>OFRM01000982.1_pt1 | contig 10540 bp, 8 predicted proteins | sample 1543101 | NCBI WGS metagenome assembly OFRM01 (sample SAMN07774223, study PRJEB24372) | wastewater metagenome | isolation source: Exp Tend VB 0WW | collected 2016-02
TGCCCGTTGTCGGCCGTTTCGTAGATGTCCTGATTTCTCCATGTATTGCGGCCAATTCTGGAGTTAGTCGCAAACGGATTGTAAATAGATTCGCTGTCGGATATCTCATAACGCTTCTCACGGGTCAAAAGGCCCATGACATCTGACAAGTATGCCGAGTCGCTCGCCTGCGTGCGCGTGCGGTCAGTGATGTCGTATCTGTTCAGCAGCTCAATCATGGCAGTTTACGCGCGAAACGGATTTGCAGACCTCTGAGATAGTTTTCGTCTGTCTCGTACCACCTGGAAAGCCTGCGCTCTAACATGGGTACATATTGATATTCACCGAAACCTGTGTCATATTTGACGGTGATTGATTCGGTATCTGTTAAGGCTGTGGTTGTCACTCTGTCTAGTACTACCTTGGTTGTCCCGTAGGTGTAAAGCACTGTGTAAGTGTTGCCGTCAATCGTCAATTGGTCGCCTGAGTCTAACCCGCTGTTATCGGTGATTGTTATCACAGCTTCACCGGCCGCCGTGGAGCCGCTCGCCACTACGGCTGTAGTCGGGGTTAAAGATGGCGACAGAGAAATGTTGCAAGTCATGTCAACCTGTCCCTCTAACCAGTTGATAAAGTCGATGTGATCGGCCGGCAGTGTCTTAAACTGCATGACGATTTCCTCCCATCGTGAACCGGGAGTGTTTACCGCGTCTGGTGTGCCGTCTTCTGCGACGTGTAGATTGGCCCGGTTGTGCCGGATAAAATCAATAGTCGAGCCGATGACTGTGGCCGGCATTAAGAAGTCGAACGGGCGCTGATATTTGTACGTCGCCGCGCTCTCATTGTACGACCATGCGCCGTTATCTCTAAATGTCTGGGTTGTGGCCTGATTGTAATAATACTGAGACGCCGCAACCATTGGAGAATCGTATTGATATCCGTCTAAAACCCTTTGCAGTTTATAGTCGGTGGTATCCACGAAAAGAGGGTCTGAGGTTGTGCAGAACTGGCCAAAGATAGTGCCGTCTGAGGATGTGCCGCGCGTGTTGCCGCTTGTAACCGTTACCGGGTAGGATGAGACAACGCCATTTTCAATTATGTTGTCGCGAATTCTCTCGTAGTGTGTAGTGCTGCCATTGTAGATGTATAGTGTGCCGTCTATGGTGTTTAGGTTCAGATCGAGCGCGTTAGCTGCGGCATAGACTCCTGTGTAGTGTATGTCACCTTCGACAAGCGTGGCTGTTGCCGTTACCGCGTTATTTGAGATATGCGATCCGCTCTCTGTTACCCTGCATGAGTCGAGAGACAGAGCCGCTGTGGTGCCTGGTTGTTTCAGTGTGCAGTTGTAGGCTGTGACCGTACCGGAGTATTGCACGGCTTGTATTGAAAAGCCTGCGACTGGAGCGCTGATAGTGGTGGCGAATGCTGTTGAAGCGTGTATGCTGCCATTCCCGCCGATCACGAATGTCTCATATAACGGGGAATATGCTATTCCATTTGTGTTGCCTGATGACGTCGCAAGAGTCCAGACGTTAGCGTCTGCGGAGTAATACACTTTATTTGCAGTACCAACCGCCACTACACAACCAATCTCAATACAATCTACAACGCCTTTCATATAATTTGTGGAAGTTAGTCCGCTGGTGCCAACTAATGCCCATGTTATACCATCTGACGATATTATCGTTCTGCCGTTGTCTGTTGCACTTGTGCCGAATGCGATTAGCTTATCTGTTAGGGCGGAATAGTAGACTTTGACCCATACTGTATCGGCATTAGCTCCGGTTGTTGCGGCCGTCCATGATACTCCATCGCTAGAATATGCGATGCCAGTAGCTGATGCGGAAACGGCTATAAACTTGCCAAACGCATACTCTACAGAACGCATTTGCGAATAGATGAACGGCGTTCCCGATTTTGACCAGTTCACAAAGTCATCAGAATACCAGATATTGACTGTTGTGTCCGATCCATTTGACGACCCAACGCAGACCCATCGCCCAAGCGTCTCAGAATATGAAATACCGAATAAATCCGCCCCGCCGAATGGAGACGGTGACGAAACAGACCATGAATCACCATCCGTTGACGTGCCGACTTTCCCTGCATACCCGACACTATAAAAGGTCTGTGTGCTTTCCAAATAGATTACGTCTGAAATATTTGTCGAACCATAACCCGGAGATGATGCACTTGTCCATGTTTGCCCATCGGTGGATATTCTAATGTGTCCAGATCCGCCGACTGATACAAACCGCGAATGCCGCGGGCTCCATACGATCTTTTCTGAGCCCACCGAACCGAGAACCGAAGACCATGTGCTGAATGGCGCAGTCAAAGAGCTGCTTGCTATGCTCGAAGTCGTACCTATAGTCGCCTCAGTCGGCTTGGTGATGTTATCCGACAATGTGGCCGAATTCACAAGGCGGATTTTCTTTGTAGTTCCTGCAGCTGTGGCCGCTGCTGCGTAGGTCAAGAATGGCCCGGTTCCTGCCGGTGAGTTTGTCGGGTTTGCTCCTGTCCATGCGTCGTTGCCCGCTGCGGTGTCTAAAAAAATACGATTTGCATCTGAGTAACCGGGTATGTATTTACGAGTCGCCCCTGTGTGCGCGCCGGGCTGGCTCTCAAGCGTCGGTGTGCCTTGCCTCTTTCTGCCCGCGTTCCATCTGAAATAATTACTCATACAATTCGACTCCTGATATTTGCCATGATGTCTTGAAGCTGTGCGGATGTCATAGACCCTTGCACCTGACCTTGTGCGTCTGTATTTAGTGCGATTTCTGCCAGTAGTCGTAGCGCCTCGGTTTGGATTTTCACAAGGTTTTCGATACCGTCCGCCGCGCGGTCTTGCCATGATCTCGTGAGGCTCGCGACGCTGAGAGAGTTACTGATTGCCGACGGGGTGGCGAGTGCGGGCATCCTCGGATTGACTATTGAGTCAACGGAATTGAATGCGCCGCGAAAGAACGAGCCGAACCCTCGGATGCCGCCGCCTGCTAGGTCGAGAATGTTATTCTCGCGCATGTTTGTGAGGCGTCCGGTGTTGTCGGCTGTGCGCTTGGTGTTGTTCTTTATCTCTTGCTGATTTGCAAGGGATTGTTCAAGAACTGAGACGAGTGACTCGGCGCGTGACGTGTCTATACTGATTTCAGACAGCAGACCGGTTGCCGCTGAACGGGTATTTGAGATGGCAGAAAACACATCCTCTGACGTTACGCCTTTGGATGGGTTCATAAAGTCTACGGCGACTTGTAGCCCCTTCATGCCCGTATTGAATAGCTCTTGCGGTATCTTTCCAGCATAACCTTGTGCAAGTGAGTAAATAGCGTTCAACCGATTAATTGACGTATTCGGGTCTTGCGTCCCTTGTATTAGTGCATTAAATTGAGATATGGCCAATGCTTGCTCGGCGCGTTTGTTCATAAACGCAATCAGGCTTTCCGGTGTGGCTTGTACGTCGCCGAATAATGCACCCTCGGCAATCTTGCCGCCTTGCTCTGATAGGATAGAGGAGAATGCACCTTGACGCGCTGCGAGTCGCTGCCGCTCGATTGTCGCCTCATCGACTCCAGAAAGCTTCTGCTGCTGAGATTGGATATCGATTAATCGTAAATTCCGGTTGAGGTTCTCAAAAGGTGTTTTCGCTGCCGCTTCTTGTAGGGCCAGCATGTCCTTTTGGTAGTTGGCCTGGAGCTCTAATATCTTGAGCTGCTCTTCTTGTCTGCGCTGAGTCTCTGCCGCTTCTCGCGCTCGCTCTTCGTCTGACTTACCAAACAGGCCACCGAGAGTCGAGGCAATCGCGCCAAATGCTCCAAGAACAGGCGCTGCCGTGCCGAGCGCACCGAGCGCATTAGATAGACCGCCGCCTGCCTTTAATAGCTCAAGACCCTCAAGATCTTTGCCGAGGCTGCCTGCACCGCCTGCCGCACCACCAAAGGCAGAAGCAGCACCACCAAGGCCACCCGTGCCAACGCCTTTTGCTGCGTTGATAACGGTATTCGCGCCGTTTAGCGTGTCGGTTGCATACTGCGCCCTGAGTGCTGCTTCTTTTTGAATCTGCTTTTCTCGTATCTTCCCTATACGATACTCTGCCTGCTCCTTGATTAGCTCACCGGCTTCTTCTTGTAACCTGACAGCCCTGATAGCGTCGTCTGTCTGCTTGTCCAAGGCAAGCTTGTCAGCCATCGCCTTGTCTTCAATGTACTCGGCATAAGCAGATCGCAGCGCGTTTATCTCTGTTTTCGCCAGGATCTCGGCATCTTCATAAGCGCGCATCTGGCGGCGTTTTCTTTCGTCTGCGTCTTTTATCCTCTCGGCTTTACCAATCGTTTCGATGCGGTTTAGCTCAATCTGCTTGAGCTTGTCTTGGGTCTCCAAGAACCTTTGCTCAGTCCATTTACCGCCTGTCTGCGCACCTGCTAATTTTTTAGCTTCTTGCTCTTCTGAAAATAACTGTGCTCTTTCTAAATCCTGAGTTTTCCCGCGTGACTCATATTGCTGTCTTGATTCTAATGCTGCGCGGATATCAACCGTGCCGAATCCGGGAGTTGATACAAATTGCCCGCCACCCTCAATTATGCTAAGAGCGTTTTTCCCATATGCCTTTTCAGCGGCCTTGATCCGTAACTCGTTTGCCTCTTTGTCCTGTTGGTTTTGTCTGCGCTGCGTATCAATATCACTTGCCGATTTTTCACGCGATGCAAATTTGATTTTCTCTACTACCTCTGCGTAGTTTTTTGCTTTTGAGGCTAATACATCATAATCAAGACCTAATTCTTTTGACTTCTTGCGTAGCGCTTCCTTAGAGTCGATAAGCTCTAATTCCTGCGCTATGGTCTTTTTATTTATAGCATTAAGTTCTTTGACTTTATTGCCTAAGTTATCCAATTCGGCGGATGTTTCTTTGAACCGCTTTACTATTTCTTTTGGGCTTTTCTCTAAATTTGCAAATGCTGCGGCAAGTGCTGTCGTTGCTAAAACGGCGGCAGTAAGCATCAACACTATTGGGTTTACAGCCAATAACGACAAAGCTCCATTTAGGCTCGCGATTACAGGGATAAGTGCGGCAACCCCGACACCTACTGCGATAACAGTCTGAGACATGTCGCTCAAGCCGGAGAACCATTTTGTAAATCCGTCTACAAGGCTAGATAAAGAATTGAATAGGCTTTTCAGCATCGGCTGTAGAGACTTACCAACCGCAGCAGATGCTGCCTCTGTCGCCGCGTTGAACTTATTCTGTGCCGATGCCGCAGTGTCTAAGTATTTAGCCGCATCGCCGGCGTATTGATTGCCAAGTTTTATTACGCCGTTATAGAGTTCCTGAACTGCTTTTGCTTCTCCGACCTTGGTTTTGTTCTCGGTAAATGCCATCGACAGCTTTTTCATAGCCGGTGACATATTTTCGACGAGCTCACTTGACCCGGTGATTATACCCTTGATGCCCGACTCTATCGACCCTGCCGCATCGCCGACCGTATTGCCGAATGCGGCTATGTTCTTTGATGCCTCTATAAATTTCTTCGATTGATCGATATTCAAACCCGTTGACATTAGGTTCGACAGTGCTGATGCTGATTGATTCAGGCTTAGAAAGCCATCTTTTGCCAAGTCAATTGCAGCTTTCTTTGCTGACTCTGTGGACAGGCCAAAGGCTTTTGCGGACGATGTGACCCGTGCAAGCGATGCCTCGAGGCGGTTTGCAGCGTCAAATGCACCCTTGAACGATGCGATGATCCCGGCACCGGCTAACGCGCCACCGATAGCAGAAAACGCAGAGCCTACAGACTGCGCCGTCTTTTGGCCCTTTTTCTCTACGTCATCAAGAGCTTTATTGAGCCCTGACGGGTTGCCCTCAATACCTATGACTATCTTGCCGTCATCTGCCATTGTTAAACTCCGCAAATGTATTAGGCGTAGTGCGCCGGTAGTATTCCGCAGCCATCGGGCCGAACTTCATCAATAACCGATTGCACTCCTGCGCACGGATAACTCGGTAAATCAGATAGAGAACAAATGAGAGCGGGAGGCGCAAATAAGTCATCCCACATTCCCCATAAGCGCAAAGACTTCGCGCGGGGCTACAAACCCGCCGGCTTCGCTTTGTTCTCTGTCTGATGTAACGATAACACGCGCAAAGTTCAGAATCTTTGTCGTGCTTTCCTGTAAACGCTTGTTCATCTCTTTTGAGTATTCACCTGGGGAGTGGTAGGCATAGACCATAGATAATGCGGCCTCGTACTTTTCAGCGAGTAGCTGCATTGAGTAAATCTCTGTTTCTGTCAAAGTCATACCGGTTAGAATCTCAAACGGGAGTTTATTGCACTTTGCCCCGATGCCTGAAGCCGTTCTGAGGATTGATTTCTCTATGTCCTCCGGAACCTCTGCCTTTTTATCCTGCCGCATTTTCGCCGCGTCCAGAATCTTAGGCAAATAATAAACGTCCCTCAGATTCAGGAGATACCGACGCGAAGTCAAAGCGCGGACTATCTTTTTCATAGCCCGTATCTTTTCTCTTCGCTTCGGGTTTTCCTGCGCCTCTTTTGAATACTTCACGACCGAAAGTATATCATTGAGCGTAATTCGCTCTTTGAGATAAATGCCGGCCGCGATTCTCATCTTAGGCGTTAGTAGTAACTACACAGTTTTTAGATGTCGGAGTTGCGTCCGATGCCGCTGCTGTGATGTTTGTCGAACCAGATGACACCCATGTCACCTTGCCTTTGTTGCCTGTGGTGTTTGAATCACCAACGGTAGCGTCAGCAGTTACAGAGCTTGCCCATGTCGCCGCGTTTGTGTAGCGGTAGATAATAGGTGTTTCAAGCAGTGTTATTGCTGCGTTGTCAAGGTGCGAAGCTGCTGTACTGAAGCATGCCGCACGTTGACTTGTCAGCGTACCAGTTGCGCCTGTACCGCCAGAGTCTGCCGAGCAATAAAACACCTCAGTCCCGATAGTGTAGTATTTACCAGTGAAGTCCACCGCAGCAGACTTTGCATCGTAAACAATCGCAGTATCGGTAGTGTTGATGTCGGTCGCATCGTTAAGAGCCGCTGTGGTAGTGGTGTTTGTAATCCACGCACCGAACGCCTCAAGCTGCAATGTGCCATAGCTGTCCAACGTGGCAGCGGGTACGTGCTTGTATGGAGCTGTCGCTGTGCGGCCTGCGATAATACCGATATAATCGGGGTCTGTCGCAGAGATCGCAAAACTCCCGATCCGTGCATAAGTCGCTGAGTACGGGTAGCCAGAACGCGCGCGTGAAGTATCGGGGTAAGCTGTAATGGTTACAGGTATCTCCTGATACTTTGTGCGGTCGCCCATGAGTGACAGGGTGACTGATACGTTCGCTTTCCAGAAAACAACGTCGTTTGAGAAATCCCCAGACGCTGAATCAGTCGGGCGGAAAATCACCTCAGACGAGTTTGATACAAGGTTTACCGGTACTGTGTCGAAGTCATAAGCAGTTGAAGTACCGCTTACTACGTTGTTCACCTTACCCGCAGAGATTAACGCCATCAGCGTTGAATACTGCACCTCGTAGAGAGTAACAGAGGCAGTGATTGCCCAACCTTGTTGAGTCTCGGCGACAGTACCGAAATACTGATCCACATCGGTCAATTGAACCGTGTTTTGATTGATATTGATTTTTGAGCCAGTTTTAACAATACCCACATCCACGCCGTCGATAAGCATGTTGTAGGAGTTAATACGGGCATTACTGATATTTGCCATGTTTTATACCTTCCTTACTTGAATATCACATGCAACCAAAGCTACCCATTTCTCACCGAGTTTTTCGGCGCGAACGGGCAGACCGCCTGCCGGTTGCCATCTATAAATGCGTAAATCCTGAAACGCCCATGGGGCTTGTGCCGGGATGCCTATCACCCCGTTTTCTGTCTCAAATCCTATCCCGACGAACCATGCGTGTAGACCGTCAACGGCTGCTTTTGAGCTGTTGCCTATGACGATCATAAACGCTGCGATGTCCCAAAGTAAACCGCCAGAACTGACCACGATGTCAGATTGAAGGTCTACGGTTGTCGGCTGAATGATTCGCGCGATGCCATAATCCTCAATCATCCCTTTTACTTCGATCTCCGAAGGATCGAGGCCATAAGTAATTTTGCAATTGAATGACCCTGCGGCCATGGCCGTTTCGATCTGGTCAAGGATGGTCACTTGTACCTCCCCGGCATGAATGCAGACACGAATATCTTTTGCATCTTTTTGCGGTTCATCCAGTATGCCCGTTCAATCCATCGCGGTTGGCCTAGCCACTTTAGAGCCCCCGCCTCGTCTGCGAGCTTCCATGCAGCTGAATAGCGCGTGCCTTTCCCTGTGCCCTTTGTAAGCTTCCCGGCGTACTGTGACACAATGGCCTGAAGTCCGCTCGAAAAGTCTCCCAAGTGGCGAAGGTTTTTCCCCCCGCCCTGCTTGCCGCCAGTATTGCCGAAGTATTGCTTCTCAGCGTAATCGGATAGCGGGCGTGGGTTGGCCCCCTTGCTAGATCCCTCACCGCTGATTATCTCAGCGCGCGCGCCTGACTTCATTTCATATCGGATAGAGTTACGAAGTGCGCTTGTAGCAATAGGTGTGTACTTGTCTGCGTCTTTGACGATCTCAACGCATACAAGCTCTAGTCCATTGCGGACTGCTCTATCTATGTTCACCCCGAGGCTCAATTTGCCACCTCTGCGATGTATTGATAAAGATATGCTAATGAGTTAAGCTGGCTCTTTATCCTGTAGTATTGCGCGCCGTATTTGAATATCTGGCCGGTTTGGAAGTTCTTTGCGGATGTCAAAAGGTATGAATCACCGCCATACTGCGCCGCTTCCTTCTGAGACGTGCCGCGCATCTTACGAAAAGATATGGCAGACTTAAAAGCTCCCGCAGTGCGAGTCGCTACCCCAGCAGAGAGAGTTTCTGTGTAAAGCTGCACTTTCATTGGATAGTGTAGCTCACTTCTTTCACGTCGAGCTGTGCTGCCTTGCGGAGCTTTTCAATCGGCTTCCCCTGTTTCGGTGCGTATTTGTCGCCCGTTATCTCTTTGTATATCTGCGCTTCGTTTAGCTTCTTTGGAATAGCCGGTTGCTTTGCTGCGGTTTTCTCAAACTCATCTGCAAATTCACCCTCGCTAAGAACGGTAATAGATGTAGGCAGAATCTTATGGCGGCAATTCCACTTGAACATATGCGTTTTATCAGCTTTGACATCCTGCACTGTGGGGATGTTCGCGAGCTGTGGCATGTTCGGATATTGCGCTATCGTCTGAGCCTTGGCCTCATCAGACATGAATACGTATTTATTCTCCCAAAATACACAGCTGTCCGTCGTACCGGTTTGGTTGATCTTACCCAGAGTTAGCCCTAAAGCTGTAGACGCGACCACAGATGTAAGGCGGTCTGTCTCGGCCGCGCTCGTGGTGATTCGTTGATCGACATAACTTGTCAAAGGGTAGTTTGCCCCGTTGCGATATTGGATTGATTGCCGTGTGCCGTATTCATCAAGCATTCTTGACCAGTACTCACCAAGCTGGACGGCGTTGTATTGTTTACCGCCGATGCTAACCGCCCGGATTGTGTAGCCTTCGACCGCAGCAGCGCGTGACATTGGGATTTCTGCGGCCTGCGCTAATGCACGATACTGCGCTCCGCGTTGGCTCAGTGTTGAACCGATGTGCGAAGTCACCGTGTCCACCTGGGCGGCGTATTGGTCAACCACAGCCTGCTGTAGCCGTTCGACACGTGGCAGGCGGTTCTTCAGCTCGTCGCTTTGCAGGAATGATTGCAGATTCTTTTCAAACTGCTTTAATGACTTCTGCACGTCGTCACGCACTACTGATTCCTTTACTGTCTCTGTTTTCAGGAATCCGTTAATCTCGGTTTGATATGCGCGGATTCTACCCCGTATAACCGCCGGATCTTGTGAGAGATACCACAAAGCATCGTCCAGTTCAGCGTAACGCGCGAACATGGCCTTCAGACGCTTCTCAATCGCTTTTTTATCCGCGCTTGAAAGCATTGGCCTGAACCTCATTATCTCTCATAACCTGGCGCACGATGAGAGCCGCGCGCGGGTCTACCATAGGCTTGGAAACGGGGTTTAGAGAGATTGCCCCGTCCGTGTATTCTCCATGCGTCAATTGCTTGATCCTCTCAGAGCTTTCGCGCTCTTCAAGATACTTATTTACCCAAAGCGTCTGCCTCTGTTCTGCCTCTATCAATTGGTCTTGGCCTGAGAGCCATAATTCGTCGGGATAAAGTATTTGCCCGTGAAGTCCTACTATGTCATCTGTGGCATAGTTAATGCATTGTTTCTTGCGCTGATCTTTAACGTAAATCACCGCATTGTCAGATATAGCTGCAGCAGTAGAGCCATAGTATCCACGAGTGACCGTGAGTGTGCCGGTCGTAGTCGTGGCGTATGTTACGGCCGTCACAAGCAGATATTCACTGCCTATTTTCAGCACGTTGTACGCCTCTATTCCTGACGCTACATCTAAAGCGTCAAAGGCAATACTCGTGGCAGCGGCTGAATAGCCTGCCAGCAGGTTGA
>OFRM01000986.1_pt1 | contig 10527 bp, 11 predicted proteins | sample 1543101 | NCBI WGS metagenome assembly OFRM01 (sample SAMN07774223, study PRJEB24372) | wastewater metagenome | isolation source: Exp Tend VB 0WW | collected 2016-02
CTTGGGAGTCGAACGGGAAAGGGGTCGGGAAAACATCTGTTTGCCCGTTTGGGGTGACCGAGTCCTCGAGGGCTAGAGGGCGGAAGCCCTATAGAGCGCATCCACCGATAGCGGAGCGCCGGTCGTTCGACCCCCTTGGGGCTACTGTAAAGAATAAAAGACCTCAGATTATTCCTGGGTCTTTTATTTTTTCCTTATCTTCAGCGATTATTCGCTCTTGCAGACTTAAAGGAGTATACTTAAAGACCAAGCGGAGAGGGTGCAAATTCATAATTACATACGCGTATGGTTCTACCGAGGCATGGAGAGTCAGCGTTGTAATTATTGTCTTAACACCCTATGGATGCCCAATCATCAGGCAGCACGCAGCCGCTCTATCGCGGAACGCAGATTGTCTGGTACATCTTAGATCTCATTGAGGTTCTCCTCGCTTTCCGTTTCATTTTGAAACTTCTCGGCGCCAATGCCGGAGCCGGATTCACCAGTTTCATCTATACGGTCACGGCACCGTTTGCCGCGCCGTTCGTCTCGGTCTTTCGAACATCAAAAGCCGAAGGGAACATCTTCGAGTGGACCACTCTTCTCGCTATGTTCGTTTACTTTATCGTCGCCTGGGGCATCATCAAGATGCTCGTCATGAGCAAGACGGTCTCCACGCCGGAAGCAGCCGTGAAGCTCGATCGTCAGGATCAATAATCCTCGCCTAACCAACAATTCTATGAGTTTTCTCATCTATATCGTTTTCGGAGGTCTAGTCGGCTGGGTCGCTTCGATGCTCATGGGCACCGATGGCCAGCAAGGCATCTTCCTCAATATCGTCGTCGGTATTGTCGGAGCCATGCTTGGCAGCTGGATTTTCAGCCTTCTCGGCATTGGCGGCAACGTAACCGGCTTCAATATCGGCAGTTTTGTCGTCGCTCTGGTCGGCGCTGTTGTCCTTATCGCGATTCTCAAAGCTATTCGCTAAGAGAGTCTCGCGATCTCATAAAAACTCCCAGGCTTGTCTGGGAGTTTTTAGTTTTCTGATAATACCCCGAGCAACTTCTTCTTCGCCCGATTGACCCGGCTAGCGACGGTGTTCATCGGGATATCGGTGATCTCGGCAATCTCACGGTACGACTTGTCAAGATAGTAGCGCAGCGTGAGTATCTCGCGATCAGCCTCAGGGAGTCCGCGGAGTGCCCGGCGGACATCATCACGCCGTTCGCGCCGGACCCAGGACTCTTCAGCAGTCTCTGAGTCATCCGAAACGCCCCCCTCCGACCGAGACTCAGCGATATCCTCCCAGACGATAATCGGACGCCGGCTTTTCTTCCGAATCCAGTTGACTCCCTCATTGTGCGCAATGCGATAGATCCAGGACGAGAAGCGGCGCTCCCGATCGAAACTCCCGAGATGCTGATACGCCTTTACGAAGACATCCTGAAGCAGATCGTCGGCTTCGTCGCGACCACCGATCAGATGCGTCAGATAGAGAAGCAGCTTGCGCTCGTAGCGTGCGACGATCATCTGAAACAGCGCCAGATCACCAGCGACCACCCGCTCGGCAACCGCTTCATCGGTCATATCTGATTTCTCGGCTGGCAGCTTGATTTTCAGCATATATATCTCTCGAGATTCAGGGGTAGTATACAGCGATACCGGATGATTGACAGTAGTCTAGGACTCCCCTACCATAGCCATTGCAAACCAGATACAACGATTGTGGGCCTCACGGAAAGTTCGACTCTTTCTGGTCGGTCAAACACTAGGTCGTAGTGCGCAGGATAGATCCGAGGCTATGAAATCTTGTCTCCGGACAGGATGGAGCCGCCGCTTGAGATAGGATCCTCTACGACCGAAGGGAGCTCAGACCTGAAATCCATGTGAGAGCTCGTGGGAGATAGTGGTTTGTACCATGGTGGGGAGTTGTTGAGCAGCGCTCGATAACTCCCTTTTTCTTTCATACATTCTTGTCATTTTCTGTTCCGCTCGCTAGAGTACCATTACTATGAAAATTCTCGCTATCGAAACCTCCTGCGACGACACCGCGGCCGCCATCGTCGAAAAGACAGCGGACAGAGTCGACGTACTCGCGAGCACTGTCTCCTCGCAGATTGCGCTCCATGCCGGCTACGGCGGAGTCGTGCCAAACCTGGCTGCGAGAGAGCACTCGAAGAACATTGCCCCGGTCATCGAAGAAACTCTCCGGATTGCACAGCTCACTCCAGCGGACATCGATCTGGTTGCAGTCACCCAAGGGCCCGGGCTCATCCCCGCCCTCCTTGTCGGCACAACCGCGGCCAAGACCCTCTCCTATCTCTGGCGCAAGCCGCTTATCGGCGTGCACCATATCGAGGGACATATTTATGCGAACTTTATCAGTCCGCAGAATATCGAATATGGAATATCGAATATCGATAAAAATTCAAAAGATGCCGAAAAAAGATCAGATTCAATATTCAATATTCAACATTCAATATTCCCTCTCATAGCCCTCGTCGTTTCCGGTGGACACACGCAGCTCATGCTCATGCGGGATCATTTCCAGTATGAGATTCTTGGCGAGACCCAGGACGACGCCGTCGGCGAATGCTTCGACAAGGTTGCCCGCATGCTCGGCCTCCCCTATCCCGGCGGACCAGCTGTTTCGCGACGTGCGGACGCATTTCGTAACAGCAATAACCAAGAAAAAATCGTCTCATTTCCGAGGCCTATGCTGGAGAGCGACAACTTCAACTTTTCCTTCTCGGGACTCAAAACGTCCGTGCTCTATTTCCTGAAAAAGCACGATGAAGAGAAAAAAGACGCGGCCTTCATCGACCAAGTCTGCCATGAATTCCAAGAGGCAGTCGTCGACGTGCTCACGAGCAAGACCGGACGAGCACTCGAGGAATATCAGCCGAAGACCTTCGTCATCGCCGGCGGGGTCTCGGCCAATGTACGATTACGTAACCGGTTACGTACCATGATCGAAAGCCGATTCCCTGATACGGAATTCCTCACGCCCGAATTCAAATATTCCCTCGACAACGCCGCGATGATCGGCGCGGCCGCAGCCTTCCGCTATGCATCCCTTTCGGACACTGAAAAGTCGCGTCTTCAGGATACTTGGCGCACGCTCGACCCGAATGCCAATCTCACTCTTCTCAAAGCCTAAAAATGAAAACCCGTGAAATACATTGTATTTCACGGGTCGTTCCGATTATCGTTCGGATTATCGGATGAAGCGCAGTCCGTAGAGCATAATTCCGGCTATCGCGGCCTGACAGCCGACAATCACTGAAATCAGCATACCGAGCGCGGAGAGCTCACCTTTTCGGGCACACAGTTTTTTAAATAATTTCCACAGCATATTTATCCCCTTTGCAAGCGGTCAGCGAGCACTTCAACACGAATCGCACGCTCTTCCACCCGCAATCGAAATATCCTAGAAATCGACTGGCTTTGAACGTACATTATACATCTTTTTCATATATAAGTCAACAGACAAAAAGAAAAGACCGACTAACGCCGGTCTTGTAATGATAGCTATTTATTGCCGCTATCTATGAAGGACAAAGACACTGCTTTGCCTATCGAAGCAGTCCGTGACGGTTCCGTTATCGGATGACGCAGCCTGATCTCGAATACTGCCCAGCACAATGCGCTCCAGGTGACCACCCCCGCAAGCTGCTCCAGGGTCTGCATCACCATCCAACCATCCCGGAAAGGCGATAGCCCTGGTATCGATACCGCACAGGCTCCGTACCCGCCAGGCACTAGATAGCCGAACGTGTTCTGACTATCGAACGAAAGAGGGCTGAGCTCCATGGAACCGAAAAATCCGACAGCGAAAGCGTAGACCAAGACAGCTCCTCCGAGGAGAATACCGCTCTGCTGATTCAAGAACCATCCGCATCCAGCCGAAAGAACCGCGCTCACGAGGACAAATCCCAACAGGATCAACAGTGATCGGCGCCCTTCAGCCCACCGAGCAGGCTCCAGGTACTGAGTCTGCCCCGCAGTCATGAAGACAAACACGAGGAAAGATCCGAGTATAACCAAAAGCGCGCCAGCCGCCGCAAAAGAGAATCGAGAAACGCTCAGCGCTACCGCCAATGATAGGCAGAGCCCGTATATGATCAAGAACAAAAACTTGTAAAAGTACGAGTGCACGATACCCTCCGTATGCGATGCATCCAAAATCGGATGGCTGGATTGTATCAGAACCCGAAAAATTATCAATCACGACTCCTTGATACTTGACAATTTTATAAAAACAATGCATTATATATTCAAGTTTTTCCCGTTCTTTCCCACCAGGAGATCCATCATGAACACCCTCGAATTCTCCCCTCTCAAAGACGCGCTCCGCTGTGATCGCCTCTTGCGAACTCTTGGCCGGCGCGTTCCGCCAGGTGCCAAGATATATGCATCCGATCAGAATGTCTTCGAACAGGGCATCGAACTGGTACGCGCTCTCATACAGCACGATTCCCGCTATCTCCCCTTCGCTCTTGCCGCAATCGAACGTCTCGAAGCGGTCGGATTCCAACGGGAGAATCCTGATGAATACTTCTCTTATCTGCTGAACTGCCTGACAGCCCTCCGTCTGGATATGCCGCTCCGGGACGATCAGCTCTACGAATTCTTCCTGTTCTTCTCGGAATTCCATCGCGCCCTCCAGGACGAGTCCGACCGGGAATTCGCCGGATTCGTATCGGCCTCCCCGGCATGATGCATCCGTCGCATCACTCTCCGGACCATTCAAAGCCGCCTGTCTCTCATGATGGCGGCTTTTTCTTTTTCTCAAACTATCAAAAAAGAAGAACCGCGGAGGACAATGCCTTGCGGTTCTCATATTTCTTACGTACCCTCATGACGACTAGTTAACGCCCAGAATCTCGTGATTCCCAATGACCAGTTTCCAGATCATCAAAAATATCCATCTTTGCCTTCTGAACACCACTGATGACTTCGAACGATTCAGCATTAAATGCAAATGGCGGCGCAGATTCCGATCCGAAACCATTCTGACGCCACCACTGTGCTGCTGTTACATTGTGCTGCTCTAGCACATCAATCGCTTCTTTCTGCAAAACCAGCGCGCATTCATAGCTCGGTACCACTTCCCCGTTCTCCACTCCGCGAAGACCTCCGCCCGAAGGGACGCTTATAAACGGGTAACACGGAACAGTCAATCCGACCCACGCCTCCCGTACCCAGAGCGGCGCCTGTCCTCGAGGCGCATTGACGAACTTAATACGACCAGTAGTTTGTTCGGGCATCAATTTCTCCTCATAAAGAACCTCCCCTTTGCGCCGGGAATAAGGCGGCTGAAAAATATCTCAACAAAAAACAGTACCATTATTTTTCGTATTTGTCTATCTCCACGAGATACTCGTCACCGCCTTTTCCTTGAAATAAAGTCTTTTTCTTGGTATCGTTCAAATTATGGACACTCAAGAAATCCCCAAAACCTACGATCCGAAAGACTGGGAGACCAAAATCTACTCCGACTGGGAAACAGCCGGCCTGTTCAATCCGGACATATCAGACTCATCGTCGCGCTATTCCAATATCCTCCCCCCGCCCAATGCCAACGGAGAACTCCACCTCGGCCATGCCAGCGGCTATACGGTCATGGATCTGTACGGCCGCTTCGAACGGATGAATGGCAAGCGAGTCCTGCTTCTGCCCGGCAAAGACCACGCTGGCATCCAGACGCAAGTCGTTTTTGAGAAAAAGCTGCACGCTGAACAAGGCATCACTCGCCACGATCTCGGCCGAGAGAAATTCTATCAGGCTACATATGACTTCTGCCTCGACCGGGCAAACTACATGCGCCTGCAAGAAAAACGCATCGGTCTCTCCGCCGACTGGAGCCGCGAAAAATTCACCCTTGATCCAGAAGTCTCCCGCCGGGCGACAGCGACTTTCGTGGACATGTACCGCGACGGCATGATCTATCGCGGTGAAAGAATCATCAACTGGTGTCCGCGCTGCGCAACCGCCCTTTCGGATGTCGAAGTGGTCCACAAAGAAACAGCCGGGAAGCTCTATTTCATCGAATACCCGATCAAAGACTCCGACGAAAAGATCATGGTCGCAACGACCCGACCGGAGACTATGCTCGGAGACACGGCCGTCGCTGTCCACCCGAGCGATGAGCGTTACCAGGCCCTCGTCGGCAAGACAGCACTCCTTCCTCTGCTCGATCGGGAAATCCCCATCATCGCGGATCATCGCATCGACCTCGCATTCGGAACCGGCGCCGTAAAGATTACTCCGGCACACGATCCGCTCGACTGGGAAATCGGCAAGACTCATGCCCTGCCGACGCTTCAGGTTATCGATATCGATGCCAAAATCACCGCAATAGGGGGCGTATTCAGTGGTCTCGCTGTCAATGAGGCTCGGGTCAAGGTACTCGAAGCGCTCGCGGCCGCCGGCCGACTCATCAAAGAAGAAGATCACGCGATTAACCTTTCGGTATGTGAGCGCTGCAAGACGCCTATCGAACCGCTCATCTCGAAACAATGGTTCATCAATGTCGATGCCGAGCACTACTCGCTCAAACAAAAATCCATCGAAGCCCTCAAGGCAGGCACCATCGCTTTCCATCCGGAAAACATGCAAGAACAGATGATCCAGTGGCTGGAAAATCTCCACGACTGGTGTATCTCGAGACAGCTTTGGTGGGGGCACCGGATCCCCGTCTGGTATCGCAATGAAGAGATATACTGCGGACTCGAAGCGCCGGAGGGCGACGGCTGGGTCCAAGATCCTGACACGCTCGATACTTGGTTCTCTTCGGGACAGTGGCCCTATACGACGCTCGGCTATCCTGAGACCACCGACGCACAGACTTTCTATCCGACCGACCTCATGGTCATGGGCCGCGATCTCCTCTTCTTCTGGGCGACACGCATGATCATATTCGGCTTCTACAAGACCGGGCAAGCGCCTTTCAAGCATCTCTACTTCACTGGTCTCGTCCGCGACAAAGATGGACTCAAAATGTCCAAATCGAAAGGCAACGGCGTCGATGTCCTCGAAATGATCGAGCGGTTCGGTGCGGATGCGGTGCGCATGAGCCTCACGCTCGGTACAACACCAGGACTCGATTTCCGTCTCTACGAAGAAAAGATCGAGACATTCCGCAATTTCACGAACAAACTCTGGAACATGGGCCGCTACGTGGCGACGCAGTCAGCCGCTGCCAATACGGCCCCGGCTATCTTAAGCGATGCTGACCACTGGATCCTCTCTCGTGCGCAGGCTGTCACGGCTGAGGTCACGCGCCTCCTCGAAAATTATCAACTCTCACTCGCCGGCGAGAAGCTCAGAGACTTCACCTGGAGTGAATTCGCCGACTGGTATGTTGAGATCCACAAAGTAGAGAAGAATGATGCGATACTCCGCTCCGTCTTCGATATGATACTTCGCCTCTGGCATCCATTCATGCCGTTTGTCACCGAAGCTATCCATCAGACGCTGCAGCCGTCAGCTGGGCATTCTCTGGCAGCAGCCGCTTGGCCAAAAAAGATGTCCGTCGATACCGATACGAATTCAGCTGATCGGTTTGCGCTCCTCATCGGGCTCATCCAATCGATTCGCGCCCTTCGTGCCACGTACCGGATCGATGCCGCCAAAACCATCACCATCGATGCCGAAGGATCCTCTCTAGAAACTATTCTCAAGAGCGAAGCTCTCTTCAAGAGATTGGCGCGCGTCGAAAACATACGTTCTGCTCAGGCGAGAGCTTCATCATCACGAGCTCATATCCAATTCGGCAATCTCCATGCCTGGGTCGACCTCGCCGGCATCGTCGATTTCGATGCCGAACGCTCCCGATTAGATCAAGAACTCACCGACAAGACCCGCTACATCGCCTCGCTCGAAACCCGGCTCAACGATCCAAATTTCTCGTCGCGCGCCCCAGAACATATCCTGAATCAGACCAAGGCTCTGCTCGACGAAGCCAAGACAGCCGCTGACCGTATCCGATCCGCACTGGCCGAACTCGGATAACCCCATCGAAATCAAACCCATGCCATTCATCGCGTCATTCATCTACGGCGCTCTCGCCGCCGGTGCGGCTCTGCTTTCCGAGGGAATCATCCTCGCAGGATTGCTATCCGGCCCGCTCCTCTTCGTGCTCGGCGCCTGCATCGAAGAAAGCCTGAAGCTCTTATTCCTGATCCAGTGGCAGCGACGTTTCCCGCTTGGGACCCTACCACATCTCTTGGCTGCCACCCTGCTCGGTGCCGGATTTGCGAGCGTCGAACTCTGGCTGGCTGCTCCGCCGACGCTCTCTATCACGCTCGCGCTCGCCCTGGTCCATATCGTGACATCAGTCGTACTCAGTCTAGGGACTCGCTCCGGACAGCTGGCTATCCTCCTACGTGGATCCGTCCTACTGGCCGCCATCGTCCTGCATACTGTGTATAACCTCTTCTTCGCCTCCTTGCAGTAACCTCTCCCTGGACTTATAATAGAAGCGTACGATTTATTGGCGATAATTCTTTGGATATGATGACAAAACAAAAACCTTCGTTCTTCGAAAGATTGACTGGAGCGCAGAGCGTGCCGAGCGATGAGTTTGAGAATTCCGTGCCTGTTTTTGATCAGGATGAAGAAACTGCTATCCCTATGAATGAAGAACCGGTACTCCAGCATAGCCCGACCCCAAGCTGGTCGCAGCCGTCCTATCAGCACGTCGAGCACGTCACCGAGCCTGAAGCAGCCGATGGGTCCGAAGGACAGCTCACTATCGATGTCTACCAGACCGAAAATGATATCGTCATCAAATCGACGATCGCTGGAGTGAAGCCTGAGGATCTCGATGTCGCCATCAATAATGACATGGTTACCATCAAAGGCGAGCGCAAGAATGAGGAAATCGTCGAAGGAGAGAACTACTACTATCAGGAATGCTACTGGGGCGGTTTCTCCCGATCCGTGCTCCTACCAGTCGATGTCATCCCGGAGAAAGCCGATGCTTCTCTCAAGAACGGCATTCTCACTATCCGCCTCCCGAAGGCCGATACAACCAAAACCAAGAAAATCCAGGTTCGTGGCTTCTAATAGCCGCTCGATACTATCTTTCTAGCTGAATAAAGCTCCTGATAGGGGCTTTTTTCTTCTCCGATATTTGGGTACAATACAAGAACCCTTTTCTCCTCCCTATGGCAATCATGATACATCACCGATCAAATCATCGATCCTTCCCGGGTTTACATCCGATATTTTTCAGTCTACTTCTCTCTCTCATTCCGTTCACTGCTTCTGCCCAGTCACTTCCGGCCTCGCTCACGCTTCAGACGCCGATCGAGTCCGTCGTATTTTCAAACACCGATATCTCTGCCTGGTTTCATCTTTCGACCGAGCTCCGATACGATACTCATCTCATATCTGAGATAGAGAATACAGATGCCTGTCCAATCACTGAAACAAGCTACTGTGATGGCATTCTCCCTCGACGCCTTCGTACTCATACCACCGTCGTTTTCAACAATACCGTCAACGATGAGGCACTGCGATCATCCGTTGTTCAGGCCGCCAAAGAGCTCGATGAGAATCCAGTCAATGCGATTCTGACCGCTCGGGACGGATTCATGGCGGTTGAAACTCCGGAGCAGCCAGGCTTCGTCTCGGACACGGATCAGGCGGCTGCCCTCATCCGTACGACTCTTGCCCAAACCGGGATCAGCGCGATCACCCTCGACATGCCAGGCACTATTCTCGAGCCTGCCGTCAAAGGATCAGACATCGAACGCCTCGGCATCAAGGAGCTCATCGCTGAGGGGACGACGAATTTCGCCGGTTCCCCGAAGAACCGCATCTTCAATATCAATCACGCACTCAAGCAATTCCAAGGAGCGCTCATCGCCCCCGGAGCCGAATTCTCTTTTGTCGAACAGCTCGGACCGGTAGACGGCGAGCATGGCTATCTTCCGGAGCTCGTCATCAAGAACAACAAGACCGAACCGGAATTCGGCGGTGGTATCTGCCAGGTCTCTTCAACCGTCTTCCGTACAGCCATCTACGGCGGACTCAAGATCACCGAACGACGCAACCATGCCTACCCGGTCAGCTACTATCGCCCTTACGGCATGGATGCGACCATCTACATCCCCAAGCCGGATCTCCGCTTCCAGAACAATACCCCGGGATATATTTTCCTTCAGCCATCGGTGTCCGGCACCCGTCTCACCTTCCAGATGTATGGCACGAACGATGGCCGGAAAGTAGAAGTCGATGGACCGCACATTCTCGAGAGCAACCCCGATGGCAGCATGCGCACGATATTCACCCAGTCCGTCAACGATGCCGACGGACAGAATTACATCCGCGACAGCTTCCGGAGCAATTACAAATCGCCTTCGCTTTTCCCGCATCCGGGCGACGAGATTCTCAAAGAGAAGCCAGCTGACTGGTCAAAAAGACAATGGTCCGAGTACCAGAAAACACACGCTCGTTGACCCCTTTCGACCGAGGATTGACGCTTTTCCTCTTTTTTGCTATACTTCGGCTGCGCTTTGTTAGCGTTATTTGTTTGTT
>OFRM01000987.1_pt1 | contig 10513 bp, 7 predicted proteins | sample 1543101 | NCBI WGS metagenome assembly OFRM01 (sample SAMN07774223, study PRJEB24372) | wastewater metagenome | isolation source: Exp Tend VB 0WW | collected 2016-02
CCCTTACTAATCAAACACCTTTTGGCAATTCAGATAGCCGATCCAGCGTGGCGGTTGATCGCAAACAGACGCAATCAACGATAACAGTTGGCACCTATAATTCTCCAAACTCATTGGTGAAGACATTTGGCCTGCGTTTGATAGAGGGGCGTGACTTTACCGAGAATGATGTTGTCGAAATCGATCCAAAAACCGATCCAAATCGACGCGCAAAAGTGGTCATCGTTAGCCAAGCCTTAGCAAAATTGATGTATCCAGATAGTGCTAGCGCAGTTGGGAAACCACTATTTTTTGGTACAGGCGATGCGGACGAGGCACAAATTATTGGTGTGATTGAAACCCTGATCACACCTTCAGCGGAGAATGCGATCGAATCATCCTACACAATTATTTCGCCAATTAGAAATTTGGGACGTTGGACAAATTTTGCAATTCGTACTGAAGCTGGACAGCGTGATCGCGTCTTAGCAAGTGTTGAAGATCAACTTAAAAAAGCATCACCAGGCTTTGCTACTATAAAAATTGAGGTCATTGAAAAGGATAGAACCCGTCGCTATCAAGCAGACAAAGCACTCGCCTGGATGTTGATCGCCGTATGCGTATTGCTACTGTTGGTGACGGCCAGTGGCATCGTCGGTATGAGTACCTTGTGGGTGACACAAAGAACCAAACAAATCGGTGTGCGGCGGGCGCTGGGTGCGCGAAAAATTGATGTGTTAACTTATTTCGTTACGGAGAATCTCATCATCACTAGTGGCGGTATTGTGTTTGGTTTGCTCTTTGCTTTGGGTGTGAATCAACTCTTGGTGAGCCAATTTGAGTTATCGAGATTGCCCCTCAGCTACTTGTTTGTCGCACCGCTGATTTTCTGGTTATTAGGGATTGCCGCCGTGTTCGCGCCCGCTTGGCGTGCTGCGAATACGTCACCTTCCATCGCCACGCGGGGCGCCTAGGGAGTGCGCTTCGCTAACTCTTAAAGCGAAATTGCGGATTTTTGGAAAAAGGACTTTCCATGCCACTCATCATCTTTCTCGCACTTTTACTGACAAATTGCTCAAGAGAGGAGAAGTTCGATTTTTCTCTTCGCGTTGAAACACCAAGTGCAGTAAGGATAGGCTATGCTTCTACGCAAACTTCAAGCGAAGACCATCAATGCCCACTGTTTTAATTATTGACGACAATCCCTCTATCGCCATTGCGCTTGAAGTGATGTTGTCTTTGCATGAAATTGCGACCATCAAGGCGGATAATCCTGAGCGAGGTTTGCGCTTGTTGGCGCAACATTCGGTGGATTTGGTCATTCAAGACATGAACTTTAGCGCGGACACCACTTCTGGTGCAGAAGGGAAAGTCCTATTCAAGCAAATACGCGATCAATACCCCGATCTGCCCATTATTTTACTCACTGCGTGGACGCATTTAGATGCCGCGGTTGATTTGGTGAAGGCGGGCGCGGCAGATTATTTAGCCAAACCTTGGAACGACCAACGATTAGTCGCGTCCGTGCAAAACTTGATTGAGCTAGGGCAAGCAAACCGCAGCCTAATGGCGCGTCGGCAGCGCGAATTGCAACAGAGAGTCTCGTTACAGTCGCAATACAACTTATGCGGCGTGGTGTGGCGCGATAGTGCAACGGAGCGCGTTATTACCATGGCTTGTCAGGTTGCTCGTTCCGATGTTTCAGTAATGATTACCGGACCAAATGGCGCGGGTAAAGAGCGCATAGCGGAAATTATTCAAGCGAATTCTCTGGTCAAGAATGGACCCTTCGTGGTGCTCAATTGTGGCGCATTACCTGCAGAATTGATTGAAGCGGAATTGTTTGGCGCGGAGGCGGGCGCGTACACTGGGGCAACGCGCGCTCGCGAAGGCAAATTTGAAGCGGCAAACGGCGGTACTTTATTCCTCGATGAAATTGGTAATTTACCGCTGGCTGGGCAGATGAAGCTTTTGCGCGTGCTAGAAACCGGGCGTTTCACGCGCCTAGGCTCGAACAAAGAAATGCAAGCGAAAGTGAGAATTATCAGCGCGACCAATGCTGATCTTCCAGGGTTGATACGGGCAGGTCAATTTCGCGAAGACCTGTACTATCGCCTCAATGTGATTGAATTGAATTTGCCGCCTTTGGCCGAGAGGCCTGATGATATCTTGCCGCTCGCGCTGCATTTTCTTGCTGGCCAACGTGAACTCGATGCCAGTGCGCAGGAGGGGCTATTGCACTATCATTGGCCGGGCAATGTGCGTGAATTGAAAAATATGATGCAGCGCGCCAGCTTGCTCGCGCAGAGTGTGCGCATCAGTTTGTCTGATCTTGGCTTACCAGGTATCGAGCGAGGTGGTGTACGTGAGGTGCGCAATGCGCCCAATGAGCCTGACCGCGCAGCGATAGAAACGGCGTTAAAAGAGGCAAAAGGTGTGATCGCGCAAGCGGCGGCCGACCTTGGTTTGAGCAGGCAAGCACTGTACCGGCGCATGGATAAGTTCGGCTTGCCACGGTCGCGTGAAACATAAGAGGTTGCTGAGTCTAGCCGTTTAACGAGCACATTTTGGAAGGGGTCGGAACTTGATCATGCCGCGCAAGCCATCATGCGACTGACGCTTTTTTTTCGCTTATTTATCCCTCTTGCACTGATTATGCTACTGGGATTGTTGGCATTTTCCGCCTTAAATCACTTCTTTCCACAGCAAAGCGTGTTTAGCTTGATGGGCGTTGCTATTGCGACGCTACTTCTTTGCGCCATGCGTTTGCGCGCCGATTTACAAGACATGCTCACGATGTTCCGCACGCTAGCTGGCACGGTACTCAGCTATCGTGATGGCGATTTTTCATTCGGTTTGCATTGGCGTCGTAATGACGAAATCGCTGATTTGGTAGAGACACACAATGAATTAGGCCGCGTTTTACGCGAACAACGACTGGACTTGGTGCAACGCGAACTTTTGCTCGACACGATGCTGCAAAACACACCTGTGGCGATGATTTTGGTGGCGGAGAACGCGAGTATCGTATTTGCGAATATCGCCGCGCGGCAGCTACTTAACCAAGGTCGCAAGTTGGAAGGTTTTAGTTTGACCTACCTACAAGAAAATGTGTCACCTGCCTTACGCGATGCGCTAACTAGTGGCGCTGACGGTTTATTTTCTGCGAGCCCTCGACATAACAGCGACCGCAACACTGCGGACGGGGCGTCTGATGTCAATGAAGACGAAGAGGAAATTTATCACCTATCGCGGCGACATTTTAGTTTGAACGGCCGCCGCCATGAGCTACTTTTGTTGCGACATTTAACGACCGAGTTACGTCGGCAAGAAGTGCAAACTTGGAAAAAAGTCATCCGTGTAATTAGCCACGAATTGAATAACTCACTCGCGCCAGTCGCCTCCTTGGCTGTGTCAGGAGCCGAACTTCTACGGCGTGGCAATGTGGAGCGCTTACCTGAAATTTTTAGCACGATAGAAGAGCGTAGTCGCCATTTAGAAGAATTTATTGCAGGGTATGCGCGTTTTGCAAAGCTACCCCAACCAAATCGTCAGCACTTGGCGTGGGGTAGTTTCATTTCGCGCTTGCAATCGCAAATGTCGTTTCAGTTTATCGATGATGAGCATGCGCCTACTGGCTTTTTTGACCCCGCGCAAATGGAGCAAGCGCTGCTCAATTTGCTAAAGAATGCGCATGAGTCTGGCTCGTCACCACAAGATATACATTTGGCGGTGCGTCGTATGCATCAAGCGATACGCATTGATGTCAGTGACCACGGCGGCGGCATGAATGATCAAATTATGTCGCAAGCCTTGGTGCCGTTCTATTCAACAAAACGCAGCGGGACGGGCTTGGGCTTGGCGCTAAGCCGCGAAATTATCGAAGCGCACGGTGGTCGTATTTTGCTCACGAACTTGGAACGTGACGGCACCGTGATTGGTTTAACGGTGAGCTTGATTTTGCCAGATTGATTGCATCAAACTTGGATGATCGATTGGCTTGTTTTTTATGAGCTGAGATTTTCAAGTATGCTGGCGCTTTTCTACGCAATGGACAGGACATGGGAAATCGACTTTCAAAAATAGCCACGCGCACAGGCGATGCGGGCACCACTGGCTTGGGCGATGGTAGTCGGGTTGATAAAGATGCCTTGCGCGTGCATGCGATGGGCGATGTTGATGAACTTAATTCGCATATTGGGGTTTTGCTTTGCGAAACCCTGCCACCGCAAATGGCGCAAGAGCTCATCTCGATCCAACATGATTTGTTTGATATGGGCGGCGAACTTTGCATACCCGGTTACACCATGATTACGGATGCGCAAGTCGAGCGCTTGGATGCGCTGCTGGCAAAGTACAACGCCGATTTACCCGCCTTGCGTGATTTTATTTTGCCAGGCGGCTCGCGCGCCGCCGCGATTGCCCATGTGTGCCGCACCGTGTGCCGTCGTGCTGAACGGGCCATTGTGAGTGTGGGAAAAAGCGAAACCATCAACGACGCGCCAAGGCAGTATATGAATCGCTTGTCTGACTTAATGTTTGTGTTATCGCGCGTGTTAAATCGTTTCGCGGGCGGAACCGACGTGTGCTGGGAGAAGGAGCGCCAGCGCTAGCAATCATGTTGGCATGGTCGACTCGTTCACTCCGATCAGGGATAAACCTTTCAATTACGAGACACGAAGACGCTGAAGAGGCGCACGTATCCGTTTTCACTTGGCTTTTCGCCTAGCATCTTCGTTATTTTTTCAACGATGACAGCATCGGTATTTAACTTAAACATCGCCTAGAAATAAATATACTCCTTAAATTCAACTTATTTTTATGCCTTTCACGCTTGTATTTAAAGCGTATAAGAAAAATACATATTGGGGTATGTGTTTTTTAAGAAGATGTTCAAGCCAATTCTTATATGCGAAGTGCATCCTAGCCTTGTCATATTGAGGTCATAAAAACACGCTAAGTTGTAAGCTTGATCTCAAGTGAGATTGCTTACTTAATTAGCGTCGCCAAAAAAAAGATATCAACACAGCGCGTTGTTGCGTCGCGGTTTTTTGAGCCAGTTTATCGTGCAGTTGAAATGACAAATTCCCGATCTACCCAGATCGATTTTTATTCCAAGTGAAGTGCCATGACAAAATCATTAGAAAATCGAGTTTATAAACGCGTGCAATTTTTTATGGTGCCTGCGACCGAACATGAAGTGCGTCCAGTGTGGGTCTTCAATTCAAAGAACCCAGGAAAGTCTTTAGCAGGGTTAGTCGTGAATATGAGCGAAAGCGGTATTCAAGTGCTGACGGACGCTGAAGAAGTGCCGCAAAACACGCGGTATCGTTTGTCGTTCTTAGTCGATGAGCAAGCGGGTATCGTCGATGTGCCAGATACCATCGTGCAGTGGGTGTGGTCGGAATCTGGCAACGGCTTATTTACCCGTTCGGGTTTCAGTTTCATTGATGAATTGACGGCAGATGTGAAGCGATTGTTCGACTTGGTCAGTAGCGGTGAGCAGGTGTATCTGCGTTGCGCAATCGAAGCAATCGACATCGATGAGCAGCAACGCTTAAGTGCTTAGGCTATTCAGTTCTGTCTGTATTGCCGCCACCTGCTTCACACTTACCCAATAACGCTGAGTTTTGCTTTCTCCGTCGGCGCTTGCAAAAAGCGTTGACGAATAGAGGCTTCAATACCGGCAGCATCTAAACCGCATTGGCTTAAAAGTAGCGCGGGGTCGCCGTGGTCAATAAATTGGTCTGGCAGTCCCAACATGAGAGGCGCTTGGCTGATGCCTTCAGCCGCTAAGGCTTCCGCGATGGCCGAACCCGCACCACCCATGATGCAGCCCTCTTCAATCGTTACCAGCATCGAATGGCTTGCCGAGATGCGTTTGATCATGGCAAGATCAAGCGGTTTCACAAAGCGCATATTGATCACCGTGGCGTTGAGTTTTTCTGCCGCTTTCAGGCTAGCCTGCACCATCGAACCAAATGCGAAAATAGCGATGCCTTCGCCCGCACGTTTTTTCTCGGCCACACCCATTGGCAGTGCCGTAAGATTCTTTTCCACCACAGCGCCAATCCCTGCCCCACGCGGATAACGCACTGCCGCTGGTCCGTTGTATTGGTAGGCAGTGGTGAGCATTTGGCGACATTCATTCTCGTCAGATGCTGCCATCACCACCATGTTTGGTATGTAGCGCAAGTAGGCTAAGTCGTAGTTCCCTGCGTGCGTTGCGCCATCCGCTCCCACTAAACCAGCGCGGTCTAGCGCAAAGGTAACGTCCAAATTTTGTAACGCGACGTCGTGGATTAATTGATCGTAGGCGCGTTGCAAGAATGTGGAATAGATTGCGACGACGGGTTTTAATCCCTCGCAAGCCAGCCCTGCAGCGAAGGTCACCGAATGTTGCTCTGCGATGCCGACATCAAAGTAACGTTGTGCAAAACGCTGTTCAAATTCCACCATGCCGGAACCTTCGCGCATTGCTGGCGTGATGCCCATCAAACGCGAATCAGCTTCTGCCATATCGCACAGCCATTGACCGAATACTTGGGTATAGGTTTGCTTTGCTGGAGCGCTGGCAGGCTTGATGCCTTCTGCGGGATTAAATTTGCCCGGGCCGTGATACAAAATTGGGTCCGCTTCAGCTAATTTATAGCCTTGGCCTTTCTTCGTGACGACGTGCAAAAATTGCGGCCCTTTCAGGTTCTTAATATTTTGCAGCGTGGGAATTAAGGAGTCGAGATCGTGCCCGTCTATCGGCCCGATGTAATTGAAGCCGAATTCTTCAAACATAGTGGCGGGTACGATCATGCCTTTGGCATGTTCTTCAAAGCGCCGCGCCAATTCCAGCACGGGTGAGGGTAAAACAGTTTTGCCGACATTTTTTGCAGCAGCATAAAATTTGCCCGACATTAAGCGCGCAAGGTGGCGGTTCAACGCGCCATCGGGCGGCGAGATCGACATATCGTTGTCGTTTAGCACCACCAATAAATTGATATCGTCGTATACGCCAGCATTATTGAGCGCCTCAAACGCCATACCTGCCGTCATCGATCCGTCGCCGATAATCGCCACCGCATGACGATCTTCGCCTTTGCTGCGCGCAGCCAAGGCCATGCCCAATGCTGCAGAGATCGAGGTGGATGAATGCGCCGTGCCGAAGGTGTCGTAAGGGCTTTCAACGCGCCGTGGAAAGCCAGAAATGCCGTTGAGTTGGCGCAGGCTATGCATTTGCTCGCGCCGCCCTGTCAAAATTTTATGCGGATAGGTTTGGTGGCCGACGTCCCACACTAAACGGTCTTCTGGTGTGTTGAACACATAATGCAGCGCAATGGTGAGTTCAACTGTGCCCAAATTCGACGACAAATGCCCACCCGTTTTTGAAACTGAATCGATCACAAAATCGCGCAATTCAGTCGCCAATGGGGTCAATTGTTGGCGCGATAACTGGCGCAAATCGGCGGGCGAGTTAATAGTATTAAGTAGGGTCATATTAAGCATTCCTTTGCACGATGAGATCTGCCAATGCGTGCAGATACTCCGCAGCGTCACCAAAAGGCGTCAGTGCCTGATGGGCGTCGTGTGATAATTTTGTGGCGAGTTCTTTTGAAGCTTCCAAGCCGAGGAGTGAAACGTAAGTGGGCTTGTTATCGGCGGCATCTTTGCCTGCCGTTTTGCCCAGTACGGCTGAATCGGCAGTGGCGTCTAAGATATCGTCAACGACTTGAAACGCCAAGCCAACGGCATTGCTATAGGTGTTGAGGGCAAGCTCTTCGTCTTTGTTGAGTGAACGACCGCTCGTGGCGCCCATGAGCACGGAAGCGCGCAATAATGCGCCAGTCTTCATTTGATGCATTTGTTCAAGTTGCGCGAGGTTTAAGCTTTGATTCACACTCGCTAAATCGATTGCTTGCCCGCCGCACATGCCAACAGAACCAGAAGCCATGGCAAGCATGCGTAACAAGGCCAGCACACGATCCGTTTCAGACGTGCTTTGCGACAAAACAAGAAACGCCTGCGCTTGTAAAGCATCACCAACAAGTAGCGCGGTGGCCTCACCGTAACGCACATGCACAGTCGGTTTACCGCGCCGTAAAACGTCGTTATCCATGCACGGCATATCGTCATGCACTAAGGAGTAAGCATGGATCATTTCTAGTGCACAGGCAGCGCGGCTTAAAAGTTCATTCGGGGCATTAAACAAACGGCCAGCGGCGAATACCAGTAAGGGGCGAATCCGTTTGCCACCGTCCATGGTGGCGTAACGCATCGCTTCGTGCAATTGGGTGGGTAGCGCACTGCTAGCAGGTAAAAAAGTAGACAGCGCCGTTTCAACATCGCTTTGTGTTTGCTTGACCCAGTCATGAAAATGAACGTTCATTCCCTTCCTTTTTCTATACCGCTCGCGGCATCGAGTTGGTCAGTTGCAAACGGCTTTAGCATGTCTGCGTCTAAAAATTTTACTTGTTGTTCGACTTTTTCTAACTGTGCAGCGCAATATTTAATCAATTCCGCGCCCCGTTGATAAGCGCTCAATGACTCTTCCAAAGCCAGTTCGCCCGTTTCCATTTTTGAAACGAGCGTACTCAATTCTGTCATGGCAGTTTCGAAACTAGCGGGTTGCGTGCTGACAGGCAATTTTTTTGACATAAACGTGAATGCAAGGTAGATTGCTTAAGGTTAACAAAACAAGCCTACCATTCTAGTGCAAAGGTCGCTGTACGTGGTAGCTACGTTCTAGAGCACCCATACTGACCGAATACAAAACTGATGAGGCGCGCAATATCACTGCAGAAAACGGTCAGCATGACCGTTATAGTAGTTAGGGCAGAGAATATCGCCGCGTTGCAGCATGAATGGTGGTTTTATTTACAAGCGGCAAGAAAAATTTAATTGAAATTAAAAAGTTGATTGAATTAAATATGGACATTTTCAGCCCAAATTGTGATTGAAACATTTCTCAATGGCAATTAGTCGTATATAGTTGTAGCGTGAGAAGTTGCCTATAGAATTGACTGGTGCTGGTATTGCCTTAATTTGAAGTGGTTCGATGGTTCAAAAAGTGTTTTTTTAAACTAAATTAAGCGTTAAGTGCAAAATGTCTGCGACTCCTATCCCGCCCGAACAAAAGCGCCCAAAGCCACAGACTGCGCACTCTGTGCCTGGCGATATCTGGCATGTGCTAGTGCAGCAAGTAACGCACCTCAGCGTGGCGCAATTAGACGCATTCGCTGCGCGTCTCTCAAATGCTTTTTTGGCTGCGTCTGAACAGTTAAGCGACGCGCGCGAAGCAAACCTCACTTTCAACTCTGGCCAATTGTTAAAGAACAATGGTTACGCTTTTTATTTTTTAACCTCTGGTGCAATTGAAAAGGGTTTTCGTAAAGAGGTTGAAGCGCTACGTTCGCAAAAAAAACCTGATTTTCATAAACAAGACATTCAGAAACCCGACATCGCGATGACGCTCGTTTCCTATGAGGAAATGGATCAAAAGCTGGCGCTGGGTCGGGCTAGTCGCGCGTTGGAGCTTGCAAGTGCAGAAGAATTGGCCGCGTTGAATATGCGCTTGGCCTGTTTGCTCGAAAAAGAGAGTATGAGTGTCGCCGAAAATCCATTTCGGCCTGAAGCCTTTTTAAGCATTTTGTACTCTGCTTGGTGTGAATACAACCCAGACGTGAATGCGCACACCATGATTCTCCCCATGTTGCGCGCGGATATCCTGTTTGATTTGCAAGTTATCTTGCGTTCACTCAATGAAACCTTGGTGCTACGCGGAATTCTGCCTGACCTGCAAGAGTCATATCGGATTCGTAAAACCGACCGCACGCAGTCGCAAGAAAAAACCTTAGAAGAAAATAAAGCGAAAGTCGAAGAGAAACTCAGAGAGTTTCTTTCTGAATCTGGTCAAATGCCACCTTCGATGGGAGTTGGTTTAGCCGGTCGTTTTGATGCTGCGCAAGGGCAGTTTCCAGATTTGAGTGCATTGAACAATTTAAGTCATGCTGCAAACTACAACCCAACAGCGACGCCATTGTTTCAATACTTGGCGGATATGCAAAAGGGCATGGCAATTCGTCAGCTTGTCGCTGGTGCGCATGACGTCGTTAGACTGTCCCAGCTAAAAGACCAAATGCCAGAAATGGCTAGCAGTGGTGTAGAAAAAAACACGCTCGATCTGCTGTCAAAAGTATTCGATAGCGTGTTCCGCAGCCAAGATATCCCACCGCAAGTGAAGGATCTCATTGGCTTGCTGCAAGTGCCCGTCTTAAAAGCGGCGTTGATGGACAAGGAATTTTTCTTTCAAGAGGCGCATCCAGCCCGCCGTTTGATCGATTTGCTCTCGAAATACAGCGCGTCTTGGGATCAGCAAAAGGGAACCGACGACCCGCTTTTTCAAACCATGCAGCGCAATGTAGGTCGTGTGCAGCGCGAGTTTGATCAACAAGTCAACCTCTTTGATGAAGTTGTTTCCGATCTGGAAAACTTCATGGCGAAGGAAGAAGAGGCCAGAGCAGCGGCCCTGCAAGCGCCGATAACG
>OFRM01000988.1_pt1 | contig 10497 bp, 6 predicted proteins | sample 1543101 | NCBI WGS metagenome assembly OFRM01 (sample SAMN07774223, study PRJEB24372) | wastewater metagenome | isolation source: Exp Tend VB 0WW | collected 2016-02
ACCCAAGTCTACGCGACGAAGTAATAGACGCCTGTATTTTCCTCATGGAAGGCGAAGGCAAAACACATTCTGCGATGTTGCTGAGAACGCTCAAGACAGCAGACGCTCAAATAGAGAAAGGTAAATCATGACCAGCACGACAGAGCAACATTTGGCCGGTGAAAGTGGCGAGACGATGAGCCAAGCGCCTAGTGCGTCCGCGTCGGAGTGCCAATGAACATTTACCGCTATGAATTTGTTGCGAAGTGCCCGGTGAACGAAAAGCCGATTGCGTACAAATTGGAAATCCAATCGACCACAACTATTTACGTCGAGGACATTGTTAACGAAGTGAATAGACACGCAAAAATATTCCACGAAGAACTAGCCGACAAGTTGCATTTGTCATTTGGTGGGGCGCAGATCATGGTCGCACATCACCACGGCGTAGACATTGAAACGCGCAGAGGTTTACATTGATTCACTATCACGGCTTACCTATCACGCCCGCCACCGCCGCTATTGCAGCGATTAACTGCGGGCACGCCTTCGTGAGTTTCAATCATCCAGACCAGTTAACCATAGCTCTCGATTGTGCTTCGAGTTTTGCCGTGGACAACGGCGCATTTTCCGCGTGGAAATCTGGCGCGCCGGTTACGGATTGGAAGCCGTACTACGAATGGATTGCCGAACTCAAACTGTATCCATCGTTTGATTTTGCCGTGATTCCTGACGTGATCGACGGCGACGAAAAGGCGAATGACGACCTTATTAAGCAATGGCCGTGGATACACTCTAACCGCGCAATTGGCGCACCTGTTTGGCATCTGCATGAGTCGCTTGAACGGCTAGACAGGCTCGCTCTAGGCTGGCCGCGCATTTGCCTTGGCAGCTCCGGCGATTATGCGCAAATCGGCACTCAGAAGTGGTGGAACCGAATGGCCGAGGCAATGAATACTATTTGCAATCGCTCCGGTTTGCCAATGTGCAAGATTCACGGACTTCGCATGCTTGACCCCGATGTTTACACGCGGTTTCCATTTGCCAGCGCGGATAGCACCAACATTGCGCGGAATATCGGTATTGATTCTGCATGGCGCGGCACCTACACGCCACCAACGAAAGAGGCGCGGGCGCTGCTGATGCGCCAACGGATTGAGTCGCAGCAAAGCCCAACATTTTGGACGCGACAAGCCACGCAAGTTTGCTTCTTAGGCGAGGCTGCATGAAGCCGCTCAAACGAGTAGTTAAGGCGCGTCGGCCCGAACAAAGAGTTGTCCAAATGAAAAAGATTTTTTCCCGCAACAATCGGCCCACAGGCCAGTTCAACTAAGGGGTGATATATGAAACTAGATCGTGAAATTAACCCAAGCGGTAAAGGCAAGTACGCGCTAATCAACATGCGGAAAATTCCTACCGACCCACGGACACCACAGGAATTGGCCGCTGCAATACTCGCCAATCCTGAGTGCGTCGAGTTTGGCGAAGTCGGTTCGCCGGATGAGTTTTGGGTGATAAAGCTCAAGGATAAATACGCCCGTCGTGCGCTGTGCGCCTACGCGAAGGCTGTTGACCTAGATGCTGGAGGCGATCAGGAATATTCACAAGTTGTGCAGTCGCTTGCGAATAGATCGGGGCGTTTCCATCCTCTTTGCAAGATGCCTGACTAACGCGAGAGCGTAACAGGACAAGCAATTAATGATGTGTCTTTACGCTTTTCAGAAGGTTTTCAAGGCTGGTTTTCAGGGCCACCAATAAAGGAGTGACAGATGGCAACGTACACAAAAAAATTGCTAAACGAATTTGATCGCTTGACCTTGCGCCTGAGTTCGCCGGTTGGCACTGAGCGAATAATGGCGCGTTTCGATGTTAAGGCTTTCACCGAAAAGCACGGCAAAGAAGTCTGCGATGCAATGTTTGCAGAGCTGAAAGAAAAAGACGAAGCCAATCAGTAACAGGGTAAGGGGGTGAAGGATGAACGGGATAACGGAGCAATGGTTTTTAATCCAACTCGGATTTTGTCAAGTGATAGAAGGGGGAATAAGGATTATTACGCTTGGCTATTGGTCGCTTCCGCTTGGCCCATGGGCGGCAAAGGCTTTAGCGATGAGGCGCGCAAAAAAACGGGGGTATTGAATGGATGAACTACTAGACGCCGAAGGTGTTGAAAATGAGACTTAAATCTGACCAGGTTGCCGACCGGCTACAGATCAGCCGGAAATACTTCCAAAACTCATGGCGGAAGATCCACGGCCTACCCAGCCCGTTCCGCTATCCACTCGAGAACGGCGGCAAATCCCATCCGACATGGGATGCCGGCGAGATTGAAAGCTATATCTCGAATTGCAAGGAGGCCGCATAGTGGCAAACCGTGACCATCCAGAATACAACGCATGGAAGAAAATGCGCGACCGCTGCCAGAACCCAAAGGCTGACAATTGGAAATACTACGGCGCCCGGGGAATCAAGGTCTGCAAGGCATGGGAGAGCTTCGAGCAATTCCTAGCCGATATGGGGCCGCGACCTAGCCCGCAGCACACCATCGAGCGCGAAAACGTAAAGCATGGCTATACGCCGAAAAATTGTCGCTGGGCCACCCAGGCGGAACAGAGTCGCAACAAGTCATCTACAAAGTGGATCGAGCATAACGGCGAGCGTATGTGCGCCACAGATTTTGCAAAACTAATCGGATACAGCAAGGGTTCCGTCCACAGGAAAATAAAATACGGCCTCACAAAAGACGAAATTATTGCGACAAAATTACGACATGATTTACGACAACAGGCCGGAAAATCACAACTGGCCTTGTGTTTGGAGTCCTGTACGGGTTTTCTTTCGGGCACCAAGTAATGTTTCACTGTATTTCCAGACAGCGCCACGTTTATCCATGTTTCATAGCGGAAAACGATGTTTCACGGGGAACTTTATTTCCTCAAGTTTCTGCAAATTCAAGGTATTTCCAGCATAGACTTACGCCATTGCTCCGACAGGGTTACGACATGGCGAGTTTTTTGAAGCGCGGGAAGTCTTGGAGGGTCGAAGTCAGGAAAGCGAACCCGCCTTTTTACGCCACGGCCACATTCCCCACCAAGCAGGAGGGGAGCATTTGGGCGACCAAGGTCGAGGCTGAGTGGAATTTCAACAAACGCGGCGGGGTTGCCGACCGGCCAGTCTCGAGCCTATTCACCAAATACGCCGCCGAAGTCAGCCCGGGTAAACGTGGCGCAAAGTGGGAAGTAAACCGCCTGAACCTGCTAGGCCGTGATCCGCTGGCGCAAGTCCGCTTGCCGGTTCTTGACCAGCCAGATATCGCCCAATGGCGCGACCGTCGCCTGCAAAGTGTATCGAGTGCGTCTGTCAATAGAGAATGGAACCTGCTTTCTGGCGTGTTCACGACCGCTATAAACGAATGGCGCATGCTCGAGAAGCACCCAATGAAAGGCGTCAAACGCCCGCCAAAGGGGAAAGCCCGGGATAGATTGCCGACCGATGCCGAGATAGAGGCGTTGCGCTTCGTGATGGGCGACAAGGGCGATACCATTGTTTCCCGGGTGTTCTTGATATTCTGCTTTTGCATCGAAACGGGCTTGCGATTGGGAGAGGCCGTGACGCTGGACACCGTTACGGGGCGCGTGGCAAGGCTCGAGAAAACAAAAAACGGGGATGATAGAGACGTACCGCTATCGCCGGAAGCGCTGCGGCTGTGGGAGGCGCACGGGCCTTTTGGCGTGACCGCGCAGCAAGTCGATATCCATTTCAGGAAGTCATGCGCGAAAGCGGGGATTGTGGACCTACATTTTCACGATTCTCGGCATTTAGCCGTGACGCGGCTGTCTAAGAAGCTGGGCGTTCTCGAGTTGGCCCGGGCGATTGGACACCGGAACCTGGCGCAGTTGATGACCTATTACAATCCGAGCGCGGAAGATTTGGCGGGGAAACTATGAGCGCTGCTGATATAGCGAGGGATTTATGAAACCTGAGTGCCGGCAGGCAGTCCGGTGACGGTAGCCAATCCGACCAAGCCACAAAGGGTAAGGCTGGACGTGAACAGGCGCTAGGCTTGACCGGGTATTCCTCGCGACTTAATGGCGGGAATGAACGGCAGGAGAAATCCGAGTTTCCCCCGCATAAACCCAACTAAATCGGGGGTAATATGCGGGGATGGAAGTCCTCATTGCGCTTGGCCTGATGGTTGTCTACGTCCTGCTACTGTACCTGCTGGTGCTGTATGTCCTTGCGCCGCTCAAGCTGTGGTACTGCGACGATGAACCGTTTATCGAAGCGTTCAAACGTCCGTGGCGGGATTAGTTTAGCCGGTCGGCGTACTGGCCTCGGAGTGACTTTGGTATTGCCTTGAGCTGGCGGGTAGCGCGGTCTTGCTTCATTTCGTTTGCCCGCTTGATGATTGCATTGAAGTCTACGCTCATCGGCATTTCCGGGTTTTTCTCGTTCCAGCTATCAAGCTGCTCGGAGGCTTTTCGCTTCTTGTCATCATCTTCGTCCGCGACGCCTTCGGCCCAAAGCTGTGAAATATCCGATTTCACATCTTTGAACTGGTTCACGTCCTGGTTGATCGCGCGTGAGTTTCTGGATTCGTCGGCTTTCTTTTTCGGCTGGAATCCGGCCATTTGTACGGCGGCATCGACTCCGGTGAGGTCGTCGATTACCGTCCGGTTCTTGTAGTCTTTGGCGGTTCCTGTGGTGGCAATCTTGTAGCCTTTTAGGAAGTCGCCTACAGCCTTCGGTGCGGCGCTGGCCATTGCGCCGGCATAGTCGCTGGATTGGAATTCGTCCCATCCCTGCATCACATTTTTAGCCAGTGAACCGACCGGGCCTAATGCTTCGGCGGCGTCGTCGGCTTTGTTGATTTCCGAGCGCTTGAATGCGGCTGTTCCGGGTAGCAGGTTCGCCATACCCAGCCGTCCAGATACATCCATCGGCATAAACGACGCGCCAGATATTCCCTCGGTCAGTAGCGGCCCCATCGTTTCGCCAAGCAAGTCTATGGCTTTCTGACGGATGAAGTCTTTCGAGTTGGTCTTGTAGCCCATCATTTGACCTAGTGTGTCGATCAAATCATCAAGGTCGTCAGATCCCGGAAGCCCCTGAATACCAGCCAGCATAATGAGAATTGCGGCCATGACTGCCTTTTGTTTCGGCGGGAGCCTGCTCATCAATTCGAGGTAGGCAATACTGTACTGCTTGAAGGTCATCACGGTAGCGCCGATAGCGCCGCGCGCCATGTTTGGTCTGTTCGTTTTCGCGTAGATACCCTGGGTTTCCTGAATAACCCGCTTGGCAAAGTCGAATGCGTTCTTTGCGCCCGTCTTTGCGATCATATCCGCGCGGGTTGCTTCACTTGCTTTTTCCCACATATCGTAGGAGGCAAGGAACGTTGTGCGGCGGTTGATGTTTTCAGCAAAAGAGAACATGGAACCCCATGCCCACATTGCGGTTTGAAATGTCTTGTTGCTCGATACACCTCGGATTGCTTCGTTGTACAGGTAATAGACTTCCTGCGGGTTGGTAATCCCCTTCTCGTCGGCCAGCTTCTTTGCGGCCTGTAGTTCTGGCGAAAGTTTGAAGCGCATCGCCTTGGTGAGTGCGGCGCTGGCTTTCAGGTTGCCCCACTGTCCGAGGTACGGGAGCGTCATCGTCATTGGCTGGGTCAGGTTCACCGCTGCCGATGCAAGAGAGCCGCCGATAAACCATGCGTACATCACGCCTCGAAGTGCTGCAGCATCTTCGGTCGGGTTGTTGATCTGGTCGATCAGCTTCACCGCTTCGTCCCGAATGTCGCCGTCTTTCTCGTCAATGCCCTCTTGTGCCTCTTGGATAATCGGCATGTTGTAGTTCTGCGAAGCGCGGCGGGAATTGGAAGTAATGAACCCAGCCAGTACGCGGGAGAGATCATCAGAGAACCCCGGCACGCCTTCACGCTTGATGCGGCGTTTCAGTGCAGAGCGTCCAGACACCGCCTCCTGATACCACTTCTGTGCGGCCTGGTGTTCTTCCATATTCAAGCCGAGCGACTTAGCAAACAGCATGATTGTTTCCGGCGTCATGCCCTTAAACTTCTGCCAGTCCAAATCCGAAACGATGCCGGTGTCCACCTTCTCGCCGGGAAACGCTTTTTTCATTTCGAGTCTTGCCGCGTTCAGGTCCAGCCGGTTTTCGTAGTGGGCGCGGTACAGGGTATTCCCGTCTTTGTCGGTTACGGTGACGAAGTGTTTACCGAAGCGCATTAAAGGGGCGTAGCCAGCGGCCTTGAGGTCGTCGGCCTGTTTGAATGCGGCTTCCACCTTGTTCTGTATATCGGTCCACGTATCGAGCCGCTTCTGCTCTTTCTTCATCAGCGATTCAGCTTTGTCGCGGGCCTTGGCGAGTGTTTCCACTTCCAGCTTGGTCGCACTCGGAACAGTCCCAACACCGCCTTCTTTGGTGTATTTGAGTTGGCGCTTGGCAAAGTTATCACTCAGGTCTTTGGCGTAGTCGTGGTCTTTCTCGGCTTTCTCGAATGCTTTCTTTGCGTCACTCGCCACCTTCACCGCGTCACGGCGGGCGTCGTCAATCGACTTAATCAGTACGGGCCTTGTCCCAACAGAATCCACCTTAAACACTTCATAGCGATTTGGGTCTAGGTCGATGCGTGAGGAAATCAGGCGGATCACGTCCGACATAACGAGGTCATCAAGTGATTTGTCGATTGCCTTACGTGTCTGCGCGTACATATCCGCAGCGCGATCAGATAGCCCTTTTTCCTTGAGTTCGGCGCGGGTGAATAGTTTCCCCTCCATCGGGTTCCCGCCGCCCTTCATCGTGCCTTCGAAGATCATCCTGCCGGCGTCTTTTACATCGTTCTTTTTCTGTAGCAGTTTGGCCGGGTTCTTGAGTTCTTTCAGGAGCGAAATCGCGTGTTTGGTGTCGCCCAAGTTCGGGAGAATATCGGGCACAAAGTCTGCGGCCTGTGTAGCGAATTGGCTCACGTCCTCTTGGAACTGCTGCGCGGCCCAAAAGACTTTGCCGTACTCTGGAACCTTCAATGCTTTGTGAAGTTGGGTATTCGCGGTCTTGTTCAGCCAGTTGAACTTGCTGGGGTTCTTGGTGATCTCGCCCAGCATCTTTCCGCCGATTGCCATACTTGCCAGCTTTTTAGCGGTGTATTCGTTGGCAGCGTCTTTGGTTTTCTGCGGCGTTTTGTCCGTCGCATCTTTGAGTATTCCAGATGTACGGCTGTACCTTATGTCAGGGTTGGTACTATCGAAGTTTCCGCTATTCGATATTGCCGACTTGATCTGGTCGGGGCGGAATGCAACGACCATTGTGTCGTCCCACTCGTCACCCTTGCGGCGATGCACGATAACACCGTCATAGCCATCTTCTTTTGCTTGGCGCACCAATTCGCCATTGTTCTTGTCCAGCTCCAATTCGCCTGCAATTTCCTCCGTGTTGATGACCAACGGATTTTGCAGTGAAAAGTAAAGCGGCATCACATTCGCGCCTTCTGCTACCGGCACGGCAAACTTAGATTTTGGTTTCCAGCCGTTCAAGGCGTTCGGAATATCGTCGGCATAAATGGATGCGGTTGTGCCGCGAGACGTGGCGTAAAAGCCATTCGAGTAGGGGAAACGGCTCTTGATCTTGCTATCGGTGAACTCCGTAAAGTCGCCGCGCGTCCCATGATAAACAACCATAGGCGTCCCATCCGGGTTCACGACTTTGGAGTCACCGAACCATTTCTTGAACGCTGCGCTATCGGTTTGGGATTGACGGCTGAATTTATCGCTCGCCTCACTCGTAAACGTCATATTCTTATCCATGACGACATCACGAACTGCTTTTATCAGTGAGAGTGCTTCAGCGTTTGATTTACCTTCCATCCAGTTTGCAAGGTCTTTCAGCCCGATTGCGCGGAGTGCTTTTTGTAGCGTGGCGATCAGGTTATTGATTCCCTTGATGACGATGTTTTGGCCGGATAGGTCTGCCAGCGCTTCCTCGATAGAAAGCATACGAACACGTCTTGCCGCTTCGTTTTCACTCAGGCCGTTCTTGAGGTATCCGGCGACAGTTTCAGCGCCGTATGCGGCTTTCCATTTTGCAGCTTCTTCGCGTACATTTTTGTTCACCAGAAAGATGCGATTCATTTCCTGGTACACGCCTTTGAATTCTTCTTTTAGTACGCCAGCGTGAAAGAGTTCGTGGAATATCAGGAATTGGGCGCGTAGGGGGTCGCTGATTCGACTTGCGATCATATGTACTTCGCCGGTTTCAGGGCTGAAAAATGCTTCTGCGTTATCGGGTAGGCTGGGGTTTACCTTTCTTGCCTCAGTAGCAGTCTGTACGTTTATCTTTGTAGTTGTTGCAGCAATAGCGTCAGATAGGGTGTTGATTAGTTCGGCTTTGGTCATGCCGGTTTGGGGTTCGCCACGGGCAAATAGCGGCTGGCCTTGCATGACGCTATCGCGCATTTCGGGGGTGATGGTGATGGATGGCTGAGTGGATTTTCTCTGCCCCCCCACACGCTGTTTCACCGTATCCACAAAGCCGCGAGCAATATTTCGTTGGTAATTGCGGGGTCTGTTCTGGCCGTCATTCAGCGCCAAGTCGTATTGTTCGTACTCCCAGTTCAATCCAGATGCCTCATTCATTTCTTCAACGCTACGACTACCCTCCATGAAAGCAATGGCTTCGTCCGCCAGATATTTTGAGTCAACCAACTCACCCTCGGTTTTACCAAGTATAGTTTCCTCAACCTTAGTGCCCCACTTCTTCACATACTTGTTTACTTCGGTGGGGAGGATTTTGTCGTAGAAGCCTTTCATGCCTTCGCCGCCGACTTTGAGGTCAAGGCCGGCAAAGTCTGATACCTCACCGGCTGGCGCTTCTGCGATTTTGTTCGCCAAGTCTTTACCGACTAGAGCCTCAATGCGATCAGCGTCGATATTGCGTTCTTCCAGCATTGCGGATTCACCGCGCTTTTTGAATACTGCGATATTGTATTTGCCGTCGCCAAGTGGCGCAGCGCGCACCAATTCAACTTGTTTGCTCAAGTCATACCGTGCCGCCTGCTGCTCGCCAGTCGTCCATGCGATTTTGTCGAACCCATTTTCAGCGGCATAACGAATCATTCGCTTTATTGCCAACATGCTCCATGCGGAGGTGTTGCCGACGAAGGGGGCGGCGGGCGGCATACCTTGTTCGGTGATGGGAACCCACGTCTTAAATGCGGCGTCAATTGCTTCTTGCGGGGTCTTTGCCCTTGGGTCTGGATTCCTCATAATGAGTCGGCCAGTTTTTTTGTTGAACACCTCAAAGTATCCAGAATAGACGCGGGAATCGTGCCCTTCTGGTACTTCTGGCTCATGCCATTTAGCTTCAAGGTCGCTCTTTGCTACCTGCCCAGCAAACCCTTCTTTTCTACCCTTCTGCGCCCAATCGCTCTGCACCTCTTCAATGAACAGCACGCGCTTACCTTCTGCGTCTGTGCGCTCGTTAAATCGAACGTGGGCCAGGATGTTGGGTTGGTCAAAATGGGAGGATTTGAACCCATCGTTTTTGCGCAATGATTTGCGAACCTGCTCTTGAGCATCGGGCGGCAGATCGTTCATTCTCTTGCCAAACATTTCCCTCGCCAAAGCGTCCGGTGACGGGCTAACTTTTTCCGGCAACGTCAGCAACAACTCCCTGTAGTTCTCGCCTCCGGGGAGTTGGTAGTTTTGGAATTTGGTTTGCCCCGGCTGTCTTGCCTCCGGTTCTGAGATAACGCCGCGCACTTGTTCTTCAATATCGGCGCGTGTCATTTCGGGGTTTTCGTCAAGCGGGTTGTAGCCTACTTCGCGCTCGTACATTTGCCCTAATTCCTCACGGCTCATGCCGGATAAATCGGTTTCGCCCTTCTCGCCAAGCATGACCTCCTTAACCTGTACTTCATTAGCTTTCAGGAAGTCGATTACCTCTTGCTTGGTGACTTTCTCGCCCTTCTTGTCTTGTAGCCATTCGCGGAGTCCGGACCATTGGATTTCCTCAGGCTTCACACCGGGCATATTCTTGAGCGAGCCAAGCCATTGCAATGCTGGCGCTGCGTTTGTTTTGCTTTGCTCGAATGCGCGTGTAAGCATGGAATAGAACGGTTTTTCGCTGGCACGCGAATACTTAAACCCCTGCTGCCCACTAAGATTATCTTCCGCTGATTGTCCTAGCTGATAGTTCTCTGCTGCGGATTCGTTTCTGTTCTTGACGTAGGCGCGTTCGTTGTCGGCTTTTTCTTGCTCGGCATCGGATTTAGCTTTATCGGCTGCGGCCTTTTCATCGGCGGCTTGCTTTGCTTCTAGGTCTGATTTAGTGGGGTTGGTGAGCGCGTCGATCTTATCGGCGGCTTCTCGGAGAATAGATGCGGTGGTGACTTGCTTGGCTGGCTTGTTTGCGTCGGACGCTACCAATGCCGATAGGTAATCGCGCATTGCGTCGATGTTTTTCGCGTTGGTAATCTCGCTGTCGGTGTATGCCGCTGCTTCATTG
>OFRM01000989.1_pt1 | contig 10487 bp, 13 predicted proteins | sample 1543101 | NCBI WGS metagenome assembly OFRM01 (sample SAMN07774223, study PRJEB24372) | wastewater metagenome | isolation source: Exp Tend VB 0WW | collected 2016-02
GACGCGGAGACGTACACGCCGCCACCGGCGAGCATCACGGTCGACCCTGCGTCGACCGTGTGGCAGCAGAGCGGGACGAGCATCATCGCGCGTGTCAACCCAGACGGACCCGCAGCCGTTTCAGCAGTCGTGGAGCACACGGATGGTGGACTCGTTCGGTTCCGCGGCGCGAACGCCAGCCGGTTCGAGATCAGCCTCGACGGCGCTACATGGGCGAGCACAGCAACCGTTGCGGCTGGGGCGACCGACGTGTTCCTGCGTGTCACCCCGGAGCCGGAGGATTCCGGCGCAACGCTAGTGGCTGAGATCGGGGTGCCGGTCTGATGGCCGCGCAGACGTGGGACGTCACGCTCTACACGTACGTGCCTGCCGCGGGCTACGGCAACACGGTCAGCGAGGGCTACGGGTCCGCGACGGCCGCGCAGTCCTGGGACGTGCTGCTGCTCGACGGCAGCGCGGTCGGCTACGGCAACACCGTTTCGTCAGGGTACGACGACGGCTCCGTCGAAGGCGCCGGCGAGGTCGTGTGGCATGACATTGAGGTCGACGTCGCCGCGTGGGCGTACGGGCTCGGCAACACCGTGTCAAGCGGGTACGGCGAGGCGTCCAACGCCCAGCGGCAGGAGTTCATCGTTCACCTGCAAGGCATCGTTCCCGGGGCGACGATCGGCGCGTACCGGCGGTGGGAGTGGAAGGGGCCGGTCGCGGCGAAGCTCAACGCGGGGCCGGGCGCGGCCGTGGACACGACAACGGTGGCGGATGACCTGACGGCGACGTTCGCGTTGCCGGTTGGCGAGTACGTGGCCTATGCGCCCACGTACCCCACAAGGCGCCTGTTCTTCATGGTGACGCCGGACTAGCCGCGATCCGTCCGCCGCTGCGAGCATCCTTCCGCGCATGGCCTCCATCACGCTCGTCAACAACAAGTACGCGGTCGGGGACACGGTGTCCATCTACCTCGCGTCGCAGCGCAACCGCAGCGACCCGAACCTCGGCGCTCCGTCGGGCTCGGCGGTCACGACGGCGGTCGTCGCCGCGAACGGGTCCCTGACGATCACGGGCCTGCTCGAGAACACGGACTACGTGTGCTTCAAGACGTCGGTCGGCTACGTCGGCTTCAAGACGACGGTGCCGTCCCGCGCGAACGAGGCGTTCCTCGACGCGAAGGCGCGACTGTGGATGCCGGGGGCGTCGGTCGACGCGAACATCGACCGCTCGGAGGCGGAGGGCAACCTGTCGGCGCTGGCGTCGGGCACGCTGTTCGCCGCGGGCGGGTGTGTCATCCCCGCGGGCCGCACCGTTTCGACCATCACGTTCCTGTCCGCGACGACGGCGCTCGGGACGGGCACGGTGCAGCAGTTCGGGCTTGTGGATCTCGACTCGCGGGCGGTGCTCGCGATCACGAACGACGACACGAACACGGCGTGGGCGGCGAACACGGCGAAGACGCTGACGCTCGCGTCGCCCTACACGCCCGCGCAGGACAAGGCGGTGTACGCGACGATCGTGGTTGCCGCTTCGACTCCTCCGACGCTGCGGGGTGCCTCGGTCGGCAACGCGGCGGTGGCGGGCCTCCTGACGAGCCCGATTCTGTGCGGCAGCACGGCCGACACGTCGCTCACGGCGCATCCGGCGGTCGGCGCGACGATGGGCGCGGTCACGGCCGGCGCGAACCTCCCGCTCGTGGTGCTCGGCTGATGCCGCGCCCCGGAGGGTTCCAGCCGATGAAGCGCGGGCAGCGCAAGCTCGCGCCGGGTCCGCAGACGCAGGCGATGACCAACGGCCGCGCGGTCGGGCAGCAGAAGGTGCTCGCGCAGGCGATGAAGAACCAGAAGGGGCCGATGGCGAGCATCGCGGTCCCGAAGGGCTCGAAGGTCCCGCGCCCGGACTCCGGCACGCTCAAGCAGCTGCTCGCGCAGCGCGACAAGAAGATGACCAAGAAGCGCACGGTGCGCGGGATGCCGCGGCGCAAGAAGTCGCTGATCCCGCCGCAGTCGGAGCTCTAGCGCGTCTAGACGTCCGCTGGCGCGCGTACATTCGCGCCCATGCAGGTTCCGTCGCTGACAGAGTTTCTCGGGGATCTCGAGTCGGAGGATCTCGCGCGCCGCGCGGATGATCTTCGGGCTTTGGTCGACTCGCCCGGTTGGGCGGTCTATCAGGAGATGCTCGAGGTCCAGCGCGCGAAGTTGCAGGTGCAGCAGGAGAGTCGCCCGCTCGCGGACGTGCAGACGTACGCTCACGGGAACGGGGTGCTCTACGGGCTGCGGCAGGGCGCGGAGATCGTGACGAAGGCGCTGCGGGTCGCGGACCGGCAGCTCGAGCGGATCGAGGTCGGCGCCGGATCATCCGACGTGGGAGACGGGCATGACTGACGTGGCAGCGGATCAGGGCGCGGTGGAGACGACGACGGACGTGGCGGCGGACGCTGGCGCGGCCGGCGGTGGCGAGCAGGCCACCGGCGGCGGCGGCGATCGTCTGTTCGAGGCGTTCCAGTCGTTCCAGCAGGACGTGACGGGTCGGCTCGATCAGTTCGAGCAGAGGTTCGAGGAGCCGGCCGACGATCCGGAGGATCCGTACGCGGGCCTGGACGATGCCGCGGTCTTCGGTGACGAGGACTACGACGTGGACGGGCAGCTGACGCCGGAGGCGCAGCAGCGCGCGTTCGAGCAGATGGTGCAGCAGGGGGTGCAGGCCGCGATGCAGCCGCACCTCGAGGCACAGGAGCAGTCCCGGCGTGACGCAGAGGCGGACGCGCTGGAGACGAAGTACCCGGTGCTCGGCGATCCCGCGAAGGCGGGCGAGTACATCGACAAGGCTGTGCAGCAGGCGCAGCTTCTCGGGCGCCCGGAGCTCGCACGCGAGCCGGGGTTCCTCGAGATGGTCTACCTCGCTGATGAGGCGACGAAGAAGTCCGCTGCGGAGCAGTCCGCGGGCGGGCAGCAGGAGGTCACGCTCGAGCGTGGCGGGGGCGCCGCTCCCGCTGATGGCTCTGGCGGTGGCAACGACGACGCGAAGCGGATCGCGGGGCTGGCGGCACGCCGGTTCTCGGTCGGCGGGTAGTTCGCGGGTCAACTACATCGACACTCATCTCTGAGGAGCACATCTCATGGCACCTGGCACTCTTGTGACCGGGCAGCGCGGGACCACCACCATCAACAGCGATCAGCGGCGCGTCGACATGGCGTCCGAGATCCTGCTGCTGGAGCCCGACGCGGCACCGCTCACCGTCTTCACGAAGAACATCTCGAAGAAGAAGACGGTCAACCCGCAGTTCAAGTGGCTGGAGGACGAGCTCGACCCTCGCTTCTCCGCGACCACGCAGACCCGGAACACGTCCGACACCACGGTGACGGTCACGACCGGGCAGGGCGCCTACTTCAAGGCGCAGCACATCGTCTACGTCCCGCGCACCGGCGAGCTCTTCCGCGTCGCCTCGGTGTCGACGGACACGCTCACGATCGTCCGCGGCCTCGGCAACGGCGGCACGGGCGTCGCGATGAACAACGGTGAGGAGCTCCTCATCGTGTCCACGGCGCAGCCGGAAGGCGACGCGTCCAAGCCGGCCACGACTCGCAACGCGGTCACGGTCTACAACTACACGCAGATCTTCCGCGACGAGTGGGACGCGACGGGCACGGAGCTCGCCACGGAGCACGAGGGCACGGACGACTGGGACGAGCAGGCGCTCAAGAAGGGCATCGAGCACAAGAAGTCCCTCGAGTACCAGTTCCTCGTCGGCAAGCCGTCGGAGGACACGTCGTCCGGGCAGGCTCGGCGCACGACGGGCGGGTTCAACCACTTCGTCACCACCAACGTCACGGACGTCGGCGGGACGATGACGGAGGCGGAGCTCTACGCGGGCATCCGGCCGTGCTTCCGGTACGGACCGAAGGAGAAGCTCGTGCTGTCGGCGGCGCTCCCGATCGACGTGGTGAACGCGTTCGCTCGCGGCAAGGTCCAGATCATGCAGTCGGAGAAGACGTTCGGGATCAGGCTCGCGCAGCTGGTGTCGCCGCACGGCACCCTGAACATCGTGACCCACTGGCTGCTCGAGGGCTCGACCCTCGGCGGGCAGATGTGGGTCGTGGATCCGAACGCGTGCAAGTACCGCTACCTCGAGAACAAGCGCGGCTCGCGGGACACGGCGATCCACAAGGAGATCCAGGCGAACGACGTCGACGGCCGCAAGGACGAGTACCGCACGGAGTGCGGCCTCGAGTTCGGCCTCGAGAAGCGCCACGGGAAGATCATCGGCATCACGGGCTGACGCCTGCTGGTGTAGGGTTCGGGACCGGCGCACGGACATGCGTCGGTCCCTCCTGTTCGCGGAACGGCCCGCTCGGTTCCCCCCTGGCGGGCCGTTCTGCGTCCGGTCCTGCCCTTACCCTCGCGGGGATTCGACACTTCGACGTGGGAGGCAGACATGGAGGCATCGGTGCAGGAGCCGCAGGTGACGGAGCACGGGGACGAGATCGGTGAGGACGGGCTGCTCGCGTTCCCGGTGCTGTTCCGTTCGCGGGGCGTCGGCTTCCGCGTGGTGCTGGATCCGAAGCGCCCGCAGTTCGACGCGGTGGGCGTCCACACGGGCGACTCGGCGGGCAAGGTCGCGGAGTTCAAGCCGAACGGCACGTTCGAGACGCGGGATCCGGCGGTCGTGGAGTTCCTGATGGCCCGCGACTCGTTCAACCTCGAGTTCTTCCGTGTCGGCATGGAGCCGGGGCGCGCTCCGGACTCGGCGCCGGTGCTCGACCGGATCATGCAGGCGACGATCGACCTTGACGTGAAGGTGATCGAGGAGATCCTCGAGGCGGAGCGCGCGGAGGGCGGGCACAACCGCGGCGACGTGATCGGCGCGGGCGAGTCGTCGCTGCGCCGGCTGCACGGGCTGGACGTGGGGGACTAGGTGCTTCCGACTGAGATGGTGACGGCTGTGCTGACGCAGGGCGGGTTCGACTCCACGTCGTCCGCTACGTCGCAGGCCGTCGCTCTCTCGTGGCTGGAGGCGCGCTATCAGGAGATGTGCGCGGAGTCGGGGTACACGCAGGCGATCCGCGAGCTCGGGCCGACGGTGGTCGATCAGGACGAGTACGCGCTGCCGGAGTCGGTGACGCGGGTGGTCGGGCTGCGGGTCGGCACGTCGCGGCCGTGGACGCCGGTGAAGCTCGATGATCTGTGGGCGTTGTCGGCGGGGACCGCGCGGCTGGAGGGCGGCATGATCGGCGCGTTCGCGGAGACGTGGAGTGAGTCGGCCGCGGCGACCGAGGAGGGCGTGGAGAAGGTGAAGCTGTATCCGGCGCCGACGGAGGCTGCGCTCGACATTTCGGCGCTGTGCATCGTGGCGCCGCCGCCGTTGTCGCTGTCGGACAACACGTCGCCGCGCCTGCCGACGGACTTCCACGAGTACATCGTGGACGGGGCTATCGCGATGGGCTTGCGCCGCGATGACTCTCGGGAGGATGAGGCGGCGCCGTACGAGGCGCGGTTCAAGGATGCGACCGGGCGGCTGGGGATGCGCCGGCGCAAGCGTGTCGGCCGCGGGCCGATTCAGGGGCGCGTCGCGAGCGTTCACTTCTAGGGGGCTGCCGTGGCTCTGCCGCAGATCTCGCAGGACGATTTCTCGGCCGGGTCGGTCCTGTCGGTCGCGCGGCACCTGATCCCGCGGACGGGCGCGTACCGGATCGTGGATGGGCTGCTCGATGACGACGGGTCGGTCTACCGTCGCGGCGGATCGACGTACAAGTCGAACGCGGTGTTCTCGTCCACGGCTCTGCGTGCCCTGTGGGACGGTTTCCTGCCCGCTGTGGGCGCTCGGACGCTGTTCGCGACCCCTGCGGCCTTCGGGGTGCTCGCGGCGGACGACGTGACGCCCACGAGCATCGGTGGTGGCGGGCTGACGGAGCCGGTGCCGATGGCGCAGCTGGGCGACTTCCTGTGGATCGGCGGCGGCAAGCTGTACGCGGGGTCGCGGCTGACGGGGCCGTATTCGACGGGGACGATCACGACGGTCGTGGGGTCCGCGACGGTGACGGGCTCGAGCACGTCGTGGGACGTGGGGACGGACATTGACGCCGGGTCGATCCTGGCGCTGTCGGGCGACACGAGCCGCTTCTACGTCGTGGCGTCCGTGGACTCCACGACGCAGATCACGTTGACGGAGCCCTACTTGGGGACCGCGGGGTCGGGGCAGACGTACACGGCGAAGGCGATCGAGACGGTGAGCGGCAGGGGCGGGCGCTCGGCGTCGATCTACGGGCAGGCCGGCGGACGACTCCTGACGTTCGAGAACGAGAAGGCGTATTTCTCGAACGGGGTGGACGCGACGACGGGCCGCTTGTGCCCGCAGATCTTCTCCGCGAACGACTACTGGAAGATCCCTGGCGGCGGGCGGGGGATCGCGGTCGCGACGGTGCGGGACCGTGCGTTGCTGTTCTCGACGGCGGGCCTCTACATGCTGTCGAACCTCGCGCTGGATCTCACGGATCCGTCGGGGAACATTCAGCAGCGGCTCGAGCAGGTGAGCCCGGACCTGATCGCGTGGGGGCCGGCGGGGATCGCGACGTATGAGAACGCGGTCGTGGCGGCTTGCACGGACGGCGTGTACTTGGTGGACGGCGTGTCCGCTCCGGTGCTGCTGTCGAAGTCGATCACTCCGCGCTACGTGGCGTACGTCCGCGCGGGCTACAAGCCGGGGCAGATGACGGTGTATCGCGGGCACCTGATCCTGCCGGTGCTCAATGGCTCGGGCGGCTGGGTCGACACGATGGTCTGCCAGTTGACGCGGCCGACGAACACGAGCATCGGGAAGGTGTGGCCGTGGGTGTTCCTGACGGGGCACGCGGCGAACGTGACGGCGGTCGCGACGCGCGTGGCGCATGGGTCGCAGCGGTCGCCGACGTTGCTGGGCGCGGGGACGGATCGGCGGGTGCTGGACTTGTCGGGCATGTTCGAGCCCGCGGCGGCGGTGAAGAACGATGCGGACGGGACGACGCACGCGCTGATCGTGGAGACGCGCGACTACCGCACGTCCTTGTCGGGCGCGCTGAATCGCAACCTCGCGCGCAAGCTCCGCGCCCGGTATGAGCTCGTGGACGCGGCGTCGGACAACCCCACGATCCGCGCGTATGTGAGCACGGGCCGCGCGACCGCGACGACGCAATCCCTGTGGGGGACGATGGTGTGGGGGACGGACGCGTGGGGCGACTCGTCGCTCGACCTGTTCGAGACGCTCGGTGGGCTCGCGCCGGAGGCGGACATTCGCGCTCCGTGGACGTGGGTCGTGAATCGCAAGTCGGAGTTCGTGCGGTTCCGGCTGGAGACGGTCGGCGCCGCGGCGTCGTGTTCCCTGCGGTCGATCGACGTGGCTGTCCGGCAGTCGCGGAAGGATTACTAGGCGATGACGCTTCCCACGGACCCGTACAACTTCACGAACGGCGCGACGGCGGACGCGGAGCAGGTGGACGCGCGGTTCGCGGCGTTGTTCGCGGCGCTGTCGGCGGGCGGGCTGGATCCTTCGGTGTTCGCGGCGGGGGCGGTGCCCGCGTCGAAGCTCGAGCAGGCCGCGTGGACGGCTTCAACGCCGGCGCTGACGCAGCCGTCCGCGATCACGAAGACTGTGACGCTCTCTCGCTACTACCGCGTCGGCAGGATGATCCACTGGACGTTCCGGCTCGACGTGACGGGCGCGGGCACCGCCGGGCAGACGGTCGGCGTGGAGCTTCCGGTGCCGGCGGCGAGCGGGAACGCGTTGGTCTGCGGTTCGGGCTACATCTACGACGCGTCCGCGCCGAATCTCTATCAGGCGACCGCGATCCTCGGGAGCACGACGGTCCTCAACTTCTTCTCGGGGTACACCACGACGTTCACGGCTTTCAACGGCGCGCTCGCGAGCGGTGACGTCATCAGCGGCATGGTCACGTACGAAGCCGCGTCGTGAGCATCGCGGGCTGGGACGAGGGGACGCTCGAGCGGTTCGTGCAGGACCGGGTGCCGCGGCAGGCGGGGATGACGGTGTTGGACTCCGCGACGCAGGGTTCGGTGCGGGTGTCCACGTCGTCGGCGGCGGAGGGTCCGTCGGCGGTGAGCGCGGATCTGCCGTACACGGCGTGCGAGGTCACGTTGTCGCCGGGGGTGTGGCTGGTGTACGCGCAGGCGACGCTCATCGGTGCGACCGCGACGGACGGCAAGCAGCTGGCGCTCTACGATCCGGACGCGGCGGCGGTGATCGCTGGTTCCTACGGGCCGGTGGCCGATTCGGTGGTGGCGGTGTACGTGCAGGCGGCGACGCTCGCGGTGGTGGTTGCGACGGGGGCGCAGCGGGTGCGGATGATCGCGCTGCGGAACGGCGCGTCGCAGGTTTCGGTGGGGTACGCGGGGGCGTTGACGGACGAGCAGCGGATCATGGCGGTCGCGTTGCGGTAGGAACCGTCCGCCGTAGGCGGGATCATCCCGCGCGTGGCGAAGACTCTCCGGAAAGTGCTGCGTACCGCGGGCTGGAAGCCCGGTGCGTCGAAGGTCGGGGGTTTCATGCCGTGGCAGGCGGCTTCTCCGCCGCCCGGTTCGTATGACCCGACGATCGACGCGAATCAGAACGCGGCGTGGCGCGGGCTGGGGGATCTGCGGCAGGACGTGGAGCGCACGAACACGCGATCCGCGAACGATCTGTCGCTCGCGATCGGCGCTGACGGGCAGTCGGGCATCGGGCAGCAGAAGGCGTGGTCGCTGTCGGACAACATGCGGTCGCGGACGCGTTCGCAGGAGGATCACGGGACCGCGACGGCGAACCTCGGGCGCCAGTACGGGAATCTCGCGCGCTCGCAGGGGCAGCAGGCGCAGCAGGCCGGCGCGGTCGGCGGCGGCGCGCTCGCGGACGCGTTGCTCAAGCGGACGGCGAACCAGGGCCGCGAGCAGACAGGGCTCGACACGTCGCTCGCGCGGACGCTGGGGAGTCTCGGGGAGTCGGACCGGCGGATCATCAAGTCCGCGGAGGATCGGGTCGGGAACGCGACGCTCGACTACGGCCGGGGCGTGGAGGACCGTAATCAGGTGCAGGTGCCGCGGGCGCAGCGGGAGTACACGCAGTTCGGGGTCGACTCGGAGAAGCAGCGGTCGTTCCAAGCGTCCAGCAATGGCTTGTACCAAGCGCCGGTGCGTCCCGCGAACGAGTTCAAGTCCCCTGGCGGCACGGCGTATCGTGTGCTCAAGGGCAGGACGACGAGGTTCATGCTTCCGAACGGGCAGATCGTGTCCACGCGACCGAGGTAGACGATGGCGAGCTCGACCACGAAGACGCGCAGGCAGCGGCAGATCGCGGCGGAGTCGCGGCTCAAGTTCCGGCCGGCGGAGGCGAAGCTTGCGCAGCAGTTGCGTGACGCGGCTGCGGCGCTGGAGCAGGGTGAGGCGACGGCGCGTTCGGTGGCGGAGACGGTGCGGCAGGCGGCGAAGTCCGCGATCCCGCAGATCACGAAGGCGACGCAGGAGCAGCAGGGGCTCGCGGATCGTCTGCGTGGCGTGGCGCCGGATCTGCCCGCGGATTCGCCGTATGCGAAGGCTGGTGCGGTGGAGCGCACGGGCGCGGACACGCGGCTCGGGGAGTTGCGGACGGGCGCGATCACGGATCTCGTGCAGCAGCAGAATCGCGCGACGGCGGGCGAGGCGTTTCAGGTGCAGAACGTCCGCAATCAGTACGTGGCGGCGAAGGATCGGATCGGTGCGGCGCAGGCTGATGTGGCCGCGCAGAAGGGCGACTACGAGGCGCAGCGGCTCGGGGAGTTCGCGGAGGCGGATCGCAAGATCGCGCACGAGAACGCGAAGCAGACGCGCTCGCAGCGGTTCACCGCGTCGCAGCAGGAGGATCGGCAGGCGGCGTCGCGGGAAGCTGCGCGGGAGCGTGAGCGCAACAAGGACTCGAAGCCGAAGAAGGGGCCGGAGGGCAAGCTGCAAGCCAAGTTCGTGACGGCCGTGTCGAAGCTGGCCGTGTCGACGTACGAGGTCCCGGATCCGAAGGACCCCAAGAAGGTGATCGACAAGCCGATTGACGCGGCGAACGTGACGGCGAACCGTGCGGAGGTCGAGGCGGGCATCCGCGCGGGGAACCCTGGCATGAGCGCGGAGATGGCTCGCCGCGTGGTGCAGGCGTACCTCAAGGTCGGCAAGGGAAACCCTGGGTCGTTCAAGAGCTACAAGCCCGCGAAGACGCTGGGCGGCGCGATCAAGCAAGGCGGGGTCGGAACGCCCGCGAAGCCGTTCGGGTAGGCGCTGATGGCGCGTCGTCCCGGCGAGGGCGGGAATAGCGGTCCTGGGGCGGGCACGCGGACGCGGACGGCGCCGAAGAAGCGGCCGGTCGGGTCGGCGGTCACAAAGGCGGCGCCGAAAAAGATCACGTTCGGGGGGCCGACGCGCACGCCGCCGCGCCGCAACCCGGCTGGGGATCGGCCGGCGGATCGTCCGCGTGATCTGAGGCGGGCGGAGTCGTTCAAGCGCACGCCGAA
>OFRM01000991.1_pt1 | contig 10476 bp, 27 predicted proteins | sample 1543101 | NCBI WGS metagenome assembly OFRM01 (sample SAMN07774223, study PRJEB24372) | wastewater metagenome | isolation source: Exp Tend VB 0WW | collected 2016-02
TTTAAAGCTTGGGCAAAATTAGACATGTTTCCATGATCCGTTAAAGCCATGGAATCACAACCGTTGCCGAAACTAAAGTCTAAATGTTCAGAAACACCTCCACACGCATCCCCGATCGAGAAGTTCGTATGTGAATGTAGGCTGACGTAGGTTTTTGGTATTCTTTGTGACATTTATATTAGTCTAGCATGTCACAGATAGGATAAGGAAGAAACAGGTTTATGAATCAAGCAGCGTCAGAAAATCCATTAGAAACGATTTCATTGGTTTCTGAGGAGGTTTTATCGATTTCATTGAGTTTCCTCATGATTTTTTCCATACGTTCATCGATCTTAGAGAATCTCTTCATTGATTGCTCTTGATTCTCTCTTACTTCGATAACCAAATCACGGACAAGCTCATAGATGTCTTTTTCAGTTACCATTATAAGAGATTCTCACTTCTTAGGATTTAAGTAGCGACCAAGGTTCTTCATCTTGTGTCTCAGTTTTGCTAGATCAGGTTTAGAAGTGTTGTTGTCGTCAAAACAAGTATTCCCTTCATTGTTTGGAACGAATGTTTGAGATGCTTTTGCTTTTGGTGCTCCACAGCCGACACATTCATACATTGAATCAGGTTGGATGTTTTTGCAATAGGAGCAAACCCATCTTTCATTTCTTATGATTGCTTGTTCAACAGGAGAAGTATTGTTTGTGTGATTGTTTTCCACTAATGGTTGCTGGAGAGGAGAGAAGGGATTGAAGGGTTTAACATCCATGTTTTCACTTTAAGATTCCTTTGTTGATCTTAACTTCTGATTCTGGATGTCAAGGATTAAGCTTGCAACTGAATAACAGATGAATGGTTTCTCTTTAACGAAAGAACTGAAGATTCTTGGCTGCTCTCCAGTCCTGGGCACCATTGTCCCAAAGAACTCTAACAAGTTCTGGCATATCAAGAGGATGTTTCAGGACTCTGCCATTTTGCCATTCTCCTGCTGGAGTCTTCATTTTGACAAGTTGACCTTCTTTGAAAAAGAATCCTGTTGGAGAAACTGGAACAGGTGCTCCATCAATCACAAGAGTTGGTTCTGGTTTTTCTGAAGGAATAGTATTTGCTGCCACTGGTACGGATTCAGTTGTTTCGTTAATATCGTTAGAGGTTTTCAATGCTTTGATCCTTGCTTCAGATGTAGCATTGATCTGATCCTTGATTTTGTTTTCAGTCTCCCTTGCAACCCTTGCTCTTTCTGCCAATTCAGCATTGCTTGGCCTTCCCCTTTTCTTTGCTCCAACAGGAGCAGGAGAAGCCTTCGATGGTTGTTTTGTGGTTGTTGGTGCTTGAACTGAATTCTTGTTTTTGCTTCCCTTAGGACGACCCATGATGTTATAATCTCCTCTTTGAGTATTTTGGTTTTGAATTTCGATTTCTTAGGAATGCGTAGGAGCCCCATTAGAGGCTCCAAATTAATTTAAGCTAGGGTAACTCGTCTGGAACGTTTGCTGACATCCTAGGGGCATCCTAGCTCGTTCTAGACGGTATGTTTTGGGTAAACTTAGGTGACATGGTTGTGAGCAGCAGAAATAGTGTAGCATAGATCCAGTAAGCAAGGTACAGAAACAGAACTTGGGGAACAGTTAACATTGCTATTCCAAAAAGCAGAAACCTGAAAGCAACCAATAGAATCATCGCTGGCAAACATATGATGAATGCCAAACCAGTATTTAAGAATTTTTCATCCCATCCAAGATTGCGATAAATCAACCATCCAACAATTGGAACTGGTAAGATATACAGCAATGGAGTTATGCAAATATGCTTTAGTTTCATTTCAGTTTTGTGTTGGTGGCTGGTCATCTTCTACCTCTGGTTTATTTTCCTTTGTTTGAACTTTGTGAATCCAGCAACCAATCAAGAACAATACAAGATATGAAATCACAAAGAATGTAAACCAGTAACTCATTCCTGATAGTGCCAACATCCAAAGAACCATACCAGAAAACATTGAAACTGCAACAGTTAAAGCAGCTAGCAACAGAAGCATCATCAAAGATAGTTCTGCATCAGCACCTCTGATCCAGTCAACTACAACTGCTGGAATCATTGCAATCAACATTCCTGCAACCATTCCTGGAAACACAAAACCAAATTTCAGAGTTGTGTCTGCCCATGCTGTTACTCGATCCATTCTATCAAGCAACCAATCCATAATCATTGTCATATTAGTTTAATTCCGTTTCTTTCTTGTCTCAGAAGCATATCATTGTTTTCGATTGATTGCAAGATTAACAACCAAACCTATTAATTTACGATTTTTAATATTGTTTTACTGCTTTGCAATTCATTTATGAAAAAACATCCATCGTAATCAACTAATAATTCTGGATTGTTTTCAGATTTCAAGTAAAAAACATTAGTTGGAGAAACGCAAATGCCATAAAAACTTTTTCCCCTAACTCTTTCAGCCCAATGACTGCAATCAAGATAAGTTAATTTAATCAGATCTCCTGGCTTCATTTGATCTATTGTTGCCATAATTGCTTCATTAACTCTGAATGAATACTTGATTCATATAACTGAATCAATGGAAGGAACCATCCTCTTCTAGAACCTGCCTCTTCAGTTGTAATTGGAACTGATCGGATCAGAAACAAAAGGTTTCCTCGGCTCCCAGCATTCCATTGTTTCATAACAGTTCCAGCAAGGAGCATGAGAACTCCTCTATATTGCTCAGGATTGTCAAAGTACATTTCTGGTGCTAGCAGCGATGGAACTAGGTTTTCAAATGTTTCATTTGTTATCATAGTTTTGTTACAAAAAGACAATTCATGTCAATTGAACTATGTCCAATTGTCCAGTCTGTTTTATATTTGTTGTTGTGAAAACCAATAAAGAGTAAAAGATAATCTGACGATGATAGGAAAATACCTAGAATCTTCTTTCCGCGAACTGACTCAATCCACATGCCAGTATCAGAATAATAGATTTCTACCAAATCTCCTGGAACAAGAGATTGTCTTAGTTCATTGAATTTGGTTGTCATGAGATTTTTCTTATTGTTGCAACTTTGCAATTAATGTCTGTTTTTGAAATAAACCATTCAGGATCATGTTTGTTTGAATCAAGAAACATAATGAAATCAATTGTTGCATCACTGAATCCTAAAACTATCCCTAGTTTGGTTTTCCCAGCCAATTCCCTAACCCATCCTCCATCATAAGCATCATGATAGATTTCAATCAGGTCTCCAGGTTTTAAAGTTTCTCTGAGAAGATCAAATGGACTGGATGTCATAGCCAAACATTATGGCTTTTCACAACATTGTTGTCAACAACAATCGTTCCAACATCATCTGGATCTTCGCCTTCCCATCTTACAACACCATTGAGTTTATATCCCCATGGTCCAATAAAATTAGAAACCAGATATTGCAACCACTCAACGTAATGATAAAACTTTTCTCCGCCATCCCACTCAATCTTGGTTCCATCTTCATTAGGAACCCATTGGCACCACAATCCAGGTTGAGTCGATGGAGGGCTATTGTAGTTTACAATATCAATTGTATGATTCTGACCAAAGTCCGCATCAGAACCAACAAAGTATTCTCCATCGTCTCCAACATCTAAACCAACTGCAACTCGTACAGGATCTGGAAGTTGTCTTGCAAGGGTTTCGTCCCTTTGCATTCTTCTGGTTTCAGAAAACTTCTGAAGATATTCTTTGTGGGATTTTGTTAATGGTTTGTCTAGAGCAAAGTCATTTTGGAAGGAGGTTGTATAACCCAAGTTTATTTCCTTTTCTTATATGGATATCATCTTATCATGAACTGCATCCGAAAGCAACAGATGGTTACAAAACATATTTGATCTCGGTTCCTGAGCAATCAAAGAATTCCCAAAGTCTGGTTTCAAACATAAATGAGCCACTTCCAAGCGACGGAACAATTAAAACAATATTATAAGAATCTACAACTTTGTTCCCACGATCTATGTATTTCTCCCATGGTTTAGTAATCGATTCTAGAATTCCTAGAGCCCCTATCTCTTCAGTTACTCTCAGATCAAAAGCATGTTCGCCACTAGAATGTCTAGGAACTCTCCATCCACCACTGGATTCTGCTATTGGTTTGACTAAAACCAAATCACCTGATTTAAGTTCAAATATTGATTTAAGGATCATTGCAAGGAACCTGTTTCACTAATCTTTTGTCTAGAATCATGACTTTAACAGCGCCAATGTTGTCTCTAAGTGTCCCATGTTTTGTTAGAAACATAATTTTCTTATCATTGTCTAATATAAATGTTGCAATTGGAATAATCCAATCACCGTTGTCTAGTTTGAAGGTTCTAAATTCATATTTGTTATCGGACGCAAGATAACAACACCATGGGTATTTTCTGTTATGTACAATGTAAAGCTCAGCTAGTTCGATTGACATGTTATGATTGTTTCGTCAGAATACCAGATTCTATTCTTTTTGTTATGGCTCCAATGTTTTCTGTCATCAATCCCTGCTTTGTTAAAAACACTACTGAGTAACAGTCTACTCTTCTTCCAAGTTCTACAAAACCAATTGGAATCAAGTAATCACCTGTACGAAATTTAAATGTTTCAAGATATGTTTTCGTTTGATACTGGTAAACGTCCCATTGGTCTTCATATTTGTTTTCATAAACATAAAGAGAACCAAACTCTATCTCGGAAAGCCTATGGATGCAGTTCACAGAGTTTCACCATAATGAGATTTGAGAACTTCCATTGCTTTTTCTTTGTGTTTGCTGGAAACAAACCAAGACCTAGAAACGGAAGAATACTTCCTGAACTTCCATGGAATGGAATTCTTAAGATCAGAAACCACTTTCATGGTTCTATCATTCTCCCAGATCATAGTGAACTCAATTCCATCAACAACATCTGGAAGAAATGTTACAAATTGTGTTTTGACTGCTACCGGCTCTGAAACCTTGTTTGACACCTTGGGTTGTGCTTCAAGCCAGTTGATTGCTGCTTGTGCAACATCCTCAACCTTTTCCTCGAAACAAGGCCAATAAGTCATTGCTGCATTCAAGAATGCCTCATGATGCCTTGCTGGAACCTGATATGGAGTCTGGTCACCACGATACCTTGGAAGCTTGCTCCCATCAAGTGTTTTCATGATAGCAAATCCTGGTTTGCAACTGGAACCTTTCAGATAAAGATATCCATTCTCAAACCAGATTTTAGATTCACCAGTGGATGCCTTTCCTTCCATCACAGCAGCCACAGCAACATAACCTAGTTCTCTAACGATTTCGATCAGATTTTTCCTTGTTGATGCATCAATCCCTGGAAATGAAAGAATCCAATCGATTATGCGTACGAAACCACGCATATCATTGCCTTCATGTTGGAACACAAGAAAATCTGGGTTCTTTGATACAGCAGAACTCATGGCTGGAATCACGTTGTCTTTCAAAATTTCCCAAACAGGTCTGGTAACCTCAGGAAGTTTTGTTAGATCCACAGCATCTGAACGAGCAAGAACCATGAGATAGTTTGCTTTGATTGTTTTTGCAAACAAAGCTGTATCTTGCATCGCACACTGTGGCCCGTAGCCTCTTTGAATGCTCGAAAAATCCGAAAGCTTCTTAAAACACCTAGAACATCTATGAGTTTCATAGGTTGAATGAGCATTCAGCAAGGTTCCACAAATGGTTCTAATCATCTCGACAGCAGTATGAATTGATTTCATAGAAAGATCCTAACACTTCACGAACTGAATATCAACTGATTTGTTCTTGGTCTAGAAGCTGCTAAGTGTTGACCAAAACATATTCGTGATAACGAGAATCAATAATAGCAAGCCCGCAGCTTCCCATGAAGAATTTATGAAATGTTATATCGAAATTCTTTATTAATACTTCACTAAGATATAAACCAACATGAGAAACAACTTCTCTTGTTTCTTCATAAACCTGATAGTGTTCTTCACTAAACTTCACCCATCCAGCATGAGCAGGATCATATCCCATTCCATCCTCAGAAGCTTTCTTCCTGACTTGATAAAGGTATCCTGGTTTAAGTTTTTCAATAGTGTTCATGGTGTTGTTAAATGAAATTCATGAAACATAGGATCTATGAAGTGAACTCCATGGCCTCCCATCAAGAATCTATAATAGGTTTCTTGTTTGCGACAGATGTTAGAACCAATGTAAATTCCAAAACAAGATCCAATCTTTTGTGATTTTGTATAAATCTTATATAAAGATTCATTGGAACATGGTTCGAGCCATCCAGTCATGTTTGAGAAATGTTTTTGCCTGACTTCATATAAAGATCCAATCACAAGTTGCTCAGGAAGAACCTTGCTCATAATGATGAAGAAACCTTTTCTATGTTGTGAGCATGCGGATCGATATAAAAGATTCCATAGCCACCAATCAAGAACTTGGGATAAGAATTAGTAAGACTAGTCTTCTTAGAGTGGGAAAGATAGATTCCATAAGCTAGTACAATCAAATCTGTATCCCAAGATATTTTGTATAATCCTTTTTCCATTTCACTTTGATCAAGCCATCGACAACCACGATCTTTTTGTGTAATTTGGTATAGTTCTCCAACTCTGAAATCATCAGTATTCATAGTTTTATCACTTCATGATAGAATTTACTCAACCAAACCATTCCAAAATTAAAAACTAAGATATTAACTCTATAGTCTGCTTCATGGCCATTTCTAGCTTTGATAAAGATTCCTAGTTCATCAATGATTGGTTTAGTTATTTCTCCATTTTCGTAACAACCAACAAACTTATAATTTTTTCTTGATTTAACTCTTACTAGATCATACATCTGAAGTGTTGTTGTTTGGTCCATAGAATCCTTCTCCAACATAATGAATCATGATATCGTCCCATGGTTTGTTTCTATTTCCTAAAACAACTGGATCATCACCAACATCGATGATACCACGTTCTGAATGAATCACAACAAACTTTCCAACATGTTTAAACAAATCTTCATGATGATCTCTGATCCAGTCTGAGTGAGGATCTGATGTGAAACTGTTTTTATTTTCTTTCATGTGTGCGACTTGCTCCATTTAATTCTTTTATTTATTTCCAGGATTACACAGGAGGCTCATTAGAGCCTCCAAATTGTTTTAAGCTACCTTTGCTCATCCAAACCATTTGGTGGCACGGACGGGGCCTTCAAGCTCCAGCAAAGGGCCATCAAAGAATTGGTTGGGAATCAGTTTCTGGTCTTCTGATTTTATGGTACCAGTTGCAAGCATATCTTATACCAAAACCACCAACTAAAAACTTATGAAAATAATATTCGTTATGTTTCATTCCCTTGAACGATTCAAGATAGATTCCTATGACTGTTAAACCATTTGACCTTTGATCCAAAACAATAGATTCATGAATTACTGGAGAAATATAAAGCTTAGTATAACTTCCGTCTGGAACTATTTCATATAATTCTCCAACAACTAACTCGGAACTGTGATATGGTCCAAGGTGCATTCTAATCTTCTTTTAGAATCTCTTCCTCAGTTTGTTTGTGAAACTGAAGGTATTCATCAAAGGATGATATAACTGAACACAAAGCCCAGCAACCACCTTTTCTTCTTGAAACCTCTTTTGATTCTAGCTTTAGAAGTTTAGTCGAAGTTCCTCGACAAAGGTTCAAACCATAGATCAATGCTTCGAAAGAATAGATCAATTCCTGATCTGTGAATCCAGCACAGAACATCTTAGGAGTTCTGAAGACATTCTGGATCATATCAGAAATTTCTTTGTAGTTTAATGTTATTGGTTGCATCATGATAATATCGGCTCCATCAAATGAAACTGAGAATTTGCCCAAATGATACCAAATTCTGAAATCAGGAATTTATAGTATTTTTGTGGTTTCCAATGAGTAGAATCTACCACTTCACCAAGAAAGATTCCATAATATATTGGTTTGTTTCCAGATGCAATACAAGTCTCCGCATCATTGGGAATATCGTATAATCTATAATGATCTATATTAAGATTCTTTCTATGATCAGAATCACAACAACAAGTGCAACTGATTTTGTAAAGTTCAAGATATTTCATAGTGAAAATACATCATGAATGTTTGAAAAGGTATAACAAATACCAATACTAGGATTAGCAACGAAAAACTTCATGAAACTATGATTATTATAAACTTGCAATCCTAAGAACATTCCAAAACATTCTTTTGGATTGTAGTGCGATACATTGATTGAATCAACAGAGTTCAAAAAATACAGAGTATAACCTGATTCTCCTTTTTCAATAATCTTGTACAGCTCTCCAACTATCATTTCATGTGGATTATGAACTTGTTTCATTGTGGCTGCTTGAGTTCATTTCTGATTATAGTTTCATTCTTCCAATGCTCTGAGCAGGTAACAAAATTAGCTTTTACGAACTTTAAACAATACTTCTTGTGTTCAGCATAACTGAATGAATCAGCAACTCTAACAACATAACCTTCCATCGGATCTCCATTGTATGTTGGTTGATACAGTTTCTTTACTAATTCTTCATTCCAGATTCCACGATAGAGAACAGGAACAGTTTTTAGTCCAAGCAACTGACACCATTCTTCTGTTTCATCCCAAGAGAGAATACAGTTTCTTTCATTCCAGATTCCAATCACAAACAACAAAGCTTCCAAGTTCTTGTAATGAATAGAATGTTTTGCATAACAGTTCTCTACTGTGATTCTCCAATCCTTTGGAAGTTCCTTTGCAGCTTCCACAAGAACTGATTTAGCATATGATCTGCTTGGATGTGCCTCATAGCTCAATGATCTTGCATGATAATAACCATCAGAGTAGGCATTTCCGTTCTCGCCATCTTGTTTTGCTGTAACAACAACTTCTTTGTTTTCAAGAGCTTTAATGTCTTTTGCAATCTTGTCATCCGACGTTGCTCCAGGGCTCCATGGAAGATGAAAGATCCTTGGCATTTTAACATAAGGTTGAAACAGATGCAGAACAGACTCCAAAGCTTTCTGAACTGAATCCTGAAAGAACATCTCTCCTCTGAGTCTGTTCCCATTTGGAAGAATAGGATTTCCAAATGTATCATAGTCTTGATCTGGTTCTAGATGTTCAGGAAGAACAGGTTCTTTGATTCCAGCAAGTTGTCTTAGTTCCTTGCAAGAGATAAGAGTTTGTTCAGCTTTGATATGACAGTCATTGCATAATGAAACTCCATTGTCGATTAGATAACCTCCAAATTCGTGTTCTGAAGTGAATAGGTTTCTGTTTAAGATATGATGGACGCTTGTAGCTTTTAAACCACAAACAACACAAAGATGTTTATCTCTTTTGAATCCAGATTCTCTGAATTCTGTTCTGGTTAGCAGCTTTGACATAATGAAGAAATCCTAACATAGATTCAGTTGTTATTCAACTACTTTTTCTATCCTGTGAAAATAGGAATCGACAAACAAGATCATAGAACGAGAAGGAACTAACAGTTTAGTATAATAGCGTTTAGAGTTTAACCAGATACCAAGTTCATTATCTAAAGTGAACTGTAAAGTTAGTTTACATTCTGAATCTGAGTATGGTTTATATGAATATGGTGCATTATATTTGATATGATTACTAAAGATTCTTACTAGATCTCCAGGTTTGAAATTCTTACTGTTGCTCATGATAGTGATTCTACATTGCTAAAATCTAAAGACACAGCAAGAATTCCATGACCACCAATTAAAAATATATGATGAGCATAAAGTTCTACTGATTCAATATAAATTCCATTGGCTTCTTTAGAAGTTTTTAGATAATATCTATCATGCTCAATATCATACCAACAATAGGAAGGAGCATATGGATCATCTCCTTTATCAATAATCTTATAAAGGTTTCCAACAACTAGTTCTACTTTATTGCTTGTTGTCATCTGGAACTGTAGTTGCAGAAGCAAGGTTTATTTTAGTTTCAGCGTTGGTCCAACAGATTGGTTGTTTCTTTTCATCTTCAATAGATTTTGATTTCCACATATCCATTGCATCTGTTATGGTATCAGCCTCAACAGAGAATGAATGTTCTGAGGTTGTTGTCTTCTTGATTTTTAATTGGAATTTCATGAGTTGATTCTTTATGAGTAAATTGCTATAATCAATAGAAAAAATGGTATGAATACGAGTAAGGAAATGGGCCAGAACAAACTAATCAGGATTTGCATAGAGATATGTTCTGTGCTTAATTGAGAAAATACCCAAACAGCAACAACAAGATACAAAGTAACCAATACAGTCAAACTAATTGTTATAATCATTTTATGTTTCCTTTTTAGCTCGAAAAAAGTTCTTTAACCACTAAAACAACTACACAAGCAATTATACCAATTAAAGAACCAATTGCCATAGCAGAAGAGGAAAATAAACTACCTATTGCGGAACCGATGGCAAAAGAACCAATAAGTAGTCCTGCAACTTTATCGAAGTTCAAGTAGTTAAACTCCATATCATTAGGCTT
>OFRM01000993.1_pt1 | contig 10465 bp, 16 predicted proteins | sample 1543101 | NCBI WGS metagenome assembly OFRM01 (sample SAMN07774223, study PRJEB24372) | wastewater metagenome | isolation source: Exp Tend VB 0WW | collected 2016-02
CCAGAGCAGGCCGGGGTCTGGTCCTAGCCCCTGCCCCTGCCCCTGCCATGCCCAGAGCGGGCCCTGGCCTTGTGCAGGACGGGTCTTGGGCTGGGTCTGGTCCTGCCTAGCCCGGACCCTGGCCTGAGCGAACCTGAGCGGTCCAGGGTCAATTCTTGGGCATGGCCACATCTCTGCTCCTGCCCAGCCGATCCACGATCCTGAACACGGCCCTGCAAGAGATCCAGGACGGACTGCCCGGCGCGAGCACGGGCGTGGGCGGGGCGTACGCGATCCTCGCCCGGGTCATTGCCGCGGTGACCTGGCCCGTGTACCAGCCCCTCGCGTTTCTGGCCGACCAGATCTTCCCGTCCTCGGCCTCGTCCGAGTTTTTGCGCAGGCACGGGAACCTGCGCCAGATCCCGCGCCGGGGTGCGAGCGCGGCCACGGGCGTTTTGCGCCTTAGCGGGACCGCGGCCAGTGTCCAGGCATCGGGCTCGACCTTCACGGACCCTTCCGGCCAGAGCTACACCTTCACGACCTCGGCCACGATCGCGACCCCGGCATGGGCCTCAACCACGATCGTGAGTTCGAGCAGTCTCACGCCCGACCGGTTCCAGGTCGTGTCCGTCACGGGCATGGCCGTTGGCGATGCTCTCACCGTGGGCGGGAACACGTTCATCATCCGGGACTTGCCCGGCGGGACCATGGTCGTGATCTGGTCGCGCATTCCCGCGATCACGTTCAACGCCCAGCCCACGATCAACGGCCTGACCGTGGCCCCGGGCACGGGCGCGGCGATCGAGTTCCGCGCGAACTTCACCGGATCGAGCGGGAACCTGCCCCTGAATTCCACCGTGTCCATCGACGTGGGCGGGCTCGGTGCGGGCATTACCCAGGCCGCGACCGTGATCTTTTCCGGGGACGGGCTCGATCAGCAACTGGACGCGGCGTGGGCCACGGCCATGGAGACGATCCAGGCCGAGTACCCGGCGGGCGGGAACCGGGCCCAGATCGCGTTCTGGTCGCTCGGGTACCTGAACAAGCAGGACCGGGACGAGGGCCGTCAGTCCTCGTACGCGCTCGGGGTCGAGCGCACGTTCGTGTGGCCGCTCTATCGCCTGACCGGAACGGTCGATGTCACGCCACAGGGCGCGGCAAAGGCCCGGCACCTGTCGAGCGCCAAGCGGGCCGCGATCCAGGACCGGCTCTATCCGGCCGTTCCGTCCCCGTCAAACCCCGGCCTTGTCGCGATGGGGTGCGATCTGGCCGTGACCGACTTCACGGACCTCGTCCAGGACGTGAACCTTCAGATCTTTGGCGCGGCCGGGTATGGGCCGGACTTCTCCACATCCGGCCCGTACCTGACCCAGGCCGGGACCACGACCACGCGCCTGCTCCTGCTCCCAAACCCGATCGGGACCATGAGTGCGGGCGATCGCGTGTCCCTGATGAGCGCGGGCCGGGTCGTGCAGGTGCGGATCACGAACGTGTTCGCGACCGGGATCGATATCGACGCTGCGCTCGATGAAGTGCCCCCGAACAATACCCAGGTCTATCCCGGGTCCGATCTGATCCTCGCGGTCAAGGACGCGGTCGAGTCCCTGTTCGCGGCCCTTGGACCGGGCGATACGACCCCGCCCACGCGCTGGCCCGCGCCCACGAGTGAGACCCCGGCCGATCTCCAGCTCGCGCTCATCGACCGGTACGTGATGAGCGTGCCCGGGGTCCATAACGTGGTCATTGTCACGCCCGCCGCCGCGGTCGTGCCCGCGGCCAAGCAACAGATCGTTCTGTCCGCGCTCTATATCCACCACAAGGTCTGATCGTGATCTGAGCGGGGACGGACCAAGGTCAGTGACCGTCCCGTTCTGTTCCTGTTCTTGGTCCTTTCCCGCCCTGCAACAATTCTAGGGCATGCCCACGAGAATGCCCGCTCAGTCCCCGATCATGACCGATGAGAACATTGGGCGGCTCAAGCGCAACGCAGAAGCTGTGACCGCGCTCGATCATCAGGTCCCTGCCGAGGAATATAACCAGTTCCGCCTCGAATTTATCGCTACGGCTGAGCTTGCTCGTTCCCTTGCCGCGGCCGGGTCCACGGGCACGCTCCAGAACGTGTACAACAACGGGGTCGTGTCCCCGTCCAAGATCGTGGTCGATGCCATGCGCGGGGCCGTGGCCGTGCAGGACTCAAACCCTGCCAGTGGCGCGGACGTGTTCCAGATCCGTAACGCGGCCGGGTCCGTGGTCTCGCGCTTTGGCACGAACGCGGCCTCGCTGCGGGCCATGCCCGCGGCCACGACCCTGGGATTTGTCATCGACACGGACCCGTACATCACCATGACCGGGTACCTTGTCCCGAGCGGGGCGGACCTGTCGTGGGCGCTGGGCGTTCCGGGCAAGCGCTTTGGCGCGATCTCGGCCGGGGCCTTCTCGGGCTATGCCAAGGTCCAGGCGTATAACGCGAACCTGGCCTTTGACGCGCTCACGGTCACAGTCTTTGACGTGACTCTGACCGGGAACGTGTCCACGATCGCGTTCACGAACGTGAGCGAGGGCCAGGTCATCCACGTAATCTTGCGCCAGGACGCGACCGGAGGGCGCCAGTACGTGGGCGGGTCCATCCCGGCCGTAAAACTGCGTAATGGCGAGGTAACGATCCAGTTCTCATCCACTGCCGGCGCCGTGGACGTGTTCACGTTCGTGGGCAACACCTCGGGCGGGGCCTTGTCCCCGAACGTGATCGAGATCGCGCGCAGGCAAGAGGACCCGATCGAGAGCCGGTCCGTGACCTATGACATGGCTACCGTGGGCGCGAGCACGACGGTGTACCCGCACATCGACATGTCCTATTCCATGCTCTGGGTGAACACGGGATCGGTCGCGAACATCACCATGGACTTCCGAGGGAGCGGGTATGCACGGAACGGGGACGAGGCCAAGATCATGTTCGAGGGCATGAGCACGGGCGCGCACAGTCTCTCATTCACGAACAACGGGGCTGCGTTCCTGGCCTATACCGCGGGCAAGACCCTGACCGGATATATCCAACTCGTGTTCTTTGGCGGGACCTGGAAAGCGTTCACGAACTCGCTCACGGTGGTGTGATATGCAGTTCCCGTTCTCACTAGGGGCCATGGGCGGGTTCTATTCGGAGCCGCGCATCAACAAGAGCCGCCGGGCCATCGACAACGCCATGGGCAAGGGCGGACTCGCGCAGGACTGGACCCTAGCCACGAACCGCAAGACCCTGGCCGCGCTCGCGCGCGTGCATGCGAGCGTGTCCCTGTCCACGGAGCGGATCGGGTACGAGATGTTCCCGCTCACGGCCCTGCCCTTCGACCTGCTCCCGTTCTGGGAAGAGAAGTTCAAGATCGACCGGGCCCAGCCCGACACGATCGCGGGACGGCAATGGAACGCGGACCGCGTGATCGGGGACATGGGCAGGCGCATGCCCTGCCAGATCGGGGAAGGGGCAGGCCGGGGCACGGACGAGACCTTCAAGTTGGACCAGTTCGTCGGCGTGGGCAATACCACGTACCGGTTCAATACCCGAACGGGGCTCCTCGCGATCGGAGCGGACCAGCGCGGGATCTTTCGGGTCGCGTTCGAGGTCCCGGTCCAGTTTATTGACACGGTGCAAAAGCACACGAACCTGCTCAAGATCGCGAGACGCTACGTTCCGGCCCATGTCGGGATCGCGATCACGAACACGGGCAATGGCGCACGCGGGTTTCGGTGCGATGACCCGCTCTCGCTCACGGACCGAGACGTGCTCAGGATCTGAGCCAGGAAGGATCTGATCATGCCCACGGTGAACACGCTATATGCTCCGCTCGATGAAGTGCCCAGTTCGGATCTGAACGCGTGGCAGCGCGGGATCTTGACCCAGCGCGCGCCCGGGCCCACGAACACACTAGCCGTGGGTCTGGACACGCCCTCGAACACGCACCAGGTCAAGACCGTGGTCTTGGCCATGGCCAATGCCGCCGCCGCGCCCACGGTCACGGGTCTGGTCGATAACGCGATCGACTGGCGCGACCGGCACGTGACCTGCGACGTGTTCTACGATCCGACCCGGGACATCAGGCCGGGCGAGGCCGATGACGACAAGCAGGCACTGGTCCATGCCACGTTCTCGTTCTACTCGAACACGGGCGGGCGGTTCTGGGCCGTGGCCGGGATCGCGGGCCTGGCCGTGTACGTGGACAACACGAACGGGTACCTCTGGGCAAAGAAACCGATCGGTTTTGCGTACGGGACCGTGTCCGCGACCTGCCAACTCCGTGAGAGGAGCTGAGTCATGCGTTTTCCTGAAGTGCCCAATTCCGGGGACATGATCACAGCCGCGGCCTTTACCGCGTCCGGGACCCAGCAATTTGCCGGGACCAAGAGCCGGTGCTCGGGCGCGGTCGAGCGCTATGGCTATCTCGTGATCGCGAACAACACGACCACGGTCCTTGACGACGGCATGGACTGGCGCGACCGGCTCTGTGACGTGCGGATCTTGGTCCAGAACGATGCCACGTCTGCGCCCGCCGGGGTCACGGACATGACCATGTCCCCGCCCTCGCCCCAGGGGTTCTTGAGCGTGGCCCCGGTCTCGCCGTTCCTGGACTCGACCCAGGCCAACCAACTCTGGTACTCGGGCCTGGGCTGGGACGGGGCCGCCGCCGTGCCCAATTACGCGGTCCAACTCATTCAGATCAGTGTCAGTGCCACCGTGGGCCTGGCCTCTGCCACGCCCCGGACCATCTTCCTGTACGCGGACTCGGTCACGGGCTATCTCAAGATCAGGAACACGGACGGCGGCACGCGCACGATCGCAATCTGGGTCAAGTCCTCGCCCCCGCTCGGAGGCCGGAGCACGATCCTGTGATCGCGCAATTCTCACGCAAATGCTCTGGCTCTTGAGGTTGCCCATGGACGATGTCATTCTCCGCTTTGCCCAGCAGTCCGGCCCGGTCACGGCAGTGATCGGGATCCTGGCCGTGGTGATGATCAAGTACCTGCTCCCCCTGGCCGAGCGGGCCCTCCTCGCGCACCGGGAAGATCTCGCCCGGGTCTTGGCCGAGGGCAAGGCCGCGAACGAGGCCGTGATCAAGACGTTCGAGGCCAGCCAGGACCGGCAGGAGCGCCAGACCGAGCGCCTGATCGCGGTCGTGATCGATAAGCTGGGCGGGGAACTGACCCTGATGCGCAAGGACCTCGATCAGGTCGTGGTCAAGATCGACGGTCTGCGCCAGGACCTGAGCGGGCGCGTGGCCTTGACCGCGCCCAAGGGGGCGTGACTCATGCGCGCCCTGGCCATTACACTCGGGCTGACAACGCTCCTGTTCGGGTGCGAGATCGAGTTCCACCGCAGTGCACGCATGGACGGGGGCGTGGCCACGCCAGCGACCTTGACCGCACCGATCGAGTCCTGTTCTCCGCCGTGCGGGTCGGGTCAGAAGTGTGAGAACGGCACGTGCACGGACAAGGCCGTGAGCAAGAGAGGTTGATCGTGAACCAGAAAAAGAAGCTGGGTCTTGTCGCGGGCGCGATCTTGTTCATGGCCGCGTGCCTGAACGCGCCGCGCATGGCCGGGGACCTGTACCAGATGGAGCGCGCGGCCATTGCCGAGTGCAAGGACGGACCGAGGCCGGGCTGTTACGCCCGGGGCGAGTGCGTGCAGCGGATCAAGATCACGCTCCTGGGCTTGCAGGACTATGCCGATGCCGTGGCCGCGGGTCGGACCCCGGCCACAAGCGGGATCATGCTCAGGCAGGAGTACGAGGCCACGCGCACGTTCTGTGCGGCGCGGGGCGTGGTCGTGCCCGTGGCCAAGCAGGGAGAGGGGAAGTGACCATGCCGATCGAGAACGTCTCCATCCCCACGCCGGTGCCCGGGACGGGACAGATCCTGGCCGATCTGTTCGTGTCCTTCTTCGTCGGGATCAAGGACAAGATCAAGGCCCTGGTCCAGAGAAAGCGCGAGCAGGACCGGGACGCGGTCAAGGCCATCGTGGACGAGGCCATGGTCGCGGACAAGAACGTGACCTGGACCGACAAGGCACCTGAGCCGAGCGTGATCGTGAACCTTGGGCCTGCGCCGGCCGTGCCTGGTCCTGGCCCTGCGCTGGCCGTGCCCATGCCCGTTCCTGCGCCCGTTCTGGCCCCAGCCGTGGTCGTGCCCAGTTCTTTCGGCGCGTCGGCCCTGGCCTTGGCCATAGTCGCGCCCGGGCCCGTGATCATGCCCCCAGCCCTGCCCGCACCCGGTCCCGATCCGACCCCGCCCGTGATCGTGGCCCCGCCCCCGGTCGGAGCCTGACCGTGTACCCGATCGTGGACATCGCCCGATCTTTGCCCATTGCCCGGCCGGGGAAGGACTTTCCCCTGGAACGGTTCGAGGCCCTGATCGTGCACAAGACCGACGCGGACGGGTCCACGCCCCGTGGCACGGCCGAGTTCCACATCGGACCCGAACGGAAGTGGTCGCACATCGCCTATCACTTCTACCTGGACAAGGCCGCGGTCCTGTACCAGACCCTGCCCCTGTCCTGGATCGGGATCCATGCCCCGCCGAACTATACCCGCTGTGGGCTGGTCCTTGTCGGGAAGTGCTCGGACCCCATGACCCCGGCCCAGAGCGCGGCCCTGCCCGATGTCCTGTCCACGATCCTGTCCCTGATGAACCAGGGCAGGGTCAAGCCCTCGCTCACGCTCGCGCAGGTCCAGGGGCATCTAGAGGTCATGCCAGGGCACACGGACTGCCCTGGTGACGACGTGCTCAAGGCCCTGGCCTCGCTCCGCCATCCCCAGACCTGACCCTTCCCATGTCCGAGCGCACGCGAACGCCCGTGGTCCCGTTCCCGCCCCTGTCCGATGATGCTCGCGCGCTGGCCCTTGCCGCTCGTGGCATGGCCGAGACCTTCGGGGGCACGTTCGAGGACATGGTCTTGTACGTGATCCGGCTCTTGCGCGAGGGCCCAGTCCGGGCCGCGATCGGGCCCGCGTGCGGGGTCATGGGCGAGGAGCGGGACGGTCTGATCGTGATCTTTGACGTGGCCGCGGTCGTGACCCCGAACGAGATCATGACCGCGGCCCTGGCGCTGTATGGGGCGGGGCGGGAGCAGGATCGTGATCAGGCATGGGGCTGTTCCTGACCAGGAATCTTCTCTTGGACAGGAACGAGATCCTGATCAGGCCCGGTCAGAACGAGGACGAACAGAACTCCCCACGCGAGGCCCCGACCGCGAGCGCCTGCTTGCACACGGCACGGGCCTGACTGGCATAGGGCTCGAACACGACCCCGCTAAAAACTCCGCGCGCGAGCCAGTCCACGCACCCGCTCAGTTCTTTCAGGGCGTCGTCCTTGGCCCCGGCCGCGGAGTTGACCGCGTTCACGGCCTTGGCCTGAGCGCTCTGGTAATAGGACATGCACGTACTGTCCGCGACGCACGCAGGCCGGGACCGGTACGCGGCAAAGACCACGTCGCGACAGGACTCGGCCGCGGCCAGAACTGAACCAGGCACGGTCATGTCGAGCATGGGCGGGGGAGGATCGACCGAGGTTCCGCACGCGAGCGGGGCCGTGCACAGGGCGAGGGAGAGGGCAGAGCGGAGCAGGGTCAGGATCATGATCGGTACCTCAAGGCGCGATTACTACGACCGTAATCATGCCCTGTGGCCCTGACAGATCGTGATCAGGCCGCGGCGCTCGGCAGGGGCACGGCGTGGTTCGGGGTGTCGATCGTGTACCCCAGCATGGCCAGGCCCGCGGCGCGGCTCTTGACCGGGTACTCGATCGGGTTGCCGGCCTTGTTCTTGCCGCGGAGGAAGGCCGGGGCGCGGCCCTTGCCGGAGTCGATCTTGTCGATCTTGCCCTTGATCCCGTCGCGGTCGAAGGCCACGGGCGGATCGACGATGGTCGTGAAGCGGAGCGGGGCCAGGGCGGCCTTGCTCTTGGGGGCCGGGGTCTTCTTCACGCTCTTGCTCTTGCTGGTCTTGTCCATGAGAGATCTCCTGTTCGTGGTCTGGTTAGAGAACCGGGTCGTAACCCGTGAATGCATTGTGTAAAACCATTCCCGTTCTGTCAAAAAACAAGACCACGATCAGAACAGAACGATCTTGCCCCGTGGCGGGCGCGGCTCAGGGAAGGCCCGACCCACATACGGGGCGCTCGGGTCAAGGGCCGGATCGGGCCCCACCGTGGGCGGGGTCTCGGCCTTGGTCATCCGGTCCAGGGCCCGGGCCGACCACGGGGTCACGCGCCAGGTCCCGTCCGTGCCGAGCACGCCCGGCACCTGACCTTCCCGGAGCGTGTCCACGTGCCGCGGGTCCGAGATCACGATCATGGGCCGGGCCGTGCGGTCTTCCACGAGTGGGGCGAGTTCCTGCCGGAGCATGTCCAGGGTCACGGACACGTCCTCGGGCTGGAACGCGCCCTTGCCCCGACACAGATCGCCCGGTGCCTGGCCCTGCAAGAGAGCGTCCGTGATCTGGTCCATGCGCAGGAGCTGGGGCAGGCCCGGGGTCCTGATCACGCGCCGGATCGCGGCCTGCACGTGATCACGATCTTGCGGGCTCAGGCCCTCGCCCGGACCTCCGTCGTAATCGGACCCGTCCGGGAGCGTGTCCTTGGCCGGGATCATCTCGATCATGGACACGGCATCGTCGGGCCGGGCCCACTTGTCCGTGTGCGGAGCGTGGCCGTGCAAGAGTTCTTCCGGGGGCAAGCGGTCTTTCTTGCGCATGGCAGCGCGGAACAGGGCCATGGCCTTGCCGTTGAAATAGGACGAGACATAGACCCCGAAGGTCCGGGGCGTACCGTCCGGGGCGCGGAAGTTCGGGTCGTAGTTGTACGCGGCCTCGCACAGGGCCTCATACATGGCCGCGACCATGTCTTCCTTGCGCATGATCATGGTGTCGCGCTTTTGCGTGTCCCCGTCGCTGGGCTTTTTCGAGAGCGCGCAAAAGTACCTGAAATAGTACGTGGCCTTTTTCTTGGCCAGGTTCAGGTGCGCGATCACGCGCTTTTGCTGATCAGGGCTGAGCCTGCGCGGGGAATGGGGCGAGAGTGTGCTCATGATCGTGCTCCTGTAGAGCACGATCAGGCACGGACCCCTATCCTGTCAAGATCGGGGATGGGAGGTTAGGATCGCGATCGTGATCAGGCCGGGGGATCGGCCGGGGTCAGGCACGCGAACGGGATCCCGATCACTTTCGCGATCCCACCCGCGTTCTTGTCGTACCAGATCATGTTCGCGGTCGCGGCCTCGGTATTGACCTTGACCACGGTCATGACCTTGCCGCCGCTCTTGAGCGTGACCGTGTCCCCGGTCTCGAACACGCCCTCGTTGTCGATCATGATCTCGGTATCGATCCCGCGCATCATGAGCCGGACCCGGTTCGAGGACGCGAACGTGATCCCTTCCTCGGTCGTGATCACGAAAAAGCTATGCCCGTGCTCAAGCGCGTCCGTGCGCAATTCCGCGATCTGCACGGGTCCGAACCCGAGCGCGCGTAGGTTATCGTCCAGGTCCTCGAACCCGAACGACTCTTTGTACAGGGTCCCGATCCCGCCTCTTGTCGTGTTCACGATCATGCTCCTTGCCCCGCTCAGTTCAGGTAGTTCTCGCAGGACAGGGTCGAGACGTAGCCCATGTCGCGAACGTAGTCGATCCAGGTCCCGATCTGCTCGAACACGTCCCCGTGATCGGGCTCGTCCTCGTCCATCTCGTTCTTGACGGTCTCGGGCGGGTCCTTGACCGTGAGCAGGCTCTTGACCACGAGCCGGGCCTCGGTATCGGGCTGGTCCGAGAACAGGATGTCCTCTTCCTTGAACAGGCACCGGGACAGGTCGTTGTTCGGGACGTAGACCGTGATCTCGCGCAGGTCCTTGCCCACGTGGATGGTCGCGCCCTGGACCTCCTCGCCCAAGAACAGGGCCACGTCCCAGCCCCCGCTCTGCAAGAGGGACGCGTACCGGTACAGGATCGTGCCCAGGGTCTCCTCCCGGGTCACGGCCCCGCCCGCGCGCAGGACCGTCCCGTCCTCCACCGTGGGCACCTCCGCGACCTTGAACAGGTGACGGAGCAGGAGCACGTTCGGACCCTCCAGGTTCACGGCACCGAGATCAAGCGAGACCACCATCTTGACCAGACCAAAGTTCTTGCCCATGAGCGTACTCCTATCGTTGTCAGGTTAGCGTTCTTGCCACTTTACGATCTCGTTCACGACCTGTCCAATGACATAGCCCACTTGCGGGACCACGGCATTGCCCAGGCACTGTTCTTGTCCTGGTCCTGCGGGCCAGCCTCGGTCATGGTTATGATCACGTTCCCGCTCAGCGCCCGTAATTTCGCCTTGTCTCGAACACGACCTGATCAGCCCCGGTGTGGGCTGCGATCACGTGCGGGAACAAGGCCATGAGATCTAGAGGGAACAGGGTCCTGTGCCCGGCCTTTGCCTGACACAGCCCGTCCGGGATCCAGGTCACGAAA
>OFRM01000994.1_pt1 | contig 10461 bp, 14 predicted proteins | sample 1543101 | NCBI WGS metagenome assembly OFRM01 (sample SAMN07774223, study PRJEB24372) | wastewater metagenome | isolation source: Exp Tend VB 0WW | collected 2016-02
TTCCCGTCGGCGGGGCGCGTGGCGTGGGCACTCTGGGGCGGCGATCCGGGGCGCGCATGGGCCGCGAAGGTGGTGGTGCAAATGAACGCCGCCGACCGCGCGTAACAAATCGGGTCGATTTGTTGCAATCTGCAAGTGGGTGGGGTAGGGTTGGGATGGAGTTGTAGTCTAAAGCCCCAAGCTGGTTGGGTACGTCGGCATTTGTGGCGACGCAATGCCGGAATATCAAGACGTTGGCCTTCGCCATATGGTTGCGGGTTCGAATCCCGCCGACTCCATTTTTCCGATCCAACCATCTAATCATACCGCGCCAATCAGGAGAAAGCATGGAGCCCCTGACCGTCACCATTGAGCACGACTTAAAACCGGAGCGGGCCCAAGAAATAAACGGCCAACTTGCAGGGTTGTTCGTCGCAGAAGTCGCGAAACTTCTGTTCGTGTCACTCGCCGCTGAGTCGGAACCATTGGAGAACCCGGCTGAAGACGTGATCGCGTTTCTGTGCAGTCTCAACACCGGCCACGAAATCAAGGCGCACCCGATCACCGAGGAAGATCGCAAACTTTGCCGCATCCGGTACACCATCACCGAACCGCCACAATCGCAACGGGTGACAGTCGGTGTCACGACGGAGAAGCCATGATCTACCTCCCCGCCATCGTTGTCTCTGCCATCTGCTTCTACATGGCTCACGGCCTCACGCCCGCCGTAGTTCTCGGCATTGTGACCGGCCTGATCGACATCGGGATGAAGGCACTTCCGGGCGGCTCATCGTCAAAATCCCCGAGCGGCGCGGTCACCTTTCGACAAGGGCCGCCATCCTGGGCTATCTCCGCAAGGTGGTTTATGATTTCTTTCTGGGTTGGAACCGTGGTTTATTGCGGTTGGTGGGCAACGAAGTGACCTCCGAACGCCGAACCGAACAAATCGGCCCCCGCTTCACCCCGTCCGAACTCGTCAGGATCGAGCGTGCGGCTCTGCGGGTTGGCCAGACTCCCGCAGAGTTCGCCCGTGCTTCCGTGCTTGACCACCTCGAAAGCCCGCCCCTGACGGCTGAGGAGAGAACGACATTCCGCCGGATGGTTGGTGCGGCGAAGGCCAGTGTTCCGGCGCCATGGGAGATGACGTGAACGCATGGCCGATTTTCGTGGCCGGGAGGTGTTTGCCAAGCCAGAATCGGCAAAGAAAGAATACAGCGGTAACCGCGCTTTCCGTCGGTCGAAGGCCAAGGGTTAGCGCCGCCTCTTATCCACCTTCGCGCTATCCAATCTGACCCGCGCCGCCTCCTCCTCCACAAGTTGACGCACAGTCTCAGCGTCACTTTGTCGCCGTGTGCGCCCAACGAGTGACAAATTGTCACGGTCTTGCTGCTCGTACAGTCGAACATAGACCGCCCCCACGGGTTCCTTTCGTGCCATCCAGAAGCCTCCAGATGGCACAATAGCACGCGACGGCAGTGCTTGCACGGTGTCGCAAACTAAAGCCGCCTATTGGCGCTACGGGCGCCGCGCGCGGTATTCCGTTGCCATGCCCGACGAAACCGCCGAAAACGCCGCACCTGAAACGAGGACCGTCCTCCGTTTCGACACGGCGGCGGTGGACCCGGCGATGTTTGAGCGGACCCCGGAGGGGATCGTTCGCACGATGGGCCGTGCTGCAAAGCCGGGAATCCTGCGGTACAGCGACAACTTTGGTCGGACGGTTCGTGAGTTGGTTCCGCGCTCCGTCCTTGCCGACCCGGACTACCTGCGCTCGCTGGAAAACAAGCCGATCACGATTGACCACCCGCCGACGCTTTTGGATGTGGCCACTATCGCGCAGTACCGCAAGGGAATGGTGCTTTCTCCGGCAACATTTGACGGCGAGTACCAACTGCTCCCCCTGCAATTCGATACGCAGGAGGCCCTCGATGCTCTTGCGGCAGGCAAAACGCAACTCTCAACCGGTTGCAAATCCGATGTGGCCGACATTCCTGGCGTAGATCCAGAGTTCGGCGAGTACGACTGCATCCAGACCCGCCGCTATGCCGGCAACCACACGGCGATCTGTCGGATGGCCCGCGCCGGCGGAAACGACCTCAGCGTCCTCCGCTTCGATTCGGCCGGAAATCAGATCGACCCCCTTTCCCCCACGGAGCCCCCCTTGATCCTCTCTGATTCCATGAAGCAGGTGCTTGATGCCCTTGGGCTCGACTCTGCAAAAGCCGCTGACGACGCCGCCGCCCTTGAGATGGTCAAGGCGATGAAGCCTGCCGCCAAAACCGACGAAGTAAGTCCGGAAGTGGCTGCGCTTCAGGCCAAGGTGGTGGAACTCGCGGCAGCCAAGGCGCAAGCGGAAGCCGATCTCGCCGCCAAACTGGAGGAGCATGAGGTCCTTGCCGACGACATGGCGCCCGCCGCACTGGGGGCCCTTGCGGACGAAGGCCCGATGATGGCCGACGCCGCCTGCTCCAAAATGGACAGCGCCCGCCGCGATTGGCTGGCGCCCCGGCACGCAAAAGCGTTCGACGCCTTTGCGGCGGCGGCGCTTGAGTTTGTTCCCATGTTCAACATGGCGCTTGAAAGCGGCGTTCCCCGCATGGACGCGCTGAAGATGGGCACCAATCAGCTTGCGGGCGAGGTCGCCAGGCGCCGCCTCCCTGCGCCGGTTGTCGCCGAAGCCATGAAGGGCGGCCCTCGTGCCCTCCGCGCCACCGTTCGCGCCGCCACGCGGATGGACAGCGCCGACCCCGCCACCAGCAGAATCCAAACGCAGATTGAAGACGCATACCGTGCGAGCAATCCGCAAGAACCCGCCTTCCGGCTTCCTAACTCCTGTATCATGAAGGTGACCAAATGAGCACCCCTGTCTCCCTGCAATACGCCGGCCTCTACGGCCAGAACTCCGTCTCCCGTTGGCTGCCTCAGGGCATCATCGGCGGCTTCCTGTGGGCGTCGTTGCTCCAGGAATGCGGGACCTACGTCAACAAATACCCTCAGGCTAAGCAGGTGTGGACGGTGACGATTGGGACCGCCACCAACGGCGCGACCTACACCATTGACGTGGGTGGAACTCCCTTTTCCTACGTGGCCACCTCCGGCACCGACACCGTGATCGCGTCGGGCTTTGCCGAGGCATTCAACCAGCAAACTGACGTTTCGAGCCAGTTTTTCGCGGTTGCCAGCAGCGCGACCATTGTCCTGACCGCGCGGACCTACGGCGTGTCGGTCACCGTGTCTGACTCGGACGCCAAACTGTCGTGCTCCCTGACGACCGCCGCCGGTTCCGCCAACGCGGTGACGTTCGGCGATGTATGCGTGAAACTCTCCGGGCGCACCCGCGATGGGAAGCCGTTCGCGACCTGCGCTTCGTCCAGCCTGTTCACTGCGCAGGTCAGCACCCTCGCCTGCGTCTATGCGGCAGGGGAAACCTACCAAATCGCGCTGACGGTGTATGGGAAGACGTATTTCGCCGGCCCCGTGGTAGCGGACACCAACACCAACACGACTGCTACTGCGATCCGTGCGGCCGCGACCGCCGCGTTTGCCTCGCTCCCGGTGACGATCTCCGGCGCGACCGACAAGTGCATCGTCACTGCAAATCTCGCTGGAATCGGCTTCAGCGTGGCCGTGAGCACCGGTAGCGGCACGGTGTCCCGGTTCACGATCACCGACACCACCGCAGGGTCGTTGGTCGACTTCAATGCCGCCGCCGCCGGTCTGGCCGTGGCCGTCGCGAACCAACCGTCGAACACCGTCGGCCAGTCCTCGGTGCAATACGTCGCCAACGCGACGATGACGGTTGCGCCCCTGACCGGAAAGGTGCCGATCCAGGTCTACAACACCGAAACTCTGACCGGTTCGGAAGACGTTTGGGTTGAACTGGCTCCCGGTGCCTCCGCCGGACTCTGCTACTCCAGCAGCACCAGCACCCGTGTCAAATGGGTTGGTGCAACCTGGATTCCGAAATCCACCGATAACGCCGCTGGCGTCTACCTGAACTCCGTCCTCGCTCCTGCGATCTGAGGAAACCATGCCTCTTGAATTTTCCGCCCGGTTCGCCGGACAACCCATCTCCAATCCCGAAGCCGCTCAGGCGCATACCTGGGCGTCGAACATGGCGTCCGTGATTGAGCAGGAAGCGGCCTCGTTGCCGCCCACCCGCATCAAAATGGACAGCGGTGAAGTTGCGACGGTTGACGCCCGCCGGTTGGTGGTGGACCGCCGGAATGCGCAGATGTTCGCATCCATGCGGATCGGCGAAGGTGACCTGTTGAGTTCGCTGAAAATGGCGCTTCGTGGCCACCAGGAGCGCATGGACGCCTTCCCCAACACCGACGAAGGCCAGTGGTGGAAGCGATTCGCGATGCCCTCTGGCGTCCGCATGGACTCCATTAGCGGCGGCCTTGGTGGCGGGTGGGCGCTGCCCTACCTCACCACTGCGATCCGTGGGCAGGTCCTGGAGCAGCCTTTGCCGCCCCTGAACGCCGAAGCGTTGTTCACCAAATACAGTGGCATTGGCAACGGCGCCACGCAGTTTTCGACCCGCCGGACCAATGAGCGCGGCATGGCCGTCTTCAGCGGGTCCGCCGTGATCGACTCTGCGCAGATCACCACGAATCAGGTGGAAGTGATCAGCGATATCCGCTATTGCTCCGCCGGGTTCCGTGTGTCCATGCAGGAAATGGCGTGGCACAGTTCGGTAACTTCCAGTTGCAGGACCGCCTCAACCGTGGCGCGCTCCGGGCCATTCAGAACCTCGCGAATTACACGGTGTTCTACGGCAACGCGGATCTGAATCTCTGGGGTTGCATGGCCAATCACCCGGTCATGCCGATCACCAACCTTCCGGCCATGCTTCAAAGCGAGTACGAAGCGACTCCCGAGGTTGCCAACGTCTGGTACCAGAACATGACCCGGGCGGTTGCGCAGGTCATGACGGACAATTTCAACACTTTCAAGCCTGACTCCATCGGTATCAGTGCGAAGTTGCGGTTGTTCCTGGATGAAACCTTCGTGACCCTTGGCGGCACGTCGGTAGCCGTCACTGTTTGGGAAGCCTTCCAGAAGTTCTGTGAAAAGAACTTCGGGATCAAGCCGTCGGACATTGTGGACGCGCAGGAAATGCAGGACTACGTTCTGGAAGACGCAACCGTGGTTCAAGGCATGTTTGTCTACAGCCAGAAGGGCGCCAACGTCGTCAATGCCCAGATCATCGACGTCCCCGGCCCCGTCGCGTTGCCCGTGCAGTTTGTGGACATGAACATGCAACAGTTGTACTACAAGGGGATCGGCGGCTTCCGCTCCGAAAACCCGGGCGCGTGCAACATGGTGTATGTGAAGGTCGTTCAGTAGTAAACCCTTGACATCATAAGAGGAAGTTATGACCGTCAAAGCAGAAGAAAAGGCGCCCCGCAAGGGCGCCAAGCCTCGCACCCGCAAGCCGGCCATCTCCGACCTGGAGAAGGCAAACGCCCGCATTGCTGCTCTTGAAAAGCAGCTTCAGGAAAAGGCCGCCGCCCCTGAAAAAAAGGGGAAGGTGGTCCTTGAGAATCTGACCGTGAATCCGCTTGCGATGTACATCCGGGTTCCGGGAAAACGCTCCGAGCCGTTGAAATTCGGCCCGCGCCCCATCCCGAACAAGGACAACCCTTTGGCGCCGGTTCAGCAAATTGCGGGCGATGAGCCCTACATCAAGTCGGTGGACGCCACCGTTTTGGATGACGACCTCATCAAGTCGGCGATTGCCTGCAAGAAAATCCGCATCCAGAGTGCCGCCTAAGTGACGACGTTTACACCAGAACAGTACCTCGAAAAGTACGCCAAGCCACTCTACGACTTGACGGACGCGGTGTATTCGTTCTGGCTTGACGACGCCGCCAACGGCATGAACGGCGATAAGACTGGTAGCGGCTGGGGTTCTGCTGACCGCTACAATAAAGCGCAGGCGCTGATCGCTGCTCACAATTGGACCCGCGTCGGGTCGAGTTCGCCGGTGGACCTTGGCGGTGGTCGCCTTGCTATTCAGTCCCCCGGTGCCATCACCGGACAGACGACGATCCGGGAGTCCGTGGCCTACGGAAACCCGGGGATCAACAACGTAGATATGGGCGCCGTGGAATCTGAATGGGCAACTACGGTCTACGGACGGATGCTGCTCCAGATCGTCCGGACCCGTCCCGCGTTCCGGTTCTTTTCGGTGTCGGCGCCAGGCCCGGTGCAGGGATGCTGACCATCGCCGCTACCGCTACCACCAACTTCGCCCCGTTGGAAGCCCTCAAAGCGATCCTGAAGGCGCCACCGCAGGCTGAGGTGGGCATCCCTGCCTCTGACCCGGAGAACGCGCAAAAGGGGCGCTGGAACGAGTTTGGAACCGAAACTGCGCCCGCCCGCTCGTTCCTGGTCGCGACGGCCAATCTGTATCGCCGCGTTTACGCGGGCGGCATCACCTCCGGGGTGGCCCTCGCGATCCGGAGCGGCAAGGCGGCCGAAGCGACCAAGGGCGTGAAGATGTGCGCCCAACTCTATCACCGTGACATCCTCCGCAGGATCGACGCCGGGATTCGCCCGCCGAACGCCCCGTCGACCCTTGCGCGCAAATCGGGCGCCACTCCCCTGATCGACACCGGCGCCATGCGACGCGCGATTATGTGGAGGATGCGGTAATGCCCGTCCTCCCCGTTGGTGCCCGCCCCCTCACCCGCCGTCGTTATGCCGCTGGAACGTGGAATAGTTCCGGCCGCTACGTCAACGGCGCCGCGACGGATACGACGTTCTGGGGCTCCTACCAGCCCATCAAGACCGACCTCCAGCGGGAACGCGGCGGAGAACGCCGGAAAGCGACACACGTCCTCTCCTCCCTGACGGATCTGCAGGTGACGCTGCCCAACGGCGGCCCCGTCGCAGATCAGGTGGTTGTTTCATCCGGTCCCGACGCGGGTATATTTCAGGTAGAAAGTGTGCAACCGGCCGATGCGTGGAGCCCGATCCCGCACTACGAGGCTGACATTTTCCGCCTCAACGAAACCGACCCCGCCGACCCGAACCAGGCCGTAACCGTGGCGGAAATCATCCTGCAGACGGTGCGGACCCTCCTGAAAGCCGCGAACAACCTGACCGATGCGCAAGTCGTTGTACAGCAGGCATCCCCGATGCCGCGCCCCGCGCTGCCCTATCTGGCGGTCCTCGTTGACACAATGGATCAGCAGGAGCAGGCGGTAGATAGTGCCGCTCAAACCTCCGCAGACCTGATCACGGTCACCGGCGGCGTTGAGGGCGACGTTTACCAGATCGACGCATCGGGCGAATCGGTGACCTACACCCGCCTCGACACCGACACCGCTGACGACGTGGCGACTGAGTTGGCCGCCCTCCTGAACGCCACAGGCCAAATCGAAAGCGAGAGCACCGGGCCGGTGCTCTCCCTCGTCTCGCTCGTGGCCCCCCTGGAAACGGCCGTAGACGGCCCGCTGAGCCTCGCGACCGACGCTGCCCCTGCCTCGGTCGTACGCGGGCTCAGGAGTGGCACCATAAGCCTGTGGGGCTACGGCAACAGCAGTCGCCCCTGGATCGAGCGTGGTCGTGCCTACCTCGCCTCTCCTGCAGGCGTAGATCAGCAGATCGCGGGCGGCGTCACGGTCGCCCCTGCCGGGGATATCGTGGTGGAGACGGTGGACCTCGGCACCGGCTATGAATCGCGCTACGCATCTCCTCTTCGGCTTTCCTACACTCTGCAAACGGTCGCACAGTTGGCGATCTATGCCGAAAAAGTTCTTGTGGCTGGTTCCGTCGCTTCCTCCGGCGGTTCTGGCCTCCCCTTCCAAGTTGAGGTCAACTCATGACGATGAACGCGCCTTTTCAGCCCGGGGTTGTAAATCTCACCCTTGGCTCCCTCGCTCCCACCGCCGATGCGTTCGGGCGCCTCCTGATTATCGTGCCGAAAGCCACGAACAGCCTCAACACTTCGCGCACGCTGTCGATCCCGACGTATGCCGCCGCCGTTGCTGCCCGTGGGTCGGGCTATATCAGCGCCGCCACCCTGACGGATATCGCGGTTGTGTTTGCCCAGACGAATGTGCCGGCGCAAGGCGTGCTTCTTGGCAACGTGGACCTTGTAGGCTCCGAAACCTACGCTGAAGCCCTTGTCGCGATCACCCTGATTGATCCGGTCTTCTTCCTCGTGAAAATTGCCAGTCGCACCAGTGCGGACATTCAGGATGTGTTTGAGACGGTCGAATGGATGAACGACCGCACCGCAGCGGCCGCGAACTCCGTGCCGTTCAAGCGTTGTTTCTTCGTGGCGCAGTCGGCAGATACCGGCCTTCTGACCGGGACCTTCCCGTCCGGCCTGAACAACTACGTGGGCGCCGAATGGTCGAATCTGTCATTCCATCCCACCGATAGCGAGAACCTCGACACCGCGCACCAGTGCCGCCTCAGCGTGGATCTCGCCACCGCATCCCCCGGGTGGATCGGGTGGACGGTGAAAAACGTAGCCGCATATCCCACAAGCAGTCTTTCGACGACGCAAGAGGGGTTTGCGCGCACCAACCACGTCGATCTTCTGCAACTCACCACCACCACCACCGGCCCCGCTCTTGTCTGCGGGCTTGGGGAAAATGGAGCGGGAAGGCAGGTTCCCGAAGTGGTGACCGGCGCATGGTTGGCCACCACGATGGAAGTGGAGATCAATACGCTCTTCGTCAATCTGGCGCTTGCAAACCAGCAATTGACGCTCACCAAAGAGGGACAGCAGGCGGTTGCGGCCACCCTCCAGAGCGTGGTCAACACCGCCATCAGCGCGGGTGCCGTGCGCGCCACGGATGACGACGGAAACACGGGTTACACAATCACCGCGATCCCTATCACCGACGCCGATAAAGTGGCGAAGCAGATGCGCTTTGAGGTGGCCGTGCTCACCCCCATCGGCGCCACCGCAATTGTGATCGGCCTTTCCACCAGCACCACGTCGGTTGTGTGAGGTAACCCATGGCAAACACCAATCAGTTCAATGCAGCCGCCTACAAAGTCAGTTTGAACGGCAAGAAACTCACCGACCTTGGCAGCGATTCGGTGATCACGGTCACTCCGGTTGACGACGTTGGCGGCGTGTCCTACGGCGTGGACGGCGGTGCGACCATTTACGGGAAGGCCCCTCGTGGGGTCACCGTGACGCTTGTGGTCCGCCAAAACTCGCAAGGGAACGCGCTTTTGGATAGTCTCCAGAAGAAGCAACTCAACCAGTCGTCGGCCGGAAGCGCGATTTCATGGGTGAATTTGTCGATCACCGACGGAATTAGTGGGTCCGTCCTGGTCCGCAACCAGGCGATTTTCAAGACGGCTGCTACCAAAACCGTCGGCGCAGCGGCCGGAGAGTTGACGTACACGCTGGAAGTGCCTCAGGGCATGGCCAACGCCGTCGAGTCGGCAGGATAAACCCCACACCATGAGAGGAAGTCATGGTCAAAGCACCCGAAGTTCACAAGTTCACCCTTACCGACCGCAACGGAACGCCGCACGCCTACGAGACGACGGCTTTCCGCCCTTCGGTCGGTTCGCGGCTGCGTGCGCAGATCGCCGCGTTCATCGCCGAACCCATCGTGGTGGCGGTGTATGACGCCGTGCGCGGGCAGGATACCGACGTTGGGAAGGTGGCTGCCGCTGCGCGGATGGCCCTGCAGGCGATGCCCACCGACCTGATTCCGGCGATCCTGGACACCACGTTCCGGGATGGCATGTTGATGAGCGCAGAAGGCGCTTTCGACGACGCCTATTCCCGGAACTATGCCGAACTGGACTCCGCACTGTGGGAGGTCGTGAAGTTCAACGATTTTTTGTCGTTTCCGGGTATCTCGCTGTCAAATCTCAAACTGCCGGAAATGCCGATCTCCGGCTCCAACGGCGAGCACTCCAGGCCGCCCGCTTAGGGGTGGACTGGTACTTGGCCCGCCTTTCAATGGTCCTTTACACGCCTTCTGGCGGCGTAGTTCCCCCGCTCCTCCCCGCTCACGCCCGCAACGACCTCGACTTTCGCGATCTGCTTGAACTGCACTTGCTAATGGACATGGAAGAAAGCCGCATCGCCGCCAGCATAAAGGAGTAACGTGGCCGAATCTCAATCCATTGCAGATCTGTTTGTGTCCCTCGGGGTCAAGGCCGACCCCGGAGCGCTGGACACCATCAACCGGTTCGACCAGTTCCTCAAATCTGCCGCGTCCTCCGTGCGTTCTTTTGCAAAGGTCGGCACAGCGGGCGCGGCATCCATCGCCGCCCTTGGCGCATCCGGCGCGTCCCTTGCGCCTCTGATTGCGGGCCTTGACGCACTGCAAGACCGTATTGCCGCGCTCAAAACATCGGGCATCAAACTGCCTTCCGCGCCCACCGGCGCTACTCCGTCCGCTGGTGCCGAAGCGTCCCTCCGTGCAACTGCCAAAGCCGCCGACCAGCAGGCGGCGTCGGTCGAAAAAGCACGCGCCAAACTGGAAA
>OFRM01001002.1_pt1 | contig 10411 bp, 10 predicted proteins | sample 1543101 | NCBI WGS metagenome assembly OFRM01 (sample SAMN07774223, study PRJEB24372) | wastewater metagenome | isolation source: Exp Tend VB 0WW | collected 2016-02
GTAAATTCCAGCAGCAAAAAAGCCAGCTCTGGCAGCATCATTTTGTGAAAGTGTTAATGCATTGTTATATGGTGTAAGCAAATTGTTGTAATTTAAAACACAATTTTTGATTTCTATTCCAGCATAAGAAGGATTCCTACCCCAATAAATTACACCGCTATCTCTTGTTGCCTTTAACACATTCGTAAAAGTGCAATTGTCGATTAATACATCGTTTCCAAAAAACCTAATAGAAGAGCCAGTGCTTTCATTAAATGTACAATTGTTAACCTCAAACCCAGCGCCACTAAGAACGAGTGCGCTTGTATCATGTATCCCTAGAATAGAGTTGTTATTAAAATCGCAATTTGTAACAGATGTTGTGCTAATTGGTGAAAAATTATATCTATTTCCCGATGCGATATACAAACCAATATCTTGGGTTGATGTAACATTTACATTATCAACAGACACATTGTTTCCGCTTAAGTTAATTGCTGTACTACCCATTCCAGAGACTTTACAATCTTGAACCAATATGTCATTTGAACTACTCACCCACAACCCGCCGTGTGTTGAACCAATCAAATTTGCTTCAGATATTAATTCGTTGCAAGAACTAACTGTTAACAGGGGAGCAGAATTAACCTTGGTGATATAAGATGGTTTCGTGTTTGGGTCAACCAATCCAGGGGGAATGAAATATACTCGACCATATACACCCAGGTGTAATCTGTCAATAAAATACTCTCCTGGTGAATCTAACTCTTCTGGCACATTGGTGTAAAAGAATCTCGTGTTGGCTAATACAGCACCATATGTGGATGAAGAACATGTAAGTGTTTTTGTTCCCGTGTTAATCCCAGAGACACTTCGCATTTCTGGAGCCCAGGAATAAGAGAAGTAGCCCACAACCGCTAAACCGGAAACACTTGCATATCCGTCTGGTCTAGTTCCTTGGTAAATTAAAGTAGTGGTACTGCCAGCGACACCACCAGTTTCATAATCTGGAGACCTTGCTAGAGTCATGGCTTCTCCGTCCCAGATTAGGGTTGGAAATTTGCTAACATTTCTAACAAATGCATTACCCCATTGTATTGCACCAACTGTACCAAAAGGATTTGGACCTGGCATCGGCGCAGTTGTTGTCCAAATGTTGTCTCTAGTCCCTGCTGGAAATCGTGAGTAAAGTGGGTCTGATGGTGAGATAGGTGTCCACTCGTGAGTAGGTATTCCGCCAATCAAAGTTCCTTTTAAAGTTATATTGGTTTTACCAGAAAGAACAAGTGGTGTATTGACGATGGTAACGCCGAAATCTAGCACCGAGTTGTTTGACGCTCGGTTTAACATATCCTGAATATCATCAGATGAAGAAAAATAACTTTTCATTTTACTATTGCCAAATACCAGTCAATATTTGGCATTGATGCATTGTTTCTCGGCGTAAATAATGTTGGACCGTGAGTGCTAAAATCATCAGCAAATGTAAATGACGAATATGTAATAGCTGGAACACTAATCTCTAAATCTAAATGATTTGGAGCATATGGGTGAAAATTTATCAAATTTAAAGGAACACTTGTAAGAAAAGTCCCTCCGTTGGTTATTGTTACTGTGTTTAAATTAGTAACCCAACACATTAAAAGTGGCTCAAGCGGGTTTGGCAATTCTACATTAGCGGATGGCGTGAAAACGGTAGATGTATAAGTGCCCGTGGCAATGTTTGCCGCCGCATCTGAGTTTTTTAATTTTGTGGTTGGCATTCCACTGGCATCAACTTGATAAATAGCTGCTTTAATTGCTCCAGTTCCTGCTGATTGAGCAAAAGCTGTTGCGTCTGTGTGTATTGCGTATTTCGAAATCGCACCCTGTACATTTGGATATATCCTGTAAGCCCAAATGCGAGTCGTGGCGTTCGTGGCGCTCATCCCAGATGTTGTGTTATAGCTATTTGCATAATTGGGGTCGCTTTTCCTGTTATAAAGAGGTGAATAACGCCTTGGCTCTGGATATGAAATTCCCATTAAAATCCTCTCCCAAATCCAACATTTTGCGAAACATAAGTTCCAACTGGTATTCTAGCTGCTGCGCCAGAAACTGGAGCCATGCCAGCCGTAACACCGTTCGTTACACCAATGGTGCCATTACCGCCAGTGTTTAACAACAATGCACTTCCAGTAATGCTGTAAATTTTGACAGCACTCATGTCGCTAGTGAAAGTGGATGTAGGTGTAGCTGTTGGAAGCCAGTTGTCCAAAGATTTAGCAGTTGTTGTTACAGCTAAAGACCCTTTGTAAACCACAACACCGGATTTGTTTAAAATCTCAATAGCAACTGTGGAAGTTCCACCATCACCAAGCAAAACATAATAATTTAACAAAGGGGATGAAGACTCAATAACTGGCATCGGGTTAGAGCGACTAATATCGCCATCATTAACTCCGTCATCTCCAGTAATTAACTTCATTCTGGTGAAATGCACATCAGAAATCTCATCAGTTCCTACTGTATGAGTTCCATCATCTGTTCTTACCGTTAAATTGTCAGACATGTCTATGTCTTTTTAATAATTGGCTTCTTCACCTGCATCAATGATTGTAAATAGAAACGGGGGAGCAAATGCTCCCCCGTTGTTCGTAGCTGAATCTTTTTACGGATTTAACTTTCCGGTTTCATCATATTCATATGTAACCTTGAACAAGGCTTGGTTCTGACTATGAAAAACAACTATTCCTTCTGGAAAAGGAAACCCTTTCGCAGCGATTGAACCGGATTGTTTTAACTGCTCCATCACTTCATCAATTCGTTCCGTTGAGAACTTTTCGATTCGTGCTAGAACAGGAACAACATGGCAAAGCGGCGCTTCAATACATCGGCAATCCTCTGTATCTGTGTGCCAAATATGCACGTTGAACAATGAAAATCTCTTTTCATTCAATCCATAGCCTCTACCTAAACCTGCGCCCCACCATTCACCATAGTGAATACCGAAGCCAAGCTGTTCAGCAAGGGCTACTTTGTTCTTTTCTACCCAGTTAGCGAACCGTTCTCCAAAACCTACAAAAATCTAGTAATTGCTTTTGACACATTTATTTTGATTTTTTGTTTGGTTGTCGCTTCGCTGACGCTCACCCAAACTATTGCTAGTTTATGAACTTTGGCGTCTCCACGACCGTTGATTCCTGCGGAACTCGCAGTATATGCTTTTAGGTTGATGGATGCGTTTAAGTCCCTGTCCATCACTATACCACAATCTTCACAAGCGAATGTACGCTCGGATAGGTTGAGTTTTGATTTGACATATCCACATGCGGAACATGTCTTCGATGATGGATACCATCTATCCACCAATTTAATATCACCACCAGCCCAGGCTTGCTTATATTCCAGCGTCGTTCTGAATTGACGCATTGCTGCATCAGAAACAGATTTGGCTAGATTGTGACACTTCACCATGCCCCTGATGTGCAAGTCTTCAAGAGCGATTGTTTGACATTGTTTGGTTTTCACAATATCAGTTGTAGCTTTTTGAATGACATCAGTTCGAATGTAACGTATCTTGGCCCATACTGTGGCGATTTTATTCTTTGTTTCTTTTCTTCGATTGGAAGTCTTTTGCTGACGTGACAGCTTGCGTTGAAGTCGTTTTAGTTTCTCTTCGTACTTGGCAAGTGCTTTGGGATTGGCATAGGATGTGCCATCGGAACAAGTGGCGAGAGTCTTAATCCCGAGGTCGATGCCGAGCGTATCTTGGCGAAGTTCGGTTTGTGCAATCTCTTCTTTGACGAGCACTGAAACATACCAGCGTCCCGCTGATTCCGATACTGTGGCTGAAAGAATATGCGCATCTTGTGGAATATAACCTGACTCTTTTAACTTCAGCCAGCCAAGTCTTGGAAGCTGAATTCTTTGGTCTTCGACTTTGATTGTTCCTGTGAGTCGGAAAGAACCAATACCATTATGTTTGGATTTGAATGTTGGAAATTTAGCACGCTTGTCAAAGAAGTTTTGAAATGCTTTCTGCAAATCTCGCAGAGCTTCTTGTGCAGCGCACTTGCTAACGCATGTCCACCACTTTGCATTTTCTTTCTTCCAAATGTTCCACTCTTTATGAAGCACCATTGCATTGGGCGTAGAAACCTTTTCTTTGATTCTCCCGAGCGCCCAGTTATACGCAAATCTCGCCGCACCAGAATGCTTCAGCAACAACGTTCGTTGAACATTGTTCGGAGCAATCTCAGTTTTATAGGCTCGTTGGATTTGCATAGTGACATTTACATCCACGACATATGTTCGGGCATTAATTCTTTTGACCATTGGTAAAGATGTTCAAGTAATTTGCAAAATCGTTTGATACCGTCGATATCACTTACTTGAACAGCGGATATTCCTTCTGCTGGCTTAATGGTCACACCGCCGTCCCAACGTACAACAATATTCATGCAAATATTGCTGCAATCATCACTAACAAGAAATTCAATTTGATTTTCTTGTTTCTCAGCAATAGCATTATAACCAATTTCTTCTATATTTTTTTCGTTAAGCATTTTGTTTTATCTCCTCTAATTTTCTTGCTCTTTTGTTTTCAGCAGAACGCTTGCCATAAATACGATTGGAAAATGATGCCATCAAGGAAGTAATGCCTCTCACGGCAGAGTACACCGCATTACCATCTATCTCTCGCATTTGGTCGGCATGGTTGGACTTGATACCAACAAAATTCGAGAGTGTCTCAACCGCCCCTCGTGCTTTACATTTGCTACAGGCCTGTGAACTACCACGCCCACAATGGGCGTGGCTTCCTGTTTCATTGTCGTTCCGTTGAACAGACTCCATCAGGCGTTAATTCGGCGTGTTCCACGCCTATGTATTGTTTTGTCTTTCGACAAATCTTTTCTTATCAGCTTGGCTCTCGCTGACATTATGTTTGTACAACTTTTGTCTGACGTTAGCTTTCATCTCCGCCCGCAAGGGGCGGAGTTTTCCCGCTTAACCTTATAAACTTGGTGGAGACTGTGGAATCGAACCACAATGTGGGTTGAGGACACTAACCGTTGTCTCCATTGTTTTATAGTGGGAAGCGAGAAAACCCCATCCCCTTGTGGGTGGGGATGGGAGCAACCTTACAGGTAAATTAAATTTTTCTACAAAAAATAAAGGAAAATGTAGAATAGATAGAGAAACAATAAATATGCTGAAAGCATATAAGTTTTTGATAAAACCAAAAAAGGAACAAATTGAAATGTTTGAAAAACATTTTGGTTGTATTAGGTTTGTTTATAACTGGGGATTAAACGAAAAAACAAAAACTTATCAGGAAACCGGAGAAACCGTTAGTTCTCATAAACTAATTACTACACTTCCAATCTTAAAAGAAGAGAATCCTTGGTTGAAAGAAATCAATAGTCAATGTATTCAGATGGCTTTAAGAAGCCTAGATAATGCTTACACAAGATTCTTTAGAGAAAAGAAAGGTTTTCCAAAATTTAAATCAAAATACAATCCAAAGCAATCATTCCAATGTCCTCAAAGTTGTTCTGTAGATTTTGATAAAGGAACACTTAATCTACCTAAAATCAAAAACATTAAAACAGTATTCCATAGACGATTTAAAGGAATTATAAAGACAGTGACAATTTCAAGAGTTCCTTCTGGAAAATATTATGTTTCGATTCTAGTTGAAGATGGGAAAAAACTACCAACTAAAGCAAAATTAGAACGTTTAAATGCCGTAGGCATTGACATGGGATTGAAAGATTTTGTGGTCACTTCAGATGGAGACAAGATTGAAAATCCAAAATATCTCAGAAAATCTGAAAAACGACTTGCAATAAGACAAAGAAAATTAAGTAGGAAAAAGAAAGGGAGTAACAATAGAAACAAACAACGCAAAAAAGTAGCTAAGCTACATGAAAAAATAGCTAATCAAAGAAAAGACTTTCTACATAAAGTATCTCATCAAATAGTTCACAAGAACCACGGAACGATTTGTGTTGAAGATTTATGTGTCAAAGGAATGGTCAAAAATAAAAAATTAGCTAAATCAATTTCTGATGTAGGATGGGGGATGTTCTATGGTTTTTTGAAATATAAATCAGAATGGTATGGGAAGAATTTCCTTGATATTGGTAGATTTGAACCATCTAGTAAGATGTGTTCGAGTTGTGGTAATATAAAATCAAATTTGAAACTTTCTGACAGAGAATGGACTTGTGTTAAATGTGAAACAAAACATGATAGAGATATCAATGCTTCGATTAATATTAAAAACATGGCATTCACTAATCAGAATATCATTAGATGTATAGGGCTGGAACAGCCCGAATCAACGCAAGTGGACACTGTAGCAATAGCTACGTGAATGAAACTTGAAGCCCCACCCCTCGTGGGTGGGGTAGTTCACGCGGCACAATGTTTCGGCTAATGCCATCTCGCTCTAAACTAAGTAAATCAGGACTATCTTTTTGTTGTAGAGCTTGTAAAGATGTTGCCCAGCGATTGGAGAATGGGTTTACAAATATGCACCCTGCTCATTACGGAACTGCTGATAATAGCGACAACCACTCCAGCACCTTCCGTGTTATAGCTTTTCGCAATAAAGAGCTTAAATGTGAACGTTGCGGTTATGATAAATATATTCAAGTCTTGGAAGTGCATCACAAAGACCGCAATCGAAGAAATAACACGACGGATAATTTAGAAATATTGTGCCCAACTTGTCACATGGAGCATCATTTTGTCACGAAAACGGGGCGATATACAACTGTCAAACAATTGGTTGGTCACAATCAGGATTGATAATCACTCTGTGGAGATGACGAGAATTGAACTCGCTATAAGTTCCCTGCCGAGGAACCCCGCTCCCATAGCATTCATCCCCGCAGAATGATTATGATTATGAAATTGGTGGGCCACGAAGGAATCGAACCTTATCCTCCACCGTGTCGAGGTGGCATACTACCATTATACGTCGCAGCCCGAGAAATGACGGAAATCGCAAACCGTGTCATAGAGCTTTTGAGGCTCTTTCTTTTTTAGAGAAAGTTAGAAGGAACGATTTTACATAGCCGTCAAATTTTGATGGAGGGTTGTTCACCCTCCAAATCTTTACCAGAATCTTAGTTTGACTGTGTAACTTGAACCGTAGTCGCAAGTCTCACAACCTGAATAAGAATGTCTGTTGGTTTCGTCGCCATTTTCACATCCTAGCGTATTAGCAATAGCCAAATAACCCTGAAGAGTGCTGATACCCTTAAACGTTACATATTCGTACATCTTGGTGATTGTTACATAGTAACCATTTTCCTTAGTGTCGAACTCAAATTCTGGCTTTTCAAAGCTAGAAGTGTCGAATAATGAGCGGATTGAGTTCATCTGCTCATGTGTTATTGGTGCGTATTCTTTTTTCATTTTTCTCCCTTTGAAAACGTGGTAGGCGCACAGGGAATCGAACCCTGGTAAGACCGTAATCGGCGGCCGACTCTGCCATTGAGCTATACGCCCACGTAGTGTGTGTAAAAATTTGGTGTCCGCACAAGGATTCTAACCTTGAACCGCTCCCTAATCAGGGGAGAGCGCTAACAGTTGCGCCATACGGACATAAATTGGTGGAGATGATGAGATTCGAACCCCATCTCGCTTATTGCAAGTAAGCTGCTTTCCCAGTTAAGCTACCGGCCCATAAATCTTGGTGGAGGATAGGGAATTCGAATCCCTGACCTGAACTTTGCAAAAGTCCCGCTCTCCCAACTGAGCTAATCCCCCGTTACGACAACGCTTCAATAAAATCAGCGTAGTCAAGTTTGTTAATTTCAGCGCAAATGCTCTTTTCACGCCATTCGCAACGAATCTGTGGATTGCAGTACCAACAGTCTGGCCCGCAACCGTAAAACTTTTTCATTCCTGCGTGTCGCCACTTGCCTTCGTTTCGATAGGCATAGCGATACTGTCGCTTGATGTACTCGTTGGTGATTGGAATATATGCGTGCTGAGAACGGCTGTAAATCGTTTCCTGCTCGATGTTGTCCTTCCAATATCCTTTATTCCAAAGACGTTTTTTAATGAGCGCAGTCTTATAGCGGCGCTCTGCTCTTGTTCTTTCCAATATTCTCTCCTAAATACCGTGAAGGTATTTTATTGGAGAGAGCCTTTCCCGAAGTGTTTCATGTTTGTGTTACGCACTCTTGTGAGTGTTTTGAGGAAATTTGGTAGGCGCTGAGGGATTCGAACCCACGACTTCTTCCGTGTAAAGGAAACACTGCTACCGCTGAGTTAAGCGCCCATGTATATTCATTATACCAAAAAAATGATGGAGCTAGTGGGATATTATTTAACCCACTTATAGCTTATGTTTCGACCAATACGACTTATAGTCGAATGGTCAATATCAAACTTTTTAGCTAACGCTCGATTGCTAAATTTATTACTTGAATAAAGCTTTCGAATATCTCTAACATCTTTGTCTGTTAACTTGCCTGTTTTGTTGTTACGCAAATCAGTTCTTACACAACTTAAAGCGGCATCTATTTGTGACTGCCTTCTTTGGCTCATGTGTGGTCTCATTCTTCGCATAAGGTCTTCAGCATATTTACCTCGCTTAACAACTACATATGCTTGTTTGTGGTGTTTCTCTTTTTTAGGGACTTTTCTGTAACCCACTTCCCACAAAATAGAAATTTTGCTAGCAATATCTTCATCAGTAGTAGTAAATTGTACTGACACCGTTGACGGCTTGCTTGGACTTCCTTTTAGAAAACTTCCTTCACCCTCCAAATAGCCACACAACCAATAAAATTCATTCATATAAATAATTTCTGTGTAAAGAAAGAGTATACTTTTATCTTTCACTTTGCAAAAGTGATGTGCAAGCCCACCACACTCCGCAGCCCATGTTGATTGTTGTTAAATTGGTCGGCATACTAAGAATCGAACTTAGATAACCCGATTATCAGTCGGGCCCTCTACCGTTGAGGTATACGCCGAAAATTGGTGGGCAGTGTGAGAATCGAACCCGTGCATAAAATGGTACCAGCAGGGGGAATCGAACCCCACCCACTCGAAGATATGAGCTTCGGTTTCTTAGCCCAAGATTGCTGGCTTATATTTGGAATAGAACATTAATCTGGTGTGCAGCACCAAGATTCGCTTAACGGTTTATAGTCTCGTTTTGACTTATCCAATGTATGATTTGGATGATTCCACAAAATTCTGTTGTTTGGTTGAGCAACTATTAATCCGTTGTCCAACTTAATCAAATGCAACATATTCTTACTTTTGTATGTTGCTTCGTCTGGATAGTTAGCCCAGTCAAAGGTGAACATATATCTTCCATCGTGCCATTCATTTAAAATCCTGACTAAAACTGGAACATCCCGAAGATATTCAAATTCAATCACACCAATATGATTGCTAAAACAATCATACGGTTGATGACATTCTAGTTCCCATCTCGGAGCATCTTCTTTAAAAGAAAATGCGTGTAATGGTAAACACTCCCATAAAGCGCCACCTTCAATGAATGCAGAAAAAAGCAAAGCTTGCTTCTCATGTGACGATACTGCAAAAACAGTGCAATCGACATATTCATCTTGATGGTCTAAAAAACCATAAAGAAACTCTTTACGCAATTTACACTTGAAGTTTGGGATGTTTGCATTGATAAACATTAATTAGACTTTCGAAATCGTCTGCCCATGTTCCTTACAAATGGGATGGAAGATTTGGGCATCTTCCATCCCTCACAATCAACTCTATATTCAATTTTCAAAGTACGTTGGATTTTCCGTCCAGTGGTTGTTAAATCTACAAAAAAAGAAGGCTCAGTCTTTCTGACCGAGCCTTCTTGTGGAAATGTTTCTTTAGAAGAACTTAGGTCAGAACGTCCGCTGCGACCATAATCGCTGCGGCTGCAATAATCACTACTGCCATGTTCATGTTGTTCTTGTTCATTTCGTGTTTCCTTTTAAATTTGGGTGCAATCTGCTGGAATCTAACCAACCTACCGTGGCTTATGAGACCACGCTCGTCAACAGTAGAGTAAGATGCATTTCATTATATGCACCTGTCAACATGTTTGTCAACACTATTTTGAGGAAAATCAACCAACACAGGAATTTCTTCCAGTTTCGAGCCTGTCGATGCTTGTACAACTGACAATTGGCGTGAGTCAACCAGAAATAACGTTGATTTGCCAGATTTAACACATGTATTCATTTGTCAACAAAATTTGAAAAATAAAACTTCGCAGGTGAGAGCGGGTTGGGAGTTGAAAAATACACCAACATGAGCAACAAAGAAATCAGCCTAACTTGCGAACGATGTGGCTCGCTCTTTTTAAGAACTGTGAAGAGAATTAAAAACAATCTGAGCAGAGGCCGCAAAAATTATTGCTCGCTCTCGTGCAATTCTAAAAAATACCAAACCAGGGATGTTA
>OFRM01001005.1_pt1 | contig 10398 bp, 13 predicted proteins | sample 1543101 | NCBI WGS metagenome assembly OFRM01 (sample SAMN07774223, study PRJEB24372) | wastewater metagenome | isolation source: Exp Tend VB 0WW | collected 2016-02
GGCTGCTGTTTAGCGCCGATATAAGCCGGGTGTACAGCTCGCTCGATCTGCCGGTGTTCGCGGCCCACGGCGTGCGCGGCGATTTCACCGATTATGGCGGCACACAAAAGCTGGCCGCGCGCCCGCGCTGGGAGATGCGCGTGTTTCAAACCGGCGCGCTGCCCTTCTTCGAGCACCCATCGTCATGCCTGGCAGACTAGAAGCGGTCAGCGGCTTGGCCAGCTTCTCTGGCGGCCTGATGCCCTCGTTGTTTGCCTTCCGCTGCTTGTTCCACCCCATCAGCGGTGTGTACTCCACCTGGTGCTTGCGGGCCTGGCGCCGCCGCTTGTACTCGCGGCGATTGCTCCACTGCCGCCATGCTCGTCGGCCGGTGCGCTCCTTTGCTGTTTTCTCAGCCATTGGCCTGACCTCCTTGTGCAAGCGCTGCGGCTCGCGCAGCGATTTGCTCCTGCCAGGTCCGGCGCGCTTGGCGAGCTGCCTCTGCGCGCAGGCCGGGCAGCGTGACCGCGTTCCATCTTTGCTGGGCTGCTGGTCCCAGATGGGGCATGACCGTGCGATCGACCACGCAGCCAGCGTCCACCGCTGCCAGCTCGGCCAACGCATCCAGGTACTTCTGAATGCCGCAGCGTCGACCGGTGAACAGCGCTGCACACCCGAATACCACCGACCAAACCAGGCGCGTGCGTAGCGGAATCTTTTGCACCAGCAGGGTCTTTTCGGCCTGCTCAAAGTGCTGCTCCGCCTGCTGTTTGTCCTGGGATTCGATCGCGACGATCAGGCTGGCCAGCGCCAGATCGGCTGGCGTGCGTTGCACTGCCGCGCCCCACTGCTCCGCCGTTCGCAGCGCCCACAGCAGAACGCTCGAAATCGATTGGGGCTCAATGTCACGACTCGACGCAGTTGTCCCGCTTTGATGCAACCAGCTTGAATAGTCGCGCTGCACATACTCAAACGCCGTGTTGATGGCGGCAGTTTCCAATCGCACCGCCTTCGGAGTGCTGCCGGCTGTCTCCAGGCGCAAGTCGCGGCCGTCAGCACGGCAAATGACCAGCTCAGTGCCGACCAATCCGACAACATGCCGCGATTCAATCGGCAACACCGCATCCTGCTTCAAGACGCCATCGACCCAGGCGTAGACCACCTCCGCCCATTCGCCTCTTGGCTCCGCAGGCAGCATTCTCTCAGCCATTGTCCGGACTCCTTGGCGGCGGCTCGTCATAGAACAGCTGCAGCGATTGGTCGGCCTGCTGCTCGCGCTTGACCCACACATCAGTGGAACTTAAGGCGAACGCCATTCCGAGCTGCGACATCAGCATGGTCCGCAGCATCGCGTTCCCGATGGCTTCAGCGGTTAGCGGTGGGATCGCGTTGCCGATCCGCTCCTGCCACTTCGCCCGGTTCGATCCGTCGAGCGTCAGGCCGGCCACATCGAAGCCTTGCAGCGCAGCCATTTCGAGGATCGTCAGCGGGCGATGCCAGCACCCATCCTCCGAGATGATCACCGGGACATTGCTCAGTGGATCCGGGTCGGCCACACTCGGGCGCCCGTTGTCCACCGATGCACTGCCCGTGATGCACGGCGCTGTGTCCGTCCAACGGAGCACGCCGTAGTGCCCTGCGTTATCCCATGGTCGCGGATCGGCCACCGAGACTCCGCCAGCGCCTGGTGTCGAACCGCCGGTGATACATACCGATGGCTCTTTGGCCCCCAGCACCCGATAGACGTTGTTGAAGCGCGGGGTCTTGTCGGCGATGCCAAAAGCACCTGTCGAGACGTTGGCGCGGCCCGTGATAGCCCCGCTGGCCGAGTCAGTGGATAGGATGCCGAGCACCGTAGGGAACCAGCGCGAATCAGCGATGCTGAAGGCGCCTGTCCCTGGAGCGGCCTGGCCGGTGATGGTGCCGCTAGACTCAGTGCCTGATCGCACCCCGTACGCTTTGTAATCGCCCCACTGACCGCACAGCGCCATGCACGCAGCGTCGTCTCCTTGCATGGCCCGCAGCCATGTCTCTGCGTCTGTCTCTTGCCCACGCCAGCCGATCCGCACCTTGCGCAGATCGACACCTTGCAGCGCGCGCCAGTCCTTCCCGGCTGGGATTAGGGCCAGCCGCAGCCAAGTGATCGGCGTCATCCTAGGCAGCCGATGAAGTGGCCCACCCTCCACTGAGTTAGGTCGGGGCAGCGTGGCCAGCACCTCGCCGATGGTTTTGAGCCGCTTCTTGGGAGGCTCATAGAGAGAGGTCGTGACCGTGGAGATCTGCCGAGCGACCATCAAAAAGCGCTTTCGCCGCTGCCCAAGTCCGCCCAGCTCGCCCGCGCAGTGGGTCGTTTCCCGCACTGCATACCCGGCCTGCTGAAACAACCGGTGAACCCTATCCAGTAGATCCCGCCCCCGCTGCTGAATCGCCGGCACGTTCTCGATGAGGTACAGCTTTGGACCGTTCCCCCACGCCGCCATGGCCAGATGAACGCACCGCAGCACTAGCTGATTGAGCGCTTCGTATCGCAGTGTTGAGGCCCGCTTAGGGCTCAGAAGCCGCGAGTAGCCCTTGCACGGCGCCGAGATGAACACGACATCTGGAATCCGATGCTGCGCTGCCTGCTGGATCTGCTCGATGGTGATTTCCTGCCAGCCGTTTGGCGGTTCTGCCCCGTAAAACTGCCGGTACTGGTCGCGGGTGAACAGGTTGGCGCAAAGCTGATCCACTCCCGTCAGTTTTCGAAAATCTCGACAGACCGCAGGGTCGGAATCGATTCCGCCCAAACACTCCAGCGAGCCTGATAGTGACCCAACCGTGGAGCGGCTTCGCTGCAAACCTAGCGCAGCACCGCCAATGCCGCCGCAGAAGTGAAAGTGAGCAAACTTTGAGTGCATCTCACCCCTGCCTTGCGTTGACGCTTTGCCGTTGAACGTTGGCCGCAATGGTGATGGCGATGTCTTTAGCGAGGCCACGCCAGCGATGACCGACCGTCAACAGATCCAGGATCGTCGGCTTCTCTGACTTCTTGAACCGCTGCTTAACGACTCTTGCCAACTCCTCCTGCTCGTAGGCCATCAGACCTCCGCTTACGTCCTCCACCGCAAGCGCAAGCACATGATCCGGAATGCCGCATCTTTGCGCGTGCTCCTTCGCGGCATCGCGAGCGGTCTGCATCTTGGCGCCCGCTACGGTGATCTCCCGCTTCTTGCGTTCGGCATTCAGGTCGGCGGGAGTGATCGAGTAGCGGTGCCAAAGCACTTTCCGCTGATGCTGGTGCTGATCGAGCTCGTACCGGTAGGAGCAGGCGACCATGCGATCCCTCTGAATGCTGGTGCATGTCACCCGCTCGCCGTTCCACTCGAAGGCATGACCCACATGCACACGCTGCCCATCTAGTTCGTAGGGCGCAAAGTCGTAGTGATGCTCATAGGCCAGACACGCCGACCGGTTCCTGGACTTGCATGCGGCGGCATACAGGCCATCAGGATGGGCCCCGATCCAATAGAGGGCTCGCATCTCGCCATGGAAGTCCGTGAAGTCCTCGAGATCGAATCGCAGCCCACCTTCGATCGCGACCTTCGCGGCCAGGTACAGCGCCTGATTCAGTCGGGTCCAGGAGTGGCCGGTGGCCTTCTGGCCCTCAATAAAGACCAGGCGCACGAGCTGAAGCGCTGGCGATGCTTTTTTGGGTGTTGTCATGGTTGCGTCCCTAGGGAGGAGAGCAGCCGCTCCTGCGGGAGCGAAATGACTTCGATCTTGTTTTCTTTCAGCCAGTCCAGATAGCCGGCCTGTGCGAGCTGAACCCACCGATCGGCCCAGCGATCCTCCGTCCAGAGTTGTCCCTTCGGTGGAAGGTGCAGCGTTGTGCAGCACGTCACGAGATCAAGCTCTCGTTCACCGAGACGCTCGACATTTCGGTGACCAGATTCCCGCAAAAACAGTCGCTTCCCGTCTTCACAGGCACCAAGTCCCACCAGATCCAGACAACGCAACGTGAACGTACTCATTGCACCACACTCCTACAGAGCAGACCGCCCGCGTCGTCCAACATGGGCGACTGATCACCAACGGCAGTCCCAGCCACCACATCTCTCAATTCCTGCCGTGCGGGCGGTCTTTGTGCTCGGAGCCGGATTTGAACCGGCAGTCTCCTGAGTACTTCTCAGGTGCTCTACCGCTGAGCTGCCCGAGCCAGTTCAGCCGAGAGTCGAATCCGGACAGTCCGACTGCACACGCTGATCTTGGGAGTTCGAGTCCTGAAGCCACTGCTCGAACTTCGGCCAATTCGGCTCCCTGCTGAACCACTCCGGCAGGAAGCAGGGAATCGCTCTTGCTCTGGCTTCCGCGATCTCTCCCTTTGTTCCTTCCGACGTTTCGTAGCCGGGCAGGACCAGAACTGCATCGCAGCGCCGCATGAGTTCCAGCGTCCCCTCCAGCCAAAACGCATCACTTGCGGTTCCTGTCATGCTTCCGCCGATTGAGTGCGGAGTGCATGGCATCGCTCCCATTGCCACTACCTGCCGCGCCGCGCTCTCCGCTGCATGAATATTGCAACGCACTTCCCAGCCATCGGCTCCGCGAAAACGGCCTGCGATGTACACCACTCTCATCGCGAAAACCTGGCCGCCGCTACGCTCAACAGAATAAGGAGCGCCAGCAGTCCGTAGGCTATCCACACCAATCGACTGAACTCATCAGATAGACGCAGCTCGATGACCGCTGCATCGTCAGACGGCGATTCAGATGAAACTTTCTGCTCGGCCTGCGTCTCTGCATCCACAAGCTGTGCTTCTGCAGTGTCTGCTGGCTCTGCCAGACCTTCCTCAATCCGCTTTGCCTCTGCCAGTTGTAACCGCTGCGCCAGCATCGCTACGCGCTCTGCTGGCGTGATGTAGCGCGGCTGCGACACTGCATCCGTCCGTTCGCTTTCGGGAATGCCTGCTGCCGTCAGGTGGAGCTTGATGCGTGTGTGTTCTGCATCAAACTCGTCGGTGAGCCATTCAAGGTCCGCAAGCCGATTGTCGCGGCTGCGCGCGCGAATCGTTTTGAGCATTGACGCAATGCTCGCGTGGACTTGCTCTGCGTTTGGGTCAACGGGCTTCATCCTGCCCAGCATTCCTTCCATTCGCAGAAGCTGCTCTTCGTCCACCAGATACAACGGCATCTTTCCGTTCTCAGTCGTCATCGTGCTGGCTCCGATCAAGGAAACTTGCCGACGCCGAGCGGTACCGGCTCATGTTTCGCTGTCGACTTCCGATTTCCTGCCGGGGACTACGTCGTGCCGTTTTCACCTCGCCCCTGCGCCGATCCTCAGCATACTCGGCGACCGCGGCTTCCACGGCGGCATCGGCCAGAAAGGGTGGCAGGAGCTTGCGGAGTTCCGCCATGGTCTCTGGCCTTGGATCTGGTCGCAGGCTTTGAGGTGAAAACGGCATGATCTTGACCCTCGCTATTCTGGGCTGCCGACGAACAGGGGCAGCTCGGTCTGCAACTTGATCGCCTCGCAGACCTCCTTGAAGGCCATCTGCGCGGCACGCTCCAGGTCCGGAATCAGGAAGCCAAACTTGGCAGTGCTGCCCTCCATCTTGAGACGCACCTTGCAGGTCAGCTTGATCCGGCTCGACGAGTTGAGGAACACCGGAATCGCGATGGTGAACGCGGGCGGAATCTTGGTGCTGCCCTCCTGGTGGTCTTCGGTGTAGTTCAGGCTGTACTCACCGGTGACCGGGTTGTACTTCCGGCCCAGCAGCTTGCGGGTGTCGATCTTCAGCTCCAGCGCCATCTTGAGCAGCTGCGCTGCCGTTGGCATCTCGTTGCCCTGATCGTCTCTGTCGGAAACAATGTCCTTGGTGTTGTCCTCGATGAGCTCCGCGAACGCTTCGCTTGTCAAAAACTTGTTGCTGGCACCCGACCAGATCTGCCACTCCGGCGAACGCGGACACGCATAGGAGCTCCGATGCTCGCGCCAGTTTGGCTGCGTGAAGCAGGGTTTCAGATCCGCGCCGGGCTGACCGACCTCCTTGCCAGTCGCATCTCCGATGACCGGCAGTGCCTCACCCGGAGTCGCCGTCTTCAGCTCAGTCGCCACAAGCACTGCAACTTTCGAGAGCGACGGATCGTTGTAGTCGTAGATGGCCAGCAGCGCCAACGACTTCGGGTCCGCGAAGACCACCGAGCACGCCACCTTGTGACGGTTGATGTGCTCAATGAAGCTTGCCTGGTCGAAGTGAACACTTGTCCCCTTCGCGCGGCGCGGACGCGGGGCCATCTGATCAAGCGCGGACATCGCTTCGTGATTCATGGCCAAACCAGGCAACCCAAGGATCACCAGGTTGCCGTTGCTGTCCTGAATCGTCGCCAGTCGCATCGGTGCGTTGACCGCATCTTGAGCGGCAGCAATCAGCGCGGCATTCTCGCCGCTCGGTTTGACTGGTTGGGACTGCGGTGAGATCAAATTGGGGTTCATGGCTGCTTCCTTCCTGCGTTGCGTGGGTTACGTGGGCTTCACGACTGTCAGCGGCCGCTCTGGGCTGCTGACTGAGATCATTGGGAGATCGGGCTGCTGCGGGTCGCTCTGGCTGAGGTCGCCCACCGGAGTGATCCAGGCGCTGCTGGCCTCCAGCTTGGGACGCGGCAGCTTGGTGCTGACGCTCGGGCTCAGCACCACCTTCCGCTTGCCTTTCGGCTGAATCTTGATGACGAGAGTCATGCTTCCGGGCTGCACGTTGTCTTCAACCGCGCGCAGCACATCGCGCATTGCGTCTTCGATCAGCCCCCGCTGATCCCAAGGAAGGGACTCGTACCAGTTCACGAACGGACGGGCTACGGCACTGTGTGCCTTCTCTTTGCTCACTTCGGCCTCCTGGTCTTTCTTGAGCGGTGACGCTGCTCGTTTCGACAGCGCCGGCCGCAGTACATGCGGTTTCGTTCGGCTCCCTTGGGTGCCTTGCTACACACAGGACAACCGGCCTGCGTCCTGTTGAAATGCGGACGCTCGCTGAGCGACCACCGTAGGAACGCCAGCTCGTAGTCGGTGCACAGATTGAGCCGCTGCGCATCCCGCAGATAACCCCGCACCAAACAGGCCGCTTGTCTGTGCTCATCGGCCAGCTCGTGATGGATGCGCTCCAGATGGGTACGGACGCAGACCCACTGGCTGCCCTTGTACTTGGCGATGCGCCGGGACAGCTCGCGCAGCTCGATACCCAGGCTGCGCACGATGCGTGCGCTCTGCTGCACCTCAATCGGAAGAGCCATCGTCATGATGCACGTCCACTCAACTGCATGAGCTTGTGCTGACGCTGATCAGCCTTGCTCCGCAGGTTGAAGATCGTGGCTGCGACTGGCTCTGCCTCAAGCCCCTGCCGGATGGCAAAGACATCGACCCAATCCGCAAACAGCCGCGACACTGCGCGCGGCCCGACATCCGCGTGCTGCTGGAGCTCTCCGGAGGACAGGTTCGTTCCGATGACCAGCCGCCCCTTCATCTGATTGAGCAGGTCCAGCAGAACACCATCAGCTCGCACCGAGTCGGGCGCTCGGTCAGCCAAGTCTTCGAGATACAGCACGTCGGCTCGCTGCCAGGTCGCCAGACGACTCTTTGCAGTCCCCCGAACCACCCAATCCGGCGACCGCAGTTCGAGCGCCACCACTCGCAGCGCAGACTGCGGCACCCACAGAACGTGCATGCCGGCCAGCAGATCTGCGAAGTACAGCGCCAGCATCAGCATCGTTTTCGCTGTGCCGGTGTCTCCTACGAACGCAACATTGCCGCGCTCGCTCGCCCCGGCCTTGCCAAACCCAGACCATGCAGCCACATGGTCGCGCGCTGCTCGCAGTTCGGAAGAAACACCAGGCCGATTCAAATCGATCCTGCCAACCAGCGCTTCGTGCAGCTTCCAGCCAAAGCGCGCGAACGACACGCCGCACTTGGCCAGCTCGGTAGACAGACGCTCAGACTCCTCCCGATAGTGCTGCCAGCGGCACTTACCCAGGGATGCGCCAGTGGTTGCGTCGGCATGCCAGCCGCCCTGGCAGATCACCTTGACCGATGCCCCTGGACACTCCGACCGCTCGGGTTCGTACTTCCGAGCCGCAGCGGCCGCTTCCCGCATGCCGACCAGCACGGCCATGATGCTCGCCTTTGGCGCATCGAGGTCGCTAAAGCTGGTGTGCGGGCATCGCTCTGCGCGCGGCCCGCAGGTGCCGCAGCCCGGCAGCTTTTCCGCAGTGCTCATCGCGAGCCCCCAGCGGTCAGCCGCTCCAGCAGACCATCTCGGTCCGCCACCGGTTGCGGCGACCTGAACTTGTCAGCCTTCCCGATCGGAGGCCGCCCTTCCTTCACCCAGCTCTCCGCTGAGAGCAGGGACTTATACACATTGCCCGCTACCCACTCCCAAGCCGGTCGCCCGTGCCAAGCCAGCCCGCCAGCGGCCACCCACTCACCCACCATGTCGAGGTCGGCAAACGAGTAGCCCGCCGAAGCAGCCTCTTTCCAGCCGGCGATCAAGAGCCTCTCTTCCCGCTGCGGCAGTCCCGTCTCGGTCAGACCACTTGGCCGCATCGGAGCCAGCTTTGAATGCCTCGCTGTCAGCTCGCGCCAGGCCTGCGGAAGTCCAACCACGTCGGCAGCCGGTTTCTTGTGTCGCAGGGACTCTGTCTCTGCCTTGGGCTTTGAGGACTTGATAGGTGGTTCGCTCATCACTAGCTCCAGGCGTGGCGCTGGTCGCGCCTCCGCAGGGAAGGGCAGCTCGGTCTGCTTGGGTTCGGGCACCTCGCGCAGGGTGGGACGCTCGCCAGTGCCACCGCAGTAGGCCGCCAGCAGACCTTCCTTGCCCTGCTCGGCCAGCAGCGCCCGAAAGTCCGCATCGACACGCTGTAGCAGCGCACACTTCGGTAGCCGGACCATCTCGCGGCCCAGGAACGCAGCGGCGTTCGGGTTTGGCGGGCTCGATGCCGCCTGGCCCAGCAGATGCGGCAGGTAGATGTAGCGCCGCGACTCATCGCGGATGATCAGCCCTTCGCGGGCCAGCTCCGCCAGCGCTTCGCTCACCTCATCGGCAACCATTCCGAGCTGCTCGGCCAGCGCCGCCGGTCCACAGCTCACCACCCAGGGCAGCAGCCGCTCGCATACGCAGAGCAGCTCCAGGTAGATGTGCCGCGCCTTCGGAGTGATGCCTCGCAGCACCTCGCCCTGACTGCGAGGCTCAACGGCAATCCAACTCGGTCGCGCGGCTCGTCCCATGAATGGGGACGCTAAACCTATCCGCCCAGAGTGTCAACCAAAATAATAAGTTGTAGTGTTCAATTGGTTGTCAGGGCCCGACGCAACGTTGCTGTGGTCCCGTCGCTGCCGCAGCGAATAGCGCTGCTCGCGCAGGTCGGCGCCGATGTTATCAGCGCTGCTATTTCCCGTCGCTGCCGCAGCGAATAGCGTCGCTCGCGCAGGTCGGCGCCGATGTTATCAGCGCTGCTATTTCTCGTCGCTGCCGTAGCGAATAGCGCCGCTCGCGCAGATCGGCGCCGACGTTATCAGCGCTGCTATTTCCCGTCGCTGCCGTAGCGAATAGCGTCGCCATCGCAGGCCCGTACCGGCGCTATCAGCGCAGGTTGAACTCTTAGAACCTCTTGAAGAGTTGCCGCTGCTACCGCCCGGGGCGAGCCGCGCTATCAATGCTGCTACCATTTTCGTGAGGTCACGAAGAAGCTGGCGTGATGAGCTGGAGGCCTTGGCGGAGCAGAGAGACGGTCTTGGCCGTCATGATGCCGCGTTCAGCGCGGCCCACTGTTGCGACGGACATGCCGACTACGCGGGCCAGTTGAGCTTGCGTCAGACGGCGATCGATGCGTTTTCCGCGTAGTTCTTGAGCGATGGGGGTCGCGTTGCGCATGGCCAGCGCGTTGCGACGAGTTTGCGGGTCACGCAGACGACGGGTGCGGGCCACTCAGTAGCGGTCCCAAATCGAGGCGTATGGGTCGCGGCGCAGGTAGGGGGGGGCCCACCATAGCGCCAGGCCGGTCGCGTCTTCCCCGCTGCTCGATGACGGCTGGTGCTGCCTCTTGAACGGCGGTCGCGGCTTGCGGGCGTTTGACACGCACTTGCCGCGTTCGCAGCGTTCGCCATCGAAACAGTCCGCTGACGAGCTGCACTCTCGGTTGGGCGAAGGAGCGGACACCCACAGATCCGGCATGCTTGCAGCCAGAGCGCTGGCAAACCCGATGGCTATCAGGATGATCGGACCGCTGCTGATCTCTCCAGTTGCCGGTGGCGTCGTTTGCGCCAGCGCTTCGAGGGCCTTCGCGTTGCCGTGCATGGCCAGCACAGCGGCTCGGTGCGAGGCGCGGTCGCGCAGCTCCAGCCAGCGCTTGTAGACGTTGCTGATCGCTACCAGGATGGCTGCGATGCTCGCGACATAG
>OFRM01001008.1_pt1 | contig 10381 bp, 9 predicted proteins | sample 1543101 | NCBI WGS metagenome assembly OFRM01 (sample SAMN07774223, study PRJEB24372) | wastewater metagenome | isolation source: Exp Tend VB 0WW | collected 2016-02
TGCAGCAGTATGGCGTCAGCCGGATTTTCAGCCCAGAAGATGGGCAGCGCATGGGGCTGGTCGGCATGATTCAATCGATGATACAAGCCTGTGATCAAGATTTATCGGCGTATGCGCCAACTACTTTGCAAGCGCTGCAAGAAGGCAGCATGGTCGAACGCCATCGGCCTTTGGCGCAATTGATTACCGCGCTAGAAGGCCAACAAATAACTCAACGAGTCGATACACCACTGCGCAACGCGATACTCGCCGCCGCAGAAAAAACCAAGGTACCGACCTTGGGCATCACCGGCACGGGCGGTGCGGGTAAATCGTCGTTGACGGATGAATTGATCCGCCGCATCCGGCTCGACCAAGATGACCAACTCAATATCGCCTTAATTTCAATTGATCCATCGCGCCGTAAATCTGGCGGTGCCTTGTTGGGTGACCGCATTCGCATGAACGCGATTAACCCTTGGCAGGGCGAGGCCAAAGTCTTCATGCGCTCACTCGCCACGCGTGAAGCAGGTTCCGAAATTTCGCAAGCCTTGCCCGACGTAATTGCCGCCTGCAAGGTGGCGGGCTTTGATTTGATTATCATCGAAACTTCCGGTATCGGTCAGGGTGATGCGGCGATTGTGCCGCATGTTGATGTCAGTATGTATGTCATGACGCCCGAATTTGGCGCGGCTTCCCAGCTCGAAAAAATTGACATGCTGGATTTTGCCGATGTCGTTACCATCAATAAATTCGATCGCAAAGGCGCGCAAGATGCGTGGCGCGATGTCGCCAAACAATACCAGCGTAACCGTGAATTATGGTCACAAAAACCCGAAGACATGCCGGTGTATGGTACCCAAGCTTCGCGTTTTAATGATGATGGCGTCACCGCTTTATACCAAGGTCTGCTGCCGAAACTGGCGGCGCATGGTTTGCAGATCAAGCCCAGCAAATTGGCGCTAGTTAGCAGCAAATTCTCCAGCGCAAAAAACACCATCGTGCCACCTGCGCGCAGCCGCTATCTGGCCGAAATTGCCGACACCGTGCGCACCTATCATCAAGACACCGCCAAGCAGGTACGCTTAGCGCGTGAGCGTCAGCAGTTGCAAGAAACCAAGCGCATGCTGCAAGCAAGTCTGGCGCAAAAAAATCAGGCAGCAGATCAACATGCCAGCAGCATTGATGACTTAATCGCCGAGCGTGAGCAACAGCTCAGCAGCGCAACCAAACAATTAATCAATCTCTGGCCAGCCATGCAAAGCGCGTATGCGGGTGATGAGTATGTCGTCAAAATCCGCGACAAAGAAATCCGCACCCAGCTCACGCAAAAGACTTTATCTGGCACCGTGATTCGCAAAGTGGCTTTGCCGCGCTTTGTTGATCATGGTGAAATTTTGCGTTTGCTGATGCAAGAAAACGTGCCTGGCTCATTCCCATTTACGGCGGGGGTGTTTGCCTTCAAACGCGAAGGCGAAGACCCGACCCGTATGTTCGCTGGCGAAGGCGATCCATTCCGCACTAATCGGCGTTTCAAGTTGGTGTCACAAGGCATGCAGGCCAAGCGTCTATCCACTGCATTTGATTCGGTCACCTTATACGGTGCCGACCCCGCCTTGCGCCCCGATATTTATGGTAAGGTCGGTAATTCTGGCGTCTCGGTCGCTACGCTAGAAGATATGAAAGTGCTGTATGACGGCTTTGATTTATGTGATCCCGCCACTTCGGTTTCGATGACCATCAACGGCCCCGCGCCAACCATACTGGCGTTCTTCATGAACACCGCGATTGATCAGCAGCTCGATAAATTTCGCAGCGACAATCAGCGTGAACCAAGCGCCGACGAAGCCGCCAAGATCAAGGCTTGGGTCTTACAAAACGTGCGCGGCACGGTGCAAGCCGATATTTTGAAAGAAGATCAAGGCCAAAACACCTGCATCTTTTCGACCGAATTCTCGCTCAAGGTGATGGGCGATATTCAAGAATATTTTGTGCATCATCAAGTGCGCAATTTCTACTCGGTTTCTATCTCTGGTTATCACATTGCTGAAGCGGGCGCTAACCCGATTTCGCAACTGGCGTTTACCTTATCAAATGGCTTTACCTTCGTTGAAGCCTACCTCGCACGTGGCATGCATATTGACGATTTTGCGGCGAACCTTTCCTTCTTCTTCAGCAACGGCATGGACCCCGAATACACCGTGCTAGGCCGCGTCGCCCGCCGCATTTGGGCAATCACCATGCGCGACAAATATGGCGCGAATGATCGCAGCCAAAAACTGAAATACCACATCCAAACCAGTGGTCGCTCGTTGCACGCGCAAGAGATCGATTTCAACGACATCCGCACCACGCTGCAAGCGCTGATCGCGATTTACGACAACTGCAACAGTCTGCACACCAACGCCTATGACGAAGCCATCACCACACCGACTGATGAATCGGTCAGGCGCGCACTAGCGATTCAGCTCATTATCAATCGTGAATGGGGCTTGGCGAAAAACGAAAATCCCATTCAAGGCAGCTTTATCATCGAAGAACTGACCGATCTGGTCGAAGAAGCCGTGCTGCAAGAATTCGAGCGCATTGTCGAACGCGGCGGCGTGCTCGGCGCAATGGAAACCGGCTACCAGCGCGGCAAGATTCAAGAAGAATCCATGCATTACGAACACCTGAAACACGACGGCAGCCTACCCATCATCGGCGTCAACACCTTCCGCAATCCAAAAACACAAGACGCCACTCACAACCCACCAGCCACCATTGAGCTGGCACGCTCCACCGACGAAGAAAAGCAATCGCAACTCAAACGCCTAGCCGACTTCCACCAACGCCACGCCACTGTCGCCCCTCAAGCGCTGGCTGCACTACAACAAGCAGCGATTCAAAATGCGAATGTGTTTGAAAAATTAATGGAAGCCGCGCGGGTTTGCTCACTCGGGCAAATCACCAATGCCTTGTTTGAAGTGGGTGGTCAATATCGGCGTAATATGTAAATAGAGTTTTATTGGTGATTGACTGATGAGGGAGAAAGTGGATGAAAAACATATACTCCTTATTTTTTATAAATTTTTAAGCCATTCCCGCATATTACATAATCATCTTAAAAATATACAGGTAATAGTATATTGATTATTTTTAAAAATTTCTGAATTCATTGATAGCGAGGCACTGCGGATGGATAAATTTGATTGGCACGGTGATCACATTACGGCAAGTACACCGGTGACGAATACATATCGCAACACTCAAAATGTACGTCGATTTATGCAAGAAAATTGTGGAGCAGACTTCAAGTTCGATCGGGCCTTTATGGCTTGGATAAAGAATGGAGAATCGAAAACTATGGGTGAGGTGGTGTCAGAGTGGAAGCGACGGCAGTAGAACTAATACCGGTGTATTGCACACGGCATTTTGCATGTTGCGCTGCCAGATACCGGAAGAAATTTGTATATAATCTGAGTGTTTATTACGCAAATCAAGCGGTAATGAAATTGCGAAGGGTGTATGCCAGAAGTCAAAACAAAACCAAGCTTAGTGCCAGTCGATACCTATCTCAGGCAGATTGAAGACTCAGTTCGTCGCGCAGATTGCCAGTGCTTGATTGAGTTGATGCAAAAAGTCACTGTTGCGCCGCCGGTCATGTGGGGTAGCAGCATCATTGGTTTTGGCCGTTATCACTACAAATACGCCAGCGGCCATTCCGGCGAATCATGTTTGACAGGATTCGCCTCTCGCAAAACAGACATCAGCCTATACACGCAAGTCGGTTTTGATGGACTGGAAAAAGAGCTGGCAATGCTGGGCAAGCACAAGATCGCCAAGTCATGCCTATACATCAAACGGTTGGCCGACATTGATCTACAAGTGCTGGAACGTATCGTGCGGGCGACGGTAAATGAGTTACAGCGCCGGTATCCGTAGATTTTTAAGTGGACGAACGCAATGCTCTCGCAAACATTTAGGAAAGCGTAAGAAGCACTCGCAATAGTTACTAAAAACCCAAAAAAAATTTACTATTTCTTTACCAATGAAACTCATTTTTACCAAAGGTGCTGGCAAGTCAGACTTGATGGAAATCCATCGGCAAGGCATGGCTGTGGAACGGATAGATTGTCCGAAGCAGGGCATTATCCCGCACGACATGGTGCATTATGCGATTGAACATACGCTGCATAAACGCGGATTTCTTGGGCGCATCAAAGAGGGTGAAGCGGCCATATTTCAGATGGCGGCAGAAGCTGAGAGTGATGCGGTGGAGCGTCTAGTTGAAGTTTTTCAGGCCGATGCATGGTCAGGTGGGCAAAGCTCTGCACCCGACCTGATCGAGATGTATGCCGTCACCTGCGCTGCCCGGAATTGCTCTGCTTTTCCCTTGGACGAGTCGGTAATCGCTGCTATTCGAGCCGCAATGATCGATCTAACTCAACGTTGGACAGATATTAAGATGGGTGAATCACTGGCATTGTCGTTGTAAGTCGATGCCCGTTTTCGTACCTGGGAATCGCTAATACACAATTCGGTTTTGATGTTTAACTGGGAGCAGAAAATTGGAGTCAATTATAAAACTTCAATATTCCTCAGCAAAATTTCTGCAAACGTATTGCTTATCGCAAACTGATCATTATTCCAGGCACACTCCTAAAGTAATTGCACCATTTTGGCACGCCCAAATTTGAGCAGTCTTTAAGGCGATTGCGCAAATAGAGGCGCTTCTTTTTTGCCGCAAGATTGCCTCATCGCATTCTCGCATCCTCGAAACACAGGCCCGCCAACGCGAGATCGTCGTTTATGCCAGTTCGATTGTACTCAATCGCATACGCCGTCAAATGCTCAAAAAACAACTGCTGCTGCAAAAGACGGGATGCTAACGGTGGCACAACAATTGCAAGTATGGAATGCCGTGCCTCGATTCTCCTAGCACGCCTAACACCCCTAACAATCACACTTAAATGAGTTAATCGCTTTATTCACCGTAGAGGAATGCACTATGTCTTATTTAATCCCTTCAGAGTTTGTCACAAAGATGGTCGATGCGGGTGAATCAAAGATTTTTATGTCTACCCGAGACACCTTGATCAGAGCCTATATGGCTGGTGCGATTCTCGCCTTGGCTGCGGTATTTGCAGTCAGCATGACGGTGCAAACCGGGTCGCCTTTGATTGGTGCGATTCTTTTTCCGGTCGGTTTTTGTATGTTGTACTTGATGGGTTTCGATCTGTTGACTGGGGTGTTTGTTTTAACACCATTGGCACTGATCGATAAGCGCCCAGGCGTCACGATTGGCGGCGTGTTGCGCAACTGGGGTTTGGTGTTTACTGGCAACCTGGGTGGCGCGGTGACGGTGGCGATTATGATGTCGATCGTATTTACTTTCGGTTTCTCAGTGGAAGCCGATGCGGTTGGCAAAAAAATTGCGGGCATTGGTGTCGCGCGTACTTTGGGTTATGCGCAGCATGGTGCAGCGGGTATGTTGACACTGTTTATTCGCGGTATGTTGTGTAACTGGATGGTCTCGATGGGTGTGGTTGGTGCCATGATCTCGACCTCGGTTAGCGGCAAAGTGATCGCCATGTGGATGCCGATCATGCTGTTTTTTGCGATGGTGTTTGAGCATTCTGTAGTGAATATGTTTCTGTTTCCGGCAGCGCTGATTATGGGTGGAAATTTCTCGATAATGGATTACATCGTCTGGAACGAAATCCCAACCGTATTGGGCAATCTGGTGGGTGGTTTGGCGTTTACCGGCCTGACTTTGTATACCACCCACGTAAAAACCGGGCCTAAGCGTTCAATGAATTAATTGACCAAAAAAGCATCGTGTTTCGGCCATTTGTGGCTGAAGCATTTTCGTAATCAACATTGATTGATAACTTTTATTTTTAGGATGCCACCATGACACGCAACGACGTCACCGAATTAATCATCACACAAAAATTACGTAAAAACCTGACTTGGCCGCAACTGGCAGAGGCCATCGGCATGAGCAAAGAGTGGACAACCGCAGCGCTGTTAGGGCAAATGACTTTGACAGCCGATCAAGCCAACAAAATTGGCGCGCTGCTTGAATTACCTGCCGATGCAGTCCTGCAGTTGCAAGTTGTGCCTTACAAAGGCTCATTGCCCAGCGCTGTGCCGACAGATCCGCTGATCTACCGATTTTATGAATTAGTGAATGTGTATGGCACCACGTTTAAGGCGCTGATTCATGAAGAGTTTGGCGATGGCATCATGAGTGCTATCGATTTCAGTATGGATCTGCAACGTGAACCCGACCCCAAAGGAGATCGCGTTAAAATCGTCATGAGCGGGAAATTTCTGCCATACAAAAGTTATTGAACCGAGAATTTCCATTAGGATTTGAGATGATGACGGATGCGCTTTTCGAGGCAATTTTGACGTGAATGAGGTGCTCATGGCAAGCCACGAACAACGAAAAACGCCGAAATTGACCGAAAATGCGCCGTCAGCGCTCAAATAGCACCTCAGGTGCGCCCAATGGAAAATCTCGGTTGAATATTGCATCGACTGGGTTTACGCTATGGAGCCCTTGCTGCCTTTGCCAATGAAGGCAGTGCTCTATGCATAAGCCAATCTGCTTGAAAGCTTGGCGCTTTTTAGTCATCTATAAACGTCTATGCAACTAAAAATCTCCGTCGGGCAGCATTCTGACAAAGGTCGCAAAGAAGTTAACCAGGATTTTCACGGTGTCTTGATACCGAAAGAGCCGCTGTTGACTTCCAAAGGCATTGCCGTTGCGCTGGCCGACGGTATCAGTAGCAGCGATGTAAGCCAGATCGCCAGCGAAGCCGCTGTCACCGGGTTTCTGGAAGATTATTTCTGTACCTCGGAAACCTGGTCAGTCAAAACCGCCACCCAGCGCGTATTAGCGGCGACCAATTCATGGCTGTATGCGCAGAGCCAGCACAGTCCGCATCGCTATGATAAAGACAAAGGCTATGTGTGCACCTTCTCTGCCTTGGTTATCAAGTCAAGCACCGCCCATATTTTTCATCTGGGCGACACCCGTATTTATCGCCTTCACGACAAAGTCCTGGAGCAATTAACCAACGATCATCGTGTGTGGGTTGCGCAAGACAAAAGCTACCTCAGTCGGGCGCTGGGCATCAATCCTCAACTTGACATTGATTACGCATCAATGCCAGTAGAAACAGGCGATATTTTCTTACTCGCCACCGATGGTGTGTACGAATATGTCAGCGATCAGTTCATGATCAACACGATTCACGCATGTGCTGATGATCTGACGACAGCGGCGCAGACAATTGTCGCCGAAGCGTACCAGCAAGGTAGCAGCGATAACCTCACGATTCAAATTATCAGAATCGATGAATTACCTAATCAGGAGCTGGACGAGATTTACCAGCAGGTATCCGAGTTGCCGTTTCCGCCCATGCTGGAAGCGAGAATGGAATTGGATGGCTATCAAATCATCAGGCAGGTGCATGCCAGCAGCCGCAGCCATGTCCATCTCGCGCTGGACACCGAGAGCAACACGCAGGTCATCATTAAAACGCCCTCGATTGATTTGCGCGATGACGCAGCCTATTTGGAACGATTCCTGATGGAAGAATGGATCGCCCGGCGCATCACCAGCGCGCATGTACTCAAGCCCTGCGCGCAAACCCGCAAACGCAACTACCTGTATCTGGTCACCGAATACATCGAGGGGCAAACATTAGCGCAATGGATGATCGACCACCAAACGCCAAGTCTTGAATCCGTGCGTGGCATCATCGAACAAATCGCCAAAGGCTTGCGCGCCTTTCATCGGCTGGAAATGTTGCACCAAGATTTAAGACCGCACAACATCATGATCGATAGCAGCGGCACAGTGAAGATCATTGATTTTGGTTCCACCCAAGTCGCAGGCGTCATGGAAATCAGCACAGCGCAGCCACGCAACAACTTGCTCGGCACAGCACAATACACGGCACCAGAATATTTTTTGGGCGGTAGCGGTTCGCCGCGTTCAGATTTGTTCTCTCTGGGCGTGATTGCCTATCAAATGTTGACAGGCAAATTACCCTACGGCGCGCAGGTCGCCAAATGCAACACGAAAGCCGATCAAAAAAAAATAAGGTACGCGCCCATCATCGATGATGACCGGCACATCCCGGCGTGGGTTGACGAGGCTATCAAAAAAGCAGTGCACCCAGACCCACAAAAACGTTACCAGGAACTTTCCGAATTTTTGTTTGACTTACGTCATCCAAATAAGGCATTTCTCAATAAAACCCGACCACCTTTAATAGAGCGTGACCCCGTCGTTTTTTGGAAAAGCATTTCTTTTATTTTATTGATTCTAGTAGCGATATTATTACTTAAGCGATGATGTGACGATTTTCAATAAAACGGCAGTTTCAAAAATCCGAGGGGATGCGACGAAGAAATTTTTTGGATAAATAAATGATGAATTACTTTGAGGCGCGAAGCATTCCATTCAAAATCCATCAAAATATTAGACACGCTGATTTTGCCAACGATGTAACTAAGGTAGCTAGGGTAGCCAATAACACGATTCCAGTGTTTCCAGCAGATCAGCCAATTTACCGCATTTTGGCAGATAATTCTTCCGTCGCCGAGCGCAAAAATGGGCGAAAGCTTTTCATCGAAACGTTGGCCTGCTTTAAACCTTTTGCAATCAACAGCGTCTCGATTTTGTTTCTCATATTAGCCACATTAAAAGGGCGCACCACATAACCGTTTACCCCCGCATCGTGGGCGGCGATCACATCCTCTTTGCTTGCATTTTCTGTCATCATCAAAATTGGCGCGTCATGCATGGTGGGCTCAGCCCGTATCTGGCGAATCATATCTACCCCATCCATTATCGGCATTGCGCCATCTGTGATAATAAATTGCACCGGAGTGCCCATCGACGACGCAGTTTTGATCGCACGTAACGCCATCACACCATCAATCGCCTCAGACACACGGATATAACCAACCTCCTTGAGCAACGACACGATGACATGCTGAATATACGGTGAATCATTCACCACCAAAAAATGTAATTTAGTATCCATGAGGCACCATTGCGAGACAACTGAATATCTCAGCATAACTTGAATGCGATAGGCTATCAGTGTGCTTGCGTACCAATCTGCTGGTGATTGGGTGATGGGATTAAGGTTTATTATCTGGAAAAAGCTAAGTAAGCATTTCATGGGTGTCGCGGTTGGGCTAACTATGAGTAATGAACAGGTGCGAAATGTTTGGGGTCAGTTTTTAGATTGTAAATATACTGCCGGTTTTTTATAAATTTTTAATCGATTCCCGCACATCAATGAAGCATCTTAAAAATATACAGGTCATAGTATATTAATAAACCCGTGCTATATTGGCACAATCATTGCACGACACCTTTTACCATCGCAATGATTAACCAGCGATCTGAAGTTGTTTGAACTCGGTCATGTCGGATTGTTTGCGTATCTTTCCGCTTTTTTGGTGACATTTATTTTGCATCATTTAGGAACGATTAAATTTCGGAATAAGCGTTGTTTTTGAAGTGTCAGCGTAGAGGAACTATTGAAGCTTATTTTATTGCCAGGTATGGATGGAACAGGTTTTTTGTTTGAGCCTTTACGCCCGCTCATTTCCGCGACACAAGAAGTGATCACTTTTTCGTCGTCGGGTGCTCATACATACGAATCTATTTATGCAGAGATCAAAAAACGTATTCCAAATGAAGCGTTTTACATTTTGGCAGAATCATTTTCTGGACCATTGGCAGCGCGTCTTGCATCCGAACATTTGGAACAGATGAAGGGGGTTATTTTTGTAGCGACCTTTTTAACTTGTCCGTCAAAAAACCTTGTCCGAATCGCTAAAAATTTACCCATAAAGGCATTTCTAAAATTGCCTTTGGCATCGACATTTATTAGAAAATTTCTTTTGGGTGAAAAATTTCCGCTGGCGTTATTTTATCGAGCTATTGCCTCCGTTTCCGAGCGTGAATTAAAAGCCAGACTGGCAGCGCTTGAAGGATTGCAAGAAAGCAGAAAGAATATTTATTCCCATATTCCAACGCTCTATTTACGCGCTGAAAATGATTTACTTGTTTCTAAAAAACATGTGAATGAGTTTGTTTCTGGTTTCCCTAATATTATCGTGCGCGATGTTCCAGGAACGCATTTTTTACTTCAGTCAAACCCGCAGGCTTGTGCTGAGCACATAAATAATTTCTTAGGAATTGAATGAGTTACATGTCCCAAGCACATCTCACAAATTTGGTGATACATGTAGCCGCAGGAAGCATTGCTCTCGCCATTGGATTCGCTATGCTGTCAGCACTGATGGGTAATGTTGTACGAGTCGGGTAGCCGTGGTCGCAAGTTGCACCGCCTACGATAGGATCGTGGTTATATTTTATTTT
>OFRM01001009.1_pt1 | contig 10379 bp, 21 predicted proteins | sample 1543101 | NCBI WGS metagenome assembly OFRM01 (sample SAMN07774223, study PRJEB24372) | wastewater metagenome | isolation source: Exp Tend VB 0WW | collected 2016-02
TTTATTTGTTCAAAATATTTTTCCCATGCTGTGGACACATAATCTGTATTATGTTCTGTCTTCTGTTTTGTGTACAAAACAGTTGTAGCTATTGAATTATTTTTTTGTGCATTATGATCTCCTTCAGCCGGAAATCCTTCTCCTAAATGAATTAATCCAAAATCTGAAGAATATCCAACATTCATGCCAGAAGCTATTGCCCTTTGAGAATACTCTATATCAATTTTTCTTGGTAATCTTTCATCAAAATACCCCAATTTATCAAATGTTTCTTTAGGGATCATCATGCAACCACCCATTAAATATGGAGTTTCACGCCACACTGCATTTCCTGCAACTTTCAAAGATGCTTCTAATATACTATGTGGAGAAATCGGAACAAGTGCCGCGATACCAACTTGTTGATCCTTAATCACATTTTTCATGTAATCAATGAATCTAGTATGTCCAACATTCCTAAATCTAGGTTGTTTCTTACCAGAAGATGCCCCAGTAATAAAACTAGCAACCGCAGGAGCGCCAGGATTATCTCCCGTAGTTTGCGGAGGAACATAACGTCGAGAAGAAAAGCCAGGAACAAGCATGTCACTGTCTAGTTTTACTCTATATTTATAATCTTTAGTCAAAATCATTCCAAGATTGAACGCTAGAGAAATACTCAATGGATGATCGAGTGAATAAAACCTTTTGACAGACTTAATAGTCTTGGCTATATTTTTTATTTTACTTAGATTATCTGAGCTAGAACAATTATCTATAATAAAAATATCATAGTCTCTAGAATTTTGATCTGATAAAAACAAACTTTTCAAACACTTTTCAGTTATTTCAACACGATCTTTAGTTACAATAATTAATGCACAATCAGCCATAAATAATCTACCTATTCAAAATTTGTTTTGCCTTCTCAAGCATTCTGTTAAAAAATTCCCTTGCTTTGTCTTTGTCGTGAAAATGCCATTGAACCTTAGGATACACACGATTATAAACATCTTCAATATTGCTATTGTTTTCTAACTCATACGCAATAGCAGAAATAAATCCCTGGACTTCTTCCTCGTCAGCAAAATAAGCCCGTTCTTCTTTCATTCTGGTTAACCAGTGAACAATCTCATGACAAACTACAAAGAAGTTGTTCTTGAAAAAATCTCCATTCTCAAAAAGAGATTTGTCTAATTTCATAGTTTTAGAATCAGTTTCAGCATATCTGTCATGCAAATCAACTATTACAATGTTTAATTCTTTTAACTTATCTGTTGAAACTCCAAAATCTTTAAAAAGATTCATTATTGCTCTAGATTTCATAAGCTTTTGTTTAATGGCTAAATCAATATTCACTCCATTGGTAGAAGCCATAACAACAAAGTTATGATCAAATAGACTCTTGGGTATTTTCTTCTGAATGCCTTCTTCATATTCAATCACGACATCTCCAGCATCCCCTTTATCTACATACCCTATCGTACCAGTCCTTTTATCATTTTTATCCAACACTTTCATATCCGGATAAAGTTCTCTATCCGTTTCTTCTATCTGAAAAACTCCTGGAGCTATTTTTTTAGAAGCGTGTCTTACCAAAACATCAGCGTCTTTCTGAATACTTAAAATAGTGCTATACATTGATTTGGCAGTTTCTGGATCATCATGAATAACTTTAATTTTCTCAATACAGCCCTTTGGCAACAGAACATTATTGGAGCTGATGATCAATCCACCAATATCAAAAAATCTCTTATTTTTGTTTTCTCTTTTAATGTGTTCTATGTCCACATAAATATGCACTGGATAATCAGAAAACAAGAAATTTGCTAATGGCAAAGTAACAAATGTTATAGGGCTAAATAGATTACTATGTATTTCTCTATTTTCTAGTATGTCTCTAGCAAAAAGTGGATATGTTAAGAAAACCATAATATCTTTAGTATTAGTCATTTCTGGAGCAAAAAAATACTCTATTCTAGTACTTAACAAATCATCTTTACCAAGCCAATCATCTATGCTCTTAATGGAAGCTATGGACTTTGCAACAGCTTGACACTCTTTTTCATTAAGCCAATCATTATTATATTTATGGAAATAATCTTGAATATTTTTTTCAAGAGGAGTAGTAGGTTGATATATTCTTTCAGATTTTTTCAATATCATTTAACTGCTCCTAGTTTTCTGCTGCATCCCCCACACCCTTTCATTATTTTTACCGTAGGAGTATTTAAAGGAGGAGGAGGAGCCGGAGCCTGAACGACTGGTTTTGTTGCCGAGTTTGGAGCAATTGGCAAAGACTTAGATTTAAACAATCTTAATTGTTCTTTTGTTTTTGGTATTGGGATTCCATAAGAAACAACTCCACCATCTATTGTAGGAGATGCAACCGATGCTCTGGCGAACTTTTTAGTTCTCAGAATCATGGCTTGGTTCAAGTAATTTTCTTTGTTCATGATTATCCTTCTTAAAAATATTACACTTGATTGCAATGGCAACCTTCTGAGATTTTGTTAATCTTTGACGAGGACGCCTTTTTCTAGAGCATGTTGGCCCAACGTCTTCAACACACTTAATAAGCCTACGGCCACAAACTTTGCAATATCTATCCATTGGAAGCTGCCATTTCAGAACGGAACATTTCAAGCTTATCAATAAGAAGTTTTTGTCGATCAGGATCCTTCTCTTGAGAAATCATATTAACCCAAACATTAACAAATTTTTCTGACATAACATTTGCAGTGCTAAGCTCACCACGTAATCTCGCTTGTATTTCAATAATTTCCAACAAAGCTTTAGATATTTTTACAAGTGTTTCACTTTGTTTAATTTTATCTATACTTTCATCAGCAGCGATATACATATATTGCATTTGCAAAGAAGTTGAAAGAGCTTCAAATTGTTTGTCCTTAGATATTTTGTAATTAATCATATCCTGCAACCTGCTACCGTATTCTCTTACCTGAACCTTTCGAAGCATCTGTTCGTAATGATTCATAATATGAGTTCTTAGATTAGTCATATTCATACCTGGAAGCTCTGGATGCTCAGCTGTATATTCATCAAATAATTGACTAAGAGCAGAATAGCTATGAGTCTCTTCCCATTTTTTTTCAGCTTCAGCTCGAATTGGATGATTGCAGAATTTACAATTTGGTCGATTAATAACATCGCCTTCTTGAAGTTCTGTTAATTTTTGAAACCATCCCTCATATTCTGCTTCAATCATTGGAATGCAAATTTCACCAGCCTTCTTTTGAGACTGGACCAAATTAGATATGTCAGGTATCTGCTCCATGTCAGATAACTTAGGAGGATGATCCTCTGTAATATCATCTGTTTCATATGCAAGATTAGGAGGATAATCTTCAGTTATTTCAGATAACTTAGGAGGATGATTCGGTAAGCTTTCCTGTTCGTTTTCGATATTCATTATATTCTGGAATTTCCTCTGGATGGAATTCTAAATAATCACTATAAGCCATATCCAATAATTTCATTAATTCATGGATGCTTTTAACTTGACCAGTTTTAAACTGCTCAAGTAAAAAATTAAGCTCATCATGAAAAACCTTTTGGTGAGGCAACATGCTCATTCTCTTATCCTTTTTCAGAAATAGACCTATTAATCTTTGTCAGTTCCCTTTTTTCGCCTTCAATTTCACGATCTATCGCATCAGCTGCCTGATAAAGAATAGTTCTAAATCGCATAGGGGCATCAAGAGCAACTTTCTGATTATTTTCGCCATTAACGGCAGTAGAAAGTATTTGTGAAACTCTTGGTCTACCTTGCACTATTTTTTCTCCAAGCAACTGTTCAAGAGAAGAATGAGCAGCACTTTGACAAAGAGGTCCTACATCTCCAAGCTCTTTGACATATTTGCGTAAAGCCACTAAACGTTCAATATTATTTTGAACTCTAACCTTATCTGATTCACCTATTTTCTTCAGCCAATTCATTATAACGTGCTCTTCATAATTGTTGTTTTGGCATTGCTAAGTGTTGCAACCTTTGGATTAGCATTAAAGAAGCTTATAGCATGCTGAATACCTACTAATGCCAATTTTCTAACAAGCCACTTTTCTAATGTCGCCTTAAAAGGCAGCCAATCTAAACGGCCCTTTAACGGACCAATTGTTGCCCAAACAAAATAAACCATATCAACACCAAAATCAGTTTTCTTTTGCAGGGCAACTTCAGGAGAAGCCCCAATAGGAATAAGCTTTATCTGAACTGCCTCAACTATTTGATAAACTTCTTTGGCTATGTCAATAACAAACTTAAGAGAATTCCAAACACTTGCTACACTAAATTCCCAACTATTTACATGAACTGAAATTCTATTAACTAAATCAGATATTTCAGGACCATATTCACCCATAACATCCTGAAATGTAGAATTTCCAGGCAATTTATCATCAAGCCCCTTTTCGAGATTTGTTAAATTGGTAATAGCACTTTCAGGAAGTTTAGATAAGGTTGTTTGATCAATGTATTTTCTTAAGAAAGTATCCATAATATCTCCTATTCTTTATTCCATTTAGTTTTAATCAATTCCTGTAAAAGCTTATCATCTACTTCATAGGCATAGATGTAATGGCGAATTGCAGAAGCAGAATCTTGCATATATTCAAGTCTCTCTCTTAAATCAAGTAATTTCTGTTTTTCTGTATCAGAAATAGCTTCATTCAAAGAGGCATCTATAGAATCAATAATTGAAGAAGTGGTTTGTTGAGTTATCTGGTCATGTTCGTCAACTAAAAGAACAAACTCCTTCTTATATTTATCAGCACAACCGAAACACAATGTGACAAGCAAACAAGCTAATAGTTTAATTTTCATATTTTTGGGATCCATGTGTTAGTAAGCGAAGGATGTGGAACCATTCCATTTTGCTCCATTGAATATCTTTGAGACCCTAGATCAATCTCATCTAATATCTTTTCTCTTTCTTCCTTATCCATAGACATCAATCTTTGATAAGTTTCTTCAGGGACATCTGTCCATTTTACTCTGGGATTTTCTCTTCCGAAAATGTCTATATCTTCTGATATTGATCTCATTATTCTTCCTCTTTCTTTTCTGCAAAATCATGAATAACATTAAACTCTTCAGTTACGTCAACATAATTCTGGCCACTTTTACGCAAGACAAATGACTTGTCTTTTTTATGGTTGTAATAAATAGCTTCATCTCCATTAAAGTCCCCAGAAGCAGTTACTCGACAAAGCCAATTTTCGCCTTCAAAATATTGACGCATGTTCTTTCTGTCTGATTCGCATATTTTAGCATACTTATTAACTTGCTTAGCATTCGCTTCCAATTTGGTAGAAATGATTTTATTACATTCAGAAGCAATTTTTATTGCAATAGCTTCGCCTTCTTTTTGTCCGAGAAAATCGATTAATGAAGGAAACTTATTAATAGCATTCATTTGATTTCGAGATATGGCAAATTCATATTGTGGTGTAATTCTTGTCTTGGGTTTTGTGGTTGTTTGACCCGAAGAACTTTTTTCGAAACCCTGCAAATTTTCAGGAGAAATATTACCAAGAAGTGAATCTAAATCTATGTGTTCCTGAGGCAAATCAGCAGTTGGATCTGCACCACCACCTGGAACTTTGAAGTTTGGAACTCCGACTGTTTCTAATTTTTCACCAGTTGAAATAGCTTCCAAAACCTTATCTAGATAATTTGATGTTTTCAAGGACTCTGCAATTTCTCGTTCTATTTCTCTGTCCTCGGATGATGAAGTTCTCCTCATTTTTTCTTCTCCTTCTTTACCTTTTTGATTTTAACCGGCACTTCTGCCACCGGGTCAAGATAAGTCTTATCTATTAAAAAACTTATGATATTCCCTAATGCGTCTGATGCATGCTCTGAGTCGTATTTTAGTGTTATGTTAAATCTATCAAGAGCAGTTGTAATGCCTTTTCTTAATTGGACTTTAGTAGCTTTGCCTTTACCTGTCAATACCTTTTTGACGTGAGTAGGGTATGTGAATTCAACAGGTATGTTGGTTTGAAGACAAATGATCAGTATTGCACCGATACATTGAGAAACCTGATTTGTAATAAAGCCTCCAGAAAACGCTCCGGTTTGCTCCAAAATTACTAAATCTGGCTTATTCTCTTCGAATAAATGAGAAATATTTTCTGAGATCGGACCTAAAACCTGCCATCTCTTTTCAACTTCTGGCAGAATAAAGGTTCCTGTCTTACATTCCATAGAAGTTATCTTTCCTTCTATTAATTCCGCCTCAACTACGGACCATCCAAGGTTGCGCACAGAAGCTGGGTCTAAAGAGCAATATTTCATGTATCATTATACCGCTTTTAATTACACTATACCTACTTTCTGCCCTCTAAATTCTTCTTAATGGTTCTGTCGCACAGGTCTATGGCTGTCATTAACTGCTTAGATGAAACACCCTTAGGAAAAACGCGATGAAAAAATTGCCGTTGTTCATCCGTAATCTGAGACAAACGCTCTTTAAGCATGTTCTGCTTAAACTCTTCTACTTTCTGTTCTGCTTTGGTCATGGGAGTATATCTCTTTGAGAACACTCACTTTGTAAGTTAACAATTGCATCGTATACTATTCTGGCATCATTTGATTCAATAAAAACATCTAAAGGAACATGATGAGGACGTTGAAAATAAGCTGCGACTTCTTCACGAAGTTTGTAAAGAACATCATGAATTTTGAATCCCATTTCGTCGGCGAATCTACGGTTAGACTCTTCAGACGTTTTAGGGAGACTTTCTCTTAATTTCTTGTCGTGCTCTTGCTGCTTTGTCCAAATATCCACAAACTTATCCATTGTTCCCATTGCATTTTTCCTTCTTCAAGCGGCGTATCTCTTTCAATGCAGCAGGCAGTGCTTCTCTAGCATTTGCCATAAAGATTGCGTTCTCGTGCCAGCTTCCCGGCAATCCATTAACGCTATACATAATATTTGAACTGCATTCACCTTTTTTGTTTGTAACATAAGCACAACATTTACAACTATGCTCTTCAAAATACCATGGAGGCTCAGTGGCTGCATCACAAATTTTCAACAACCTCTTAATCGTCTTTTCATTAAAAATTATTTCTTTCTTGGATTTTTTCATTACAATGCTCCTACATTTTTTCTTAAAAACGGGTCCATGTGTTTACCAAGAAATTGCTTCATCGCTTTAATTCGCTGCCTATGACGTTTGGAATATCTAATTTTAGAACGACATTTTCGCCACAGAGATGTTTTCATTATCTCCTTGCAACCAGCATAATAATGATACAGCACACCACGAATTTTGTCCCTGTCAAACATCATGGCTCCTTGTTCAATCTGCTCAACAAAATTTGACAAAGCATCTGTTTCGTTTTCTAATATTAATTGACGAAGAGCAAATAAATTAGCGTGCATTTCGCTCTTACTACAGTTCGAACAACAAGCACATCCATTTTTATAACACAAATGATGACCAAGCTCATGAAATAGAGCATATAATTTGATATAATTTGGAACGGCTTGCTGTATACATATTAATTTGTCATCATTGTTATAAAACCCGAATCCACTACCTCCATATTGTAACATTTTTTTGCCGCTGACAAAATACAATTTCAACTCAGGGTGTTTGTTCTTAATCGATTTAACCACAGCATTAAGTTTACTGGTCTTCACCATTCCCTCCAATCTGGAATGTAATGCGGATCACAACCAATTCCAACCGTTCCTATATTGAATTGAGACGACGTTATAGTTCCATCTTCCAACCCAAACAATTCTGCATGCCCATCAGCTAATGCAACACATGTTTTATTACGGTGACGAAATGATGTTGTGGGAAAGTAGTTTTTATACCAATGTTTATCCCAATATAACATCGGTGGATCTAGAAATGCGTTATTCTCCGGTAAATTTCCACCCATGTCGATTAAAGTATCTGCAAACACAAATAATTTCTGAGGCAATTTAATTGTATCCAACATTTGCCATGGACGATGTTTAATACCACTCGACCACCCAGGCGTTTGGTATGGAGATAAAAAATATCCGTTATAACCATAAGTACTAGTAAACTGTTTACTTGGACCTTGTGGATTATAAGTACCCCACTTTTGATTAGGGCACTCAAAAACTGTTTTAGCGCCAAGCGGACTTTGCAAATATGGCCATACAAACCCCTTGGTATGATCTACGCTGTTCATGTTGTTCGTTCCCCACCAATAAATTGCAGGATCATTGTCAGCGTATGCCAACGGCATAACCCTGCCCTTATAATCACTGGCATACATAGTGAAAGACATACCGAGCTGACGCAATTGAGAACTACACTGAACATTTTTAGCATTTTCTCTACTAGAGCTTAAAAATGGAACTAATATTGAAACTAGTAAACTGATTATAGCGACAACTAAAAGCAATTCAATCAAAGTAAATGCTGTCTTTTTTTTATTTGCCATCAAACATCCTCTTCTGTATAAGATTCCTCTTCTACTATCTCTGGAGGATCGGGATTATCTTTTATCCACAAAAATGAATTCATTGTTTTCCACTCCATTGGTTTCTCAGTGAAGAGACTATATGAAGGAGTAGTTCCAGCAGGTATGTCTATAACTATTTTAGTTCCAACTGGAAAACTAGCACATGAGTGTTCACTTACGGGCCAAAGAGCATCAAATGGAACACCACTTCCATCTGTTAATCTTAATGCTTTTTTTTCTACATAAGCCCCATACTTCCACCCCCAATATTTTTCAATAGTTCCTTCAAAGTGATATGCTGGACTACTTGCAGTTAATGCATTGTATTCTTCGATTGTCATCGATTTATTTCTCATGTTACTCCAAGTTCTTGATGTTAGCCAATGTTATATGAAAAGCTTTCGAATTAAACTTAATACCTATCAATCCCAATTCAATCCTTAAATCAACCAGAAATTGACAATAGGCATCTATCCAAAAATAAGGTTCTGCAAAATTGATTATGTTTTCATATTCAAATTGAATAGTTTTACCTTCATACTTTCCCCACTTATCCATATTTGGTGGAATTTCTTTTCTGACTACAGAAATATGAGCGCCGTATTTTGGTTTATTAATGCTATAACACTTAGGAATAAACGAGCGATAGTATCGGACAATTTCTGAATCTACTTCAACAACTAATTTAAGTGGAGTATCTGAATATCTTAAACTGCCTTCTGAGAAATACATAAGATCAGTTAGCTACATTAGCATTAATTTGAGCGAGCATGCGCCAAATACGATCAGGTTCGCCACTCTCGACAATCTGGATCGGTGTCTGCCCATCAAACGCAGGATTTGGCGTCTTGAACCAAGCCCCAACACTGTCGGTTGGTATGATCTCTGCAAGATCATGTTTTATCCATTCTTCGGTTAATCTCTTAGATTCTTTTTCAACCAGCAAAATAACAGCAACCTTCATTCTTTCATCTTCTGTTAATCCATAAGATTTACCATAATCCATTGAAGCACTAACAATTGGAGAATTTTCACAACAGAAACTAAACCATTTATCTCTGTTTAATTGCGATTTACATAACTCTGTTAATAACTTTTCCATTCTACTCCAGCTTTCATATCTCTCGTTAAATTAATAAGTTAAGATGAAGAGCTTCAAGGGCAGAGTGTAAAGCTCACTCATCCGTCTTTTCGGCTCCCGCTCCGAATTACTCGCAGGCATCGGAACACCGCCTTGCCACAACTAGGATAGTTCTAATTATAGCACCTTCATCCCAACTTATTATTTATTTTCTTGTTTCGGTATCAATTTAAAAACAGTTATTTTTTTTTCATCAGAACTATATACAGGAATGATAAATTCCCTTCTAATATCTTTATCAAAATTAGTGTAATCTACCCTATCATCGCAATGCCAATTGTCTCTTCCTCTTGGTCCATCTTCGGAACAAGAGCACAACAAAATTATTAAGAAAAAAGCCAAAATACTCATGGCTATTCTCAAGATTAAAACCTCGAAATCTTCTGCTTTATTTTTGTGTCTTCTGGTTGATGATACTCAGCTTTGTTCTTCATTTCAATTTTCCTGCCGAGACTTTTACTCAGTTCATCAATTACCTCAGCACACCCTTTGCCTTTATATCCAAATGCCTCTAGTTCAATATTGGCATTCTCATCAATTGTAATTTCTACTTCTTTTGACATTTTTTCTCCTATTAGATTCCGTAACTAATACTACTTTCCATTATGCTTATTGCGTCACGATAAGAAACTTTATCGCAAACAGCCAAAACAAACAAATCCAAGAATAATCTGATAAGCGTTTCATTGTTCGAATTGGCTCTGCAAGCCCATTTGCATTGCTCCAAACAACTATATGTTAAGTATAACTTCTTTTCGCTCCATTGTAAAGCGCTTTTCACTG
>OFRM01001010.1_pt1 | contig 10376 bp, 16 predicted proteins | sample 1543101 | NCBI WGS metagenome assembly OFRM01 (sample SAMN07774223, study PRJEB24372) | wastewater metagenome | isolation source: Exp Tend VB 0WW | collected 2016-02
CGCACCATCGTTACCCACTCATCCCCATGCAGCTCGCGCCACTTCGATTTCATTAGATCAGCTATCGCCTTTGATCCGTCTGTTTGAGTATTTAGCATAGCAGGGTCACATATGCCTTTATACGGCTTAATACCTATCGCCTTGCAGTCAGCGTAGATTATGCTCGCCCACTCTTGCGGGCTTTTCTGATTGCCTGCCCATTCCCTATACGTTATGACGCGCTGAAAGTTTTGTCCGTCCTCTGTTTTCATCTTAACGACAGCAGACAGATACGCAGCAAACATTGACTTCTCTGAATATCCCCAGTCGAAAGCAAGATAGTGGTCAAATGATGCGTTGGGCACAATCGGGCGCATCACATGCTTTGCGCGGGAGAACTCACCGAATACTTGACCTGAGAACAGATCCCACTCACCCTCGCGCCATGCACGGCCCAAGTCACCAGTCAAGCTTTCCAAGTACTCTATGTACTCCTTATTCAAGTATGGGTTTGATTTGTATGTCGATCCTATGAAGCGGGTATCCTTCTCTGTATTTTTGCGATGGGGGATAATGTAGCGTTGTTTTACGAACTCATGACCTAAGCCGCCTGGGTTAAATGAAGTGTACATGCGCGGCCTCCAGTTGGGTTTGCTGGTACGCAGTGAGCCGCGTAACTTTGTGTACTTCTCTTCTGTAAGCTGGTTCAACTCCTCAACGATGATGATGTCATACTCAATACCTATATATTTGTCAACATCGTTTGCATCTTTGAAGCCTCCCAGCACGATGCGTGATCCATTACCTACTTTAAGCATTGATCCTACACGCTCATATGGGCAATGACCCACCACCGCCTTATCAATCAGATCATCAAATGACTCTTTGGCGGCCACTCCTGTTTGACGCAAGAATAGACACTTTAGATTGTCAACACGCTGACAATCGTCTAGCGCAACCTGTGACAAGATCATGTGCGAATTGTGCGTAGGTATAAATGACCTACCCACAAGATACATTCCATCTGGACGATTAACTTGAATACATTGAACTGGGACGCTTTCTCTTTCCCGTACCTCAACTATGAATCTTCGTTTAATTATTTGTGTAGGTGTTATGTTTTGTTTCCTCCATTTTCTAAAAAGGAGAAACGCATCAAACGGGGCGGTGTATCTAATTCTCCACTTGTCGCTTATTCTATGTCCATTAAGAGTAGCTGCCCCCTTTTTTATAGTGGCCTTAACTCCCAGCGAACAGGCTAACTCATAATACTCATTTGCCAGATTTTCTTTTATAATAGTAAACTCAATAGATCCGTCTTTATCCACGCATCCATCGGTATCATTCAATCCTTGAAGTACTGCTAATCTTTGCCTAATAGAAGATCTTAGATAAATCGTTGGTATATGTTTATTTTTGAAAAGATTGTGCTGTCTAAGCAAAGCCGTTAAGCCCTCCACTCTCCACAAACCCTCGGCTTTTAACCTATACACGTTATATCCTAAATCTCGTATCTCATCTATGATCTGCTCATCAAAGCATGTAATTTTACCAGCATCAGAATGACCATCGCCAAGCCATACTCCTAATAAATAAGGATGTATTGGCAGTATCGCATCTGCACTTCGTATCGGTTCTGTTACATCTATAGAATGATTTATTTCTTTCTCGTTATAATATAATGTGTCTTTAATTTGTTGTGTGGTGCGTTGCTGTGGAGTAGGCTTCGCTTTTGTATTAAGTCCGACCAGCACTTGCTTATGTTCTTTATCTCGCTTTAATCTTCTATTCTTTCTATACTCATCAGTTCTTTTAGTGCTTGCAACCCTTTCGCTTTTTGTTAAAGTAAGCCACAAATGATCTGCATCTGCGGTAATGACAGATCCATCAGAGAATATAACGTCATAACAAATACGGTTATCCTGTATGCCTGAAATCGCTGTTACTTTTGTTATTGATCCATCAGGCGCATAAACGGAATCGCCGACTTTGACATCGCCCATTGTGATAAAACCCATGGGTGTGGGTATTAATGTATCTAAACTCAGTGCTTTCCCCGGCCCTCTTGCTCCTCCCGCTCCCACATCAACTGGACCATCATCTAAATCAGCCTGTCGGGCTATGGCATGAAACTCCCATTGCCAAGGAAGGGGGATGTACTTTAGATTTATAAACCGCCCTGCTTGATCCTCAGGCACACCCGCATCATGCGCTGTTTTCAGGCAATTCTCCAGTGCTTTTATCGTTTCCTGATCCATATATTTTTTTAAGTGTGTCGCTAACCTCAACGCGTATTGGATTGTCTTCGTCCCCTGACAGCTCTATGGACTGCTTAGGCATTCCATCCATATACTGCCATACCATCTTCTGAGCTGCTGTGTCGCCCTCAAGCGCCTTTTTCATTATCGACTTGCCTATTGCGTCCTTCACTTCGGGCGTTGACGCTAACATCTCCTTAAACCACTCTGTGATTGAGTAACCCTTTTTAGGTCTACCGTTCGGGTTACGAGTCTCCCCCTTTTTCATTGTTGTTGATGATCGTGCCATGTGCCTGTATTCACCCTGTTGTAATGGGTGTTCCTTCCTGCCAACCGTCTTCATTTTTATTGACAAACTTCCAATATCGTTTTCGTATTACGTCACAATATTTAGGGTCTAGCTCCATTGAAAAGTTTATCCTATCTGTTTGTTCACAAGCTATTAGAGTAGAGCCTGAGCCACCGAAGAGGTCTAGTACGTCCCCAGTTGAAAATGTATTGATTGCTTGCCCTGCTAATCCTACTGGTTTTTGTGTTGGGTGTTTATATTCTATTGATCCATCTTTGCTAATAGACCAAACACTTCCAATTCTTTTACCAGTTATTTTGTTTCCACGATTATATGCAAGGATGATTTCATAGTCTGTTGACAGACTATGCTCAAGATCTCCAATCCCTCCGCCGCCCTTATCCCAAATAATCATATTTGATAAATCTCCAATTTGTTTGCCAATCTCTAGCCACTCACCTAGAACCTTCCATGTAGTGCAAAATAATATCCAACCAGTTGAAAAAGTTACCGCAGGAGCTATCCAATCGGTCAACATTACATCATCGTTTTTTAGAACATCAAATTTATCCGACTTTGTTCTCATGTTAGATTGAAAGTCAACCCCATACGGTGGATCTGTAAACACCATGTCCGCCTTATTCCCATCCATCAACTTCTCCACATCCTCAATCTTTGTAGCATCACCACACATAAGATAATGAGACTTAATATCCGACTCCTGATACTCAAATTCGTGATCGCCACATTTATATTTCATATTTACTCCCCTTGGTTGCATTGCATTTTCTGCATAATATTTGCAAATTACTTATATCGTTAGTTCCACCTTTTGAAAGTGGCTTGATATGGTCTATCGTTAAATCCTTTTCGGTTTTACACATAATACATATTCTTTCTAACTTGCCAACGGCTTCCCAGTCAATATATCCTGCATTGTGTCCTCTACTCCTAAACCCGTATGCTTTGTCATTTTGTTTTTTCTTTTCAGGGTATTTTTTATAATATCTAGTTGTTCGTAAGACTTGCAATGCTTTAGACTTTGACTTTGATCTATATTTGTCCTCAGATATTTGTCTAGCAGGATTTCTATACCATCGTTGTAACGCCTGCTTTCCCTTCTCTGTGTCTTTATATGATCTAACTGATATAGCCCGTGATTTACGCTTACAAGTATCCGAGCATAACTTTTGGTTAAAGTGTTCGGGTTCAAATTGTCTCTTACAAAGTTTACATTCCACATATCTATTATACCATCACCGCACATTAAGTTAAATGATGTTTTTTACCACACTGCGTGCAATTTACCCACCTGCCCAACTGATACACCTCGCCTAGTTTTGATATAGGTGGCTCATCACTAACCTCTGGTGCTTCGTCTTCTACAACCTCATCGGGCGAAAACTGTTGCAGTATCTCGCCCAAAGTCTGCGGTGGTTTCAAATGCACGCTATACTTTGTCAGATCAATGTCGTCTTTATACTGTGCTATAAGCTCGGCTAGTGCCTGATCTTCATAATATCCCATCTCCTCATTGTCAGTTAGCGCTATCTCAACCTTCTCAGCCTCCGTCTTTGGCTCAACAACTGACACCCACACGTCATCTATCCCAAGATCACGATAGGCACGCAAGCGCATGTTCCCGCCGAGCACCTCGCCGTCAGGCGTTACAATAAGCGGCTTAAATTGACCATGACGTTGTATACGCACCTTCAGCTCATCAAACCTATCCTTTTTGATGGCCCGTGGGTTTTTCTCCCAGTTGCGTAGCGAATCAACCTTCATTGTCAGCTTCTTTTGATCTTCGTTCATTTTACTGTTTCAGTAGTAACTTCCTCAACAACTTCATAAATTGAGATTGCGTCGTCGGGTTTGCCAGATACTGCTAAAGCAAACGAGCCACTAGGCATCTGAGCCAACAGCGCAGACGCTTCCTCCATTCTGAGACAATCCATGTTAATGACAACCATATATCGACCTTTCTTATCTATTGTGTTGATTACCACATTATTTTCTTTTTGCAGTTTTTCAATGTCAATTGTTCTTGTCATGTTAATTTTGGGGCGTTGCAATAGTAACTTTCTTAGTCAATGGGATACCCAAGAATGTAACCTTATCATCTTTGAATCCTGGCTTTAACCCCATAGCCTCCGCTTGGTTGTTGATCGTTTGGACATGCGCCTCATATATGTTCGGGTTAAGTGTTATTGAGGTAGGCTTTTCTCCTGTTAAGTAAACAGATAATTGAATATAGGTCTCAAGCTGTTGCAGGCTATATTCTGGATTGTTTCGCCCATTGTTTTTTTCCATAATTATGTTCTAAATTTGTAATTTTTAACTGGTGTGTTAAGTGCTTTCTCAACTGTCCATCCGCTATTGAGTCTCATTTGCAATGTAGTAAATCTCATTTTCAGGCTCTTGGCCCACTGCATCAGTGTTTTTGTTTGCCCCTCGTAGGTTATTAATCTGCTATTTTTAGACTGCCTTTTGTTTTGCTGCTGTTGTTCGGGAGTGGCCCAACGACAATTTCCGGGTTCATAATTCCCGTTGTTGTCAATTCGGTCAATACTGAGGCTGTCTGAGTAGTTCGCTTTCATATCCTCCCAGAAGTTTTCAAACTTTAACCACCTATCACACACCTTGATGCCACGTCCTCCATATAGTGAATATCCGATGTTCTTTTTGCTGTTGCATCTATGTAGCATGTGTGACCATATCCCGTACTGGCGCGTTTTACTTAGACCATGTGTTTTCTTTATTAATTTCATCGGATTGCTCATCTTCTCTTTTTTATAGCATCCGCACGATATTGTATTCCCATTTGTTAGGTTTCTACCAATCACAATTTTTACTTTTCCACATTCACAGATGCACTCCCACTTTATGTTTCCACTTTTCGTCCTAAATCCAGTCTCTTTCAAGACTAAATATCTTCCGTGTTTTTTTCCTGCTAAATCTAGTTTGTTCATATATATTTAGATACGTCACTAGCGTCGGCCTTCTTGCCGCTTCGCCAACCTTTAATATCGTTGTTCCACACATATCGGCTATTTTTGACCTCATCTCTTGATAGTACGCCGTCTTTCATCATTGATGCCACCTTCTCAGGGTATATTTCCACATATTCGCGGGAGAGTTCACCTTGACGATGTGATTGCACCATGTCGGGCGCAAACTTCTCCCGCTCTTCGCGTATTGAGTTGGGTACAAACTCAGGATATTTTGCAAATGAAATGTCCCTCATTCGGTCTTTCTGTTCACAATCGAGACATTTTCCCGGACGATGCGTCCAGTACTCAGCCTCATTTTTTAAGCAACCGAAACAGACGACAACTCCGTTTTTGATAAGATGCTCTGCGGGCTCCCATCCATATCTCTTTTTACAGTCTTGAGTTGTCATAATAAGATAAATTATATCACAAGAGGCCGCCCCCTAATCCTGCCTCACGAGCAGCGCGCGCTCTGTCTTTGTCTGCTGCCTCCTCCTCTGATCCGTAGTATGCAGATTGTTCAGGCGTTGGGTAATTGATGGGGCCCGGCTTAACAGGGTTTCTTACCTGTCGCAGCTTACGTTTTATATCAGATATAGACTCCCGCTCATGATGGGAGAGTCTACCTATTATGTAGAACGTGATGCAGCCGATTAGTAGGATTATTTCGTTCATCATAATTGCTTGCTATTGGCCCCCCGTGTACCCGACATCCGAGCCTGAGACAAGCGATGCGGCCGCAGGGCCAACAGTAAATAATTATTTTTTATTCAAAACTTCTTTACAGGCTTCCCACAGAGCGTCACAGAGCTCCTCTATGTGATTACCCTCTTCGTTATACACAAGTGAGCTGGTAAAATCATAGCCTTCTGGCCCATTGTCGTGATGATAATGTCCAACACTCCAACCGTCTTTGTTTCGTATACAAAAATCTGTATCACTCTCATTTTCTAAGTATTCATTTAAAAACTCTATCATCCTTCCTATCGTGATATATTCATTGTTAATATCGTATACCATCCACTTTGATCCAGAGTCGTCTTGTTTATCCACTAACTTAGGAAAAAAAGATCTAAAGAGCAATCCCTTAGCTTCAAAATCAAGTTCATTATATTGTTCTTCGGTTATACGCTGCTTCACTTCCCCTCCTTCTTCAATCTTTCTAACTGCCAGTCCATAAAACCTTCGTATGTTGGTTTTGGGGTTATTTGAAAGGGCGTACATCTGGTCTTTCGATCAAATAAGCTCGTCAAGCACATCTTCGACTTTATGGGCTTTAACGATGCCCTATATTCTTTCCATGATTTCAATTCTGTTTTATTCATCTCATCTTGGTGAACTTACCACGGGCAACTCTTGCATGCTCATCACAATACTGACGCAGATCAAATCGGGTTTTATCGCGGAAGTCGCGGCGATAGAGTAGGTTGTCACAACCTTCTGAAGAACATTTCTTGCTTTCTTTTGCGTTTTGCATCTATTAAATGCGTCCTGGGGGGATAGTCTTAGTATATCAAAGCGTATAGTAATGTCAATATGGTAGGTGCATGTGTATGAGTTACGCCCTCCGTTTTTTTATAGGTAAAATCCATGCTTAAACGACGTCTCTACGCACGAAAGATACTACTATTTAACATTTTACGACGTCTCCCCCCCTTAACAACCCCCCCGTACCTATCCGAGCCTTGCGTTCCCTTCCAGCTTGCCTATTCGATGCTGCGCATCGTTTTTTTTAATTGATGAGCAGCAATTATCGAATGAGGTGTCTAAACAGTTTGCTATCGGTCACTTAGGTCGTTCACATATCAGCACCATGACGAGCGTCATGAGTGTTGGGATTGCTATTATCTACCCTTTTTTCTTTTATTGCAAGAGGATTTTCCGCGACATACTTTGCCATCTTACGAGCAGACCAGATTTTATATAATTCCGGCGCATTCTTTTGCAATAAACGGCGTAGCAGTAGTACTTCCTGTTTAGCTTTGTCTGTCATGCAACAAGTATACATGTTGAGCACAATAATATCAATGGTAAAATGCGCTTGACATCATTATTATGCGGGTGTAATATGAAGATATGAAGCAATTAAAAAAGGCTCAACCACGACCAACACTCGTGTACTTGAGCGAAGAACAACACATGCAACTGAGGATACTTGCAGGATCACGGCTCACAACCGTATCGGGCGTATTGCGCCAGATTATAGACGATTACTTGAAAGGGGGTGTAAAATCATGAGGAATACAATGTTTGAAACCTCAGTCAAAGCCCGACGAGTATTCTCAACTATGAAAATACTGATGATGGGATTTGCAGCAGGAGCGATTGTTACCGCGCTTATGCTTGATAATCGAGCAGGAGCGATGATAAAAGCATTTACCAACCCGCAAGCTGTCAATGCGGCCCAAATATCGACAGAAGTTATAAATAAATAAAAAATATGAAAAACACACAAAGAAAAGTTATAAACACATTAAGCACAGCCATAAAATACGGAGCATCAGAAGCCGCTAAGAAACACGGAGTATCTGACGTAACCGTCTATGGGTGGGCAAAGCGTGCGCATGTCGCGCTTCCTAAAAATCAATCAAAGAAGGTTGATTGGGATTATATTACAAACCTATTAAACAAGTAAAGGCACGCGCTAACGTGCCTTTGTTATCAAAAATATGAATACACAAACTATAGATAAAAACCTTGGCAAATGCAAGTCCTGTCACGTAAACGAGGCGGATCGCATTATTCAAGTAACAGACAATCAAGCAGATGCGTTGTGTCATGAGTGTGCTAATTATGCAGTGCTACTCATCGCAAACGTTACGACTGAGATTATAAAAGAAAGTGTTGTCGCTCGAAACTTTGGGCCGGCAACCGTATTCAACAAATAATATGACTGCTACACCTAAAACAATAAACATACACGGCAAGGAGTACATCGAAGTATCTGAACGCCTGAGAATCGTACACGCTGAGAAGGCAGGCGACATATCAATCATAACCGAGATCATAACGCATGATCCAGTGCTGATTAAAGCATCCGTCAAGATCGGCGACACCATATTTACAGGACATAGCGCCGCTGATCCTAAAAAGACCATAGAGGCTCAGAACCCATACGAGGTTGCTGAAACATCAGCCGTTGGTCGAGCGCTTGGGTTTGCGGGCTATGGACTGGTTCAGGGTGTTGCAACAGCCGATGAGATAAACAAAGGCGGATACGCAAAGACAGAACAAGTAGCAAATACAGATTTGGGCGCATGCCCCAAATGTGGATCGCCATTAGTTGATCAAACCACTAAAGCGGGAAAGAAGATGACTAAGTGTTCAACAAACAGATGGAACTCTGCTCTATGGCAGGCTGAGGGTTGTGACTATGTTGTCTGGGGATCGCCTAATCCACAAGTTGAGGAAGAAGATTATCCATTTCCAGAGGAAGAATCATGAACATGATAACCGGACCACAACTATCTAAGCTCTCAATCCTTGCTCAAAGCAAGGGCGTGGACTTGACCAAGAAGGCGAGAGAGTTTGGAAAGGCGGATATAACCGAGCTGACAAAATATGAGGCGAGTCAGCTAATAAATACGTTGTTGAGCTTCAACATACTGAGCGGACAGAACATTAATAATTCAAATAATCATCATGAATGAGCTTTTACAAATAATTAACCGAAGTGGCCTAGAAAAGGTTGAGCAGGATAGCATTATTGACAAATTCGGTTCTTACGAGCAAGTGGCGGAAGAATGGGAGCAAAAAGCCCGATCAATAGTGGTTACGAGTGAAGACCAAACAACAGAGATGGCTATGGCTCACGAAGCTCGCAAAAAGTTCTCTCAACTACGTATCGATGTTGAAAAGGCTAGAAAGTCCATGAAAGAGCAGTCATTGAGGAAAGGTCAGGCTATTGATTCTATTGCCAGATACTTAACATCACTGATTGCACCTATCGAAGAGTATTTAAGAGAACAAGAGGATTTTGTAAAGATTCAAGCAGAGAAACGCGCAGAGGAAGAGCGTATTTCGGCAGAAGCACAAGCCGAGCTTGATCGGATTAGAAAAGAGCAAGAAGAGATCCGCGAGCGCGAACGTATAAGGAAGGAAAATGAGCAACTGCGCAAAGAGGCTGAGGAGCGCGAAAGGAAGATGGAGCAAGAACGCAAAGCTGCTGCCGAAAAGCAAAGAATAGTCGAGGAAAGAGCGCGCAAAGAGGCTGAGGAGCGCGAGCGCGCCGAGACGTTATTGCGAAGAAAAGAAGAGGAAGAGGCGAGGGTCATTGCTGAGGAAAAAGCAAAAAAAGAAGCGGAGATAAAGCGAGAAGCGGAATCAAATGACGCAGGTCGATTAAAGATTTACGCAGACAAACTGTTGGCTATTTCTCCGCCACAGCTTACGAGCGAGGTTGCAAAACAGAAATATATAAGCACATATAGAGCAATTCAGAACATGAAGGGGGACGGCGAGTAGCCAAAGCGGGCCCACTCCTGCGGGGGGGTGGGCCGCAAACCTCAGCGTCTTAAGGGGACGCGTTGAGGTTTGTTAATTAGACAGTTTTATGCACTATTACCAGAATACAAAAAACATAATCATAGCCACAGTTCTGCTTCTTCTTATAGGACAGCCTGTGCAGGCTAAAAGTGTCACAGTGCGCTACACCATCAAAATGCCCTCTGCCAGTCACAATTTACGACCTAAAGTCGAACTCGTGGCTCGTGGAGATGGGGGGGGAAGAACGTCTTGGGGGCCGACTTCTACCCCTATCCCCACGCCTACCTCCCTTCCCCGTCCTGAACAACGCGGGGAGGGCGTGGGAACCAAAGAGGAAGTAGCAAGAATTGTCAGAAGCGTTTATAAGGAAGAGCC
>OFRM01001013.1_pt1 | contig 10354 bp, 10 predicted proteins | sample 1543101 | NCBI WGS metagenome assembly OFRM01 (sample SAMN07774223, study PRJEB24372) | wastewater metagenome | isolation source: Exp Tend VB 0WW | collected 2016-02
CAGGCTTCTTAGAGATTTCGACCTCATCACCATTGGAAACCGCAAACAAGGCAATCGGCTGAATAAGCGAAAGGCTGGAAATATCAATGCGCCGTGATGCTGCCGTGCCGGTCAATGTCGCGTCAGTCTCGACCATCTTCAAAAGCCGGTTCAACCGTGCTTCCGCAAGCGTGATAAAGTCGGCAACATTCCCCGACAAATCAGAACGGGCCATATAGTCGGCAATGGCTGTTTTCAGTTCGTCATAGGTCGAAATTGCCATCTTATGCCTCCAATATCACCGCGGCACGGCCATCGAAATGAATGGGCCTGCCCTTGGACTTTGCCCATGCCTTCAACAGTCCAGCGGTAACAGCGTCATTGGCATCATCCACAAGGATAACCTTGCAGCGGTCGCCATACACGTCAAAGAACCGCATCCGGTCTGACCCAAGATAACGCGGCGGACCATCGACAAACGCCAGCCCAATTTCTGCCGGTAGTTCATCCTGAATGTCGTACCACTTGTCTTTAAGTTCGCACGTCACAAGCGCGACGTTAGACACACCAGCCGCCGCTGCCTTGGTTTCGATTTCATCGGCGTATTTCGGATCATGCTCGACCGCCCAAACAGTCTGTTTGGAAGCCGCCGCCATGACGATGGTTGAAAGCCCCGTTCCCATTTCGAGAATGGGCAGTTCCGATGATCTGGCTAGTCCCGCAGCCAATTGCAGCACGTCGCTTGACGCACCCCACTTGTTGCCCGCCGCCTTGAACGCTTCAATGTAGGTTTCCAACGTGTCCTGGCGGGCTTGTATCTTCTGTGCCATCCAAAGCAGCGAAGTCTTGTTCTGCCGCCTTAGCGACGCCCCCAGGCTATCCTTGATGATAATGCCGCCCGCATGGCCTAGGCGCAATTCAGGCGCAGCCCATAGCTTGCCACCCATCTCACGCCAAACCATGCAGAACCGAATGTCCCCACCACGTCGCCCGCCGCCGAAGAAATCGCGCTCGAACAAGACAGGGTGAGGCTTTCCTTCGTCCTTGATGAAATGCTTGGCAGTCTGCGCCATCGTTTCGATAACGACGCGCTTGATTTTCATGAAACCGGTAGGCAGGCCCTCGACCTCGAGCAGTCCATCTTCGGTGACGTTCGGCCCGCCTGTGATGTGTCGAACGGGCATTGTTTCTTCATCAGACTCGCGCCGGTATGCATAGACCCCACCCACAAGTTCACGGTCGATCTTGCATAGAGCCACAAGCGTATCAGGTTCCCAAGACACATCAGCGTCGAGAAAAACAAGGTCGGTGCAGTCGGATTCGATGAAGTCCCGAACGACAGAGTTTCGTGCGTCATCAACGTGGCAGTTCCCTTGGAGGAGATAATAGGCGGATTGAATGCCCGCAGCGGAAAGCGCTTCCCTGCTGCGAGCAATCGAAAAGACGTAACTGGCGTCCGGGCTGTCGTAAACCGTGGTCGCCAGCAATACCTTTTGCCCGGAGGCAACAGGGCCGACATCATAAAATCTATTGGACAATATCGGCCCCCTTAGCCCTATGTAGTGGTTATCAAACCGAGAGCGACAAGCGCCGCCATAAGGCGGTTGGCTTTCGCTTCGTTCAGCGCAGTGGTTGCCGTTGCGGTATTCGGCCAAGTGACCGAAGGTTTCACAATCGGCGTGGTCAGTCCATAGAAACCGATCTTGTCAGTCGCGGACTGGCCGAAGCGTGTCCCATCAGGACCGCCATCGCTTAGTTGTTTTACAGCCATTGTCGTTACTCCTATTTTAGCTGTTAGATGTCGGCAGCGAGCGAAGCGCGAACTGCAAGGCGAGGATCAATGCACTTGGTTCCGTACAGAACGTCCAAACGCCAAGAGCTTTCGTCGTTTGTGCCGTCATAGTAAGGAATGACGCGAACGCTAAGACCCTTGTACGACTGGCGACCGACTTCTGCCGCACCCGGAGGCGCAACCATCGGAACCATGACCAAACCAAAGGCGTTCTTGTGGAAGAACAGGTTCTGGTCATAAGCCGTCGAGGCGACGCCTTGATAGGTGACAGTGTTGTCATCGAGAGTACCAGTCGAGAGGTCGCACGTCTGCTGTGCACCCGATACGATAATCGGAGGCCAGATGGTCACGTCCGCTTCGTTGCTCGATGTGGTAGCCGCAGCCATCACAGTGAACATCTTGAGGTGCGGGAGGCGAGCCTTCGTAACCGGATTGACATCGTACAGGTCGGAGATGGTGAACGTGTCACCGGCCTTCCAGTAGCCCGCCGTATCGGAAGCCGCGCCGTCGATGTGGAAGGTAACAGCGGTGGAATCCTTCACGGTCGCCCATGTGTAGCCGGTCAGATAGGTCTGTGCCAGCGTATCCACGAGGTCAGTACCAGTACGCGCGCCGGTCGTGTGGGTCGCATAGTTGCGTGACGTATAGGTGTCAATGCCACCGATGCGGCCAAGTTTGGCTTCACGGTAAGCACCCTTTGCCACGTCCTGCATGTAAAGTGCAGTCTGTGAGCCAAGGAGCGCCCATGTGTCTGTTGGGGTCAGAACCGCATAACGGTCGCTGTCCGGGATGCCGATCAAATCCATGCGCTTGGCAGCAAGGCCGAAGTCATCAAAGGAATTGATACCACCAGACGGGATCGTGACATGGTTTGGCACATTGTAATAAAGCGCCATCAAGTCGCGGTCGATCTGGTTGGCAAGCTGGATCATTGCGGGCTTGATAACCCGTTCCGACAGCTTGTCGATCTGCAAGGTCAGGTCCTGCGACGTGAACTTGAAGTCGATACCCTTCTGTTTGTCCACGGTAAAGGTCGTTTTGCCTTCCGTCACGTCCTGAATGGAAGCCGTAGCACCATCACGAACAGTGAAATCGGTAGGACGGCGAATGCTGATGGTTTCACCAACAGTGTAGCCGTTGACCTTTTTGCCGAACTCTTCTTCGTGGCCGCGATGAACGAGGTTCGCCATCACGCATTCGTTTTCAAGGATCATCACCGCTTCTTTGGCAATGATGTCCGCAGTCAGTGTCGTATTAGCCATGATTTTGGCCTTTCATATTAGCGTTGTTTTGAACGCCACGCAGCATATTCATCCATCGTCATGTTTGCAGGTGACTTGACCGCAGGGACATTTGACTTGGCTGTTATGCGATTGAGTGGCTGTGGCTTTGCCGCGACCGGAGCCGGTTTCGCAGCGCTACGTTGCAAGGCTTGAGAGCCGAGCCATGCGAGATACAGAGTGCGGTAAATCTGCGGGCTGTACGCTGTTTTGAGCGTATCCACGTCATAACCGAGTTCCGACATCGCAAAGCTAGTGACGTTATTGTCAACTTCTTCGGACCAGCCTGGAATTTCCTTTTCAGCAAACTGTCGGGTTTCCTGCAAGCGCTTGGCAATGTCTTGCTGCGCATATGCAGACCGCTGTTGTTCCGCCGTTTGCAGGTATTGCGCGACCTGCCCGCGTTGGTTCTGCAATGTCTCAAAGTTAAGGCGATGCTCTTGATACCCGATAGGGTCTTCTTGAAGCAAAGCCCGCCAATCGACATTCGCATATTGCTGCAACTGGCTATCGAGATTGAAGGCCGTTGCCCGTGCGCTCAATTCCTCTTGAGAGGCGGAGCGTACCTGTTCGGCTTCTGCCCGATAGGCTTCGGCCTGTTTCCTGATTTCTGCAACTTCCTGCGTTTTGCGGGTGTAATCCTGCTGGCGAAGAAAGGCTTCCTTGAGATTTGGCGGGACTTGATAGACTTTCCCGTCATACTCAACATCTGCATATTCAGGCTCTAGAAGTCCTCCGGTTCCCGCTTCCGTGCCATCTTCTGGCGCATTGTCGGTTTCCGACTCGTCTAGGGAATTAAGGTCAATTGGCCCTTCTTCCTGGTTGACTTCCGTTTCTGGCGCATTGGCCTCGATTGTCGGGGTTTCCGGTTCGGGGGCAAGCGTGTTCGTTTCGTCTAGTGCCATGACGAGCGCACTCCTTTTTGATGGGTTGGTGCAAGGGGCCGGATAGCGTCCGGTTACGCAGCCGCCATTATCAAGATCAGGGCGTCTTCGTCGTCCTGAAGCATTGCAAGGCGGTATTCTTCGGCTAGCCTTTCGGCTTGTTGCCAGATTATCTCATCGAATTGGCGCAACTGCATTTGCAGGGCGTCAAAATCAAGCAGGGGCAGGCTTTCCAGCGCATCCGACAGCATCGGGGCAACTTGGCCCATGATTTCCGTTGTCAGCAGCCCTTGAGCCTTTAATTCGCGTTCAATGGCACGGCGCATGGTGCGCTTGACTTGAGGCTTGTTGGCCTCGACCCATTCCTTGCCGCGTTGCTTGGCTTGTTCGATCAGCGCCGAGACAAGTCCGGCCCGTTGACGTTCACCCGTATTCGGCCACGTGACTTCTGGTGCAACCGGCTGTGATCTTGCCAGAACACCAGTCAGCAGCCAAAGCGCAATCATTACACGGCTTTCATAAACGTACCGATGGTGAACCGTGCTTGAGCGCCAGCGCCGTTGGTGTAGCCAACCCGCAGATAGCGCCATGATGGACGATGGATGATTTCAGCATAGAAACCACCACCCGTAACCGCCGTTGTGGCAACAGATTTAACACGCCGCCAGTTGGTGTTATCGCGGGAAACTTCCAGCCAAAGAGTTCCGGTCACATCGCTTTCAGCGCTAACCACGGCTTCTTGCGTATACGCACCAGCAACAGTCCACGCCGTTGCTGTGGCTGTTCCGGTTACATCTCTTGACGTACCTGTGAACGTGGCCGCGCCTGCCAAAGTGGATGCGCTGTCATCATACCAAATGCCGCTTGTTGAAACCGTGCCGATGCGAACAGCAGCCGCAGCCAATGTAGCAGTGACAGAACCGGATACCGGCTGTGTGGCCGATGCCTGCGCAGCTGGAATAGGTTCCGTCGCATATGTTCCCTGCACAAAGCGCCATGATTGAGTGCCTGATGCGCGGGCCGTGGCTCTGACGCGAAACCGCTTCAAAGCATTGACAGACAATTCCCAAGCATAAGCAGGCTGCGCCGAAAGGTTGCCCGTGGTCAATTCAATGGTGTTGGCATTGGAACGAACAGCCTGAATTGCAAACCAGTTTGTTGCGCCCGATGATTCAAGGCTACCCTCAAACGTGCAGTTAACCGTTGAAAACGTTCCTGTGCAGAAAATCATGATATTTGATGATCTGGAAACGTCACCCTCAACCGTTCCACCAGCGACCGGAGTGCTGATAACCGGCTGCGTGGTGGTAATGTCGCCCGTAATGTCAGGATAAGACGCGGGCTTGCTGCCTACCTTTAGCCGCCCTTCCTCGTCAACCTTGAGAAGCGTATAATCGCCATCCGTATCGGTTGATGTGGTGTCGGCACTTTGACGCATCGCCAGCAATGGAAGCCCAAGGTCGCCGCTAACCGCAGCCGTGTCTTCTGCCTTGAGTGCAGAGAATGTCACATCTAGCGGATTGGCCGCGCTGATTTCCGCGCCGGTTTCATCTGTGAGCATGGCCGCGCCGACAAACTTACCGCCGACTGTACGCCCGCCAAGCGCATCGGTGCCTTCGCCTGTGTTTGCTTTGGCTGTGAGGCTATCCAACGCCATTATTGCATCACCGTCTGTTGAACAGCACCATCAATGCGGCCCGATGTGTCGTTTTCGGCAATATCAGCCCATGCTGTTGCATTGAAAATCAAGGCAAGGATTGAATTGCATGTGTTAGTTGATTTGGGCATCGTTCAAGTCCTTTTTAGCGCCAATAGGACGCCCGTTTTGATCTCTGATTAGGGTTACAGGTGCAGCCTGAATAGATGCAAGTTGCGACATTCCAGCTTCTGAACGGCGGGAACCCTGCTCGACAAGTTGGGCAAGAAGCGCAATTGCATCCATTGATCTATCAGGCTGTTGACCGTCCTGTTCCATTTGCTGCGGCTTCATCATTTCAGATTGCGCCCGCATTTGGGCATCCGATTGCAGTTTCATCATTTGGATTTCACGCTGCATTTCCAGCTTTTCACGCTCTAATTGCATTTCCATCTGCATTTCAGCGCGTTTGACTTCCGCGTTCATTTGCATTTCGGCTTGTTTGATCTGCATTTGAGACTGAAGCTTGGCCTGATCAGCCTGCGCAGTCTGTTGAACCTTGGCCATTTCGGCCTGCTGATCCTGTTTCAACTGCGCATTCTCCTGCGTCAGTTGCTCAATCATCTGCTTGCCCTGTTCCATTTGGGCTTGCAGTTCAGGCGGGATCTGCGGTTGATTGGTCGGGTCCAGCTTTTCCAGCTTTTCCGCAATCTCATCAGCGCCAGGCCAGTCCATATTCTTTGCCAACTGTGGGCCGAGAATAGGAGCAGCAGGCGGGTAGGACTGGATCATTTGCGTGATCTGCATTGCCGCTTCCTCGCGCCGTGTGGTGAATGAAGGACCAGTCGTAACAGTCAAATCATACTTGCCCGCCGTCAGGTCGTGCATGGCCATGACAGCGTTGCCCATTTCGTCGACGATAGGCTGGCCCTTCTTGTCCTTGGCTTCGGCTTCCTGATTGACGTGCTTGATGTCTTCCTTGCCGTCCTCACCGATAACCCGAACAACGCGCGGGCCATCGTAAACGTGCGGAATGAGGTCGATCAGAATGCGCCCAAGCGCACGAATGGCGCGGGAAAGATTGTCGATGAAATGGAATGTGGATACATCGCCTTCACGCTGGCGGGCCATGATGGCTTTACCAGAAGTCTCATTCGACCGTGCGCCAAGCGAGGCGTCATACATGCCGATAATGGCTTTCATGTCATCAGCAGCGTTCAAGGCTTCCTGCAACGCACCGCCAGCGGGGCCAACGTCAAGCGGTTGACGCATCGGAGCCTGCGGGCCGTCATACTCAAGATAAGAATGCGAAGACGTGTTAGCCGAGTTCCAACGGTCATCGCTATCAAACGCGCCCTTTGGCCCAATGAACGGAACACGCGGCGCAAGAGCCACCAATTCCGTGGACGTGGTGCGCCAGTAGTTGAACATTCGCTGTGCGTCTTTGGCCTGATTGATCAGCGAGCGATAGTAGCGTTTGCCCTCGACCGCAAATTCATCGCCATACACAGGAACAATCGGGATATACCGGCCGGGCCAGTCGTTCTTTTCCAGAATGTCCACACCGGACATGATTATCTGTGTGACCTTGCAGGACTTGGTTACACGTTCCGCCTCGATCTGGATTTGACCGGCCATCAAGGCCAACTGCAAATCAGGGTCGCTTTCCAACTGGTCTTTGCCAAACACGCGGCCATCAGACAGCTTTACGATGGTGCGGTCGTATTCCTCACGCTGCCACCATTCGGCAACGGTTACAGTCTCATCATCGATCCAGTCCGTTCCCGCATCTTCCCATGCGCTGGAATCAAAATCGGTTTCAGCCTTACCTTTGTATTTTTTCTTGAAGTCAGCCTTGGGAAGCCGATCGATGATAAACGCAACGTCCCAATCGGAACCATCAGCAGCCGTCGAGTTCGGGTCACCATACACCGAGAACGGATTTATCACCCGCTCGATTGTCAAATCCATTTCGAATACGTCATCATGGGCATAATCAAGACCGACACGGATATAGCCAAAGCCACCCGTGACAGCGCATTCAACGGACGTATCGTAAGCCACATCAGCGTTTGACGTGTATTCAATGTTGCGGATCAGTCCGTTGATGATTTCAGCGGTTTCAGGATCTCCCGAACTGTCAGCAGGGCGAACCTTGATTGATGGCTTGTTCTGCCGTGCATCGTTCACCACCTGGCGAATGAAGGCAGGCATCTTGTTGATCGTCAAACAGGGACGCTGTTCTTTCTGACGGGCAGCAACAATCTTGTCCGGCCATTGCTCGCCCAACTTGGCGAACTTGATGTCCTCCAATGCCATGACGCGGTTGTCGTTTTCCGCGTCTTTGCATTTGTCAAACATCTCACGCCCTTGCTTCAGAAGGGCGTCGTCATCTGCCGGTTTTTTATCAGCCATTCAGAGAAGCCCTTGTGTCGCTGGAAAGAGCATCAGCAATAAAGTCGGCGCGAGAACCGTTGCCCATGCAATTACTCCCATCCACGATCCAGCCGATGCAGGTCTTGACCTGATTACCAGCTTCTGTGTCTTTTCGTTTGCGCCCATGACGCCATAACGGAAAGCATCTGCGCCATGCGAGGCCCAATTATGAATGGGCCTCGATCTCAACACCTGATGCTTTTCGTCAAACTCGCTGCAATACATACGAAGGCAATCAAGCCCGCGAGCGCATTTCTCTTTGTCAAACCACATTCTGTTGAATGCCATGCGGGAAGCGTTAATGCCGTCATCGACTTCATGCCGACCAACAACGCGGCATTTCAGCCCTCGCCCGATCAGGTATTCAATTCGGCTCTTGCCGGTCTGCAACTCTCTTGCATCCGCGTCATGTGGTAAAAGATGCTCATGAACAGGGAAGTTCAGCGCCTTGACGTAATCAACATAGTGGTCAAGCCCGAACCCGTTGTTTTCGTAGTAGTGCAGGAAATGCCACTCGCGCCCGACAATCTGGAAGAACCACAACGACATCATGTCGCCAATGCCCAAATCCCATGCAGCGTAAACATCTGCAGACTTTTCGTAAGGCACGCGGCCTATGCGATTGTCATTCTCCGCTTCGGCTATTTCCTTGGCGTAATAAGCGCCCTTGATGGCAGCGTCGAAACTGCACTCATATTCCTGCGCATATTGTTCCGGTGTCATTGTGCGCTTGGCGTCCTCCAACTCATCCGCATCAATGATCCGCGTTTGTGAGGCTTTCAGCGTGGCGCTAAACCAATCAGAAGCCCCTTCCGCCAATTGGTGAATGTCAAAGAAGGCATTGCGGCCTTTGGGCGTTCCGATGAACGTTGCCCAGCCCTTTCGATCAGATAGCGCGGGGCGGATAACTTCTGGCCATGCCCTTGGATCAATGTCGCCGGTTTCATCAATGATTGCGCCATCAAGATACAAGCCACGAATGCGGTCGTAGTTTTCTGCGCCGTAAAGCCTTATGCGAGCGCCATTGTGCGGAAACGTAACGCTTAGTTCACTCTCTGACTTTTCCATGCCAGGAATAGCTTGCGTATATTCTTTGAGATAAGACCACGCCACGTCTTTTGCTTGAGTGTATGTAGGCGCGATATACGCAAACCGGGGTTCTCTGCCTTCATGCTCAATCGCATGTTTGATCAGGTCCATGATGCAGGCAACAGTCTTGCCAGCCCGACGATGCGCTACAACGCTTGCCCATCTTTGATCCCTTAGAAGATATTCCCTGAATTGTTCACGCGGGATAATCTCAAGGGTTATTTCGGGCATCGCCGCCAATCGTTACATGAATGCGCAAGGGGTTGTTCGGGTCGCCGGAAACCTCCAGCCGTTCTTTCCAGCCAGCCTGCGTTTTCATCCAGAAAATCATTGCGGCAGTGTCGCCGCCTTTGGCTTTGTTGAACAGCGAGCCGCCAATCTGTGCATTGGCCTTGGCAAGCGATTGGTCAAGTTCCTCGCGGTAATGCTTGCGTAGCGTCTTGTCGTCAATGCCAAGCATGTCGGCAATGATGGCTTGCGGCGTTCCGACAGTCGCGTGGAGTTGCACCATTTCGCGCTGGTTGGCGGTCGGGATATGTGTGCGGTCAGGCGGCGAGTTTGTCATGGCGCTCTGCCTCCAATTCCTCGAACGTGCGCCCGTCTCCTTCAAGCACCGCTTTCATACCTGTGAAGTCCTGCCAGCGCTTAACAGCTACGTCAACATAGGCTGGGCTTAATTCAATAGCATAAATGCAGCGGCCTGTCATTTCACCAGCGATGATCGTTGTGCCGCTGCCGCTGAATGGCTCATAGACAGCCTGTCCTGCGCTGCTGTTGTTCTCGATTGGGCGCTTCATGCATTCGATGGGCTTTTGAGTGCTGTGGCCGGTCTCTGACTTGCGCGGGCTGTCTATCTCCCACAGCGTGGTCTGTTTCCTGTCGCCTGCCCAGTGACCAGTCTTCGACTTCCGAACCATGTACCAGCACGGTTCGTGCTTGTGGTGATAGTGACCTCGTCCCATTGGGTAATTGCTCTTTGCCCAGACGATGAGGGCTCTAGCCTCGAACTCGAAAAGCTCAAGGCTGCGTGCGACTACAGGGCTATTCACATCTGCATGCCAGACATAGGCGACGTCACCGGAAAATAACGCCCAAGCCTCTGACCAATCTGCGCGGTCGTCATTTAGAACCTTGCCGGCTGCCCTTTTGTCCTCAGCACCTTTGCCACCTGCCTTCGGGTCGCTGCGCCAACTTGCATCATACTCCACACCATAAGGTGGGTCAGTCACCATCAAATGCGGCTTCACACCAGACAGAA
>OFRM01001014.1_pt1 | contig 10351 bp, 9 predicted proteins | sample 1543101 | NCBI WGS metagenome assembly OFRM01 (sample SAMN07774223, study PRJEB24372) | wastewater metagenome | isolation source: Exp Tend VB 0WW | collected 2016-02
TTTAAGTATCTGATTCCATCCATGAGAGATCCCCATATTTTTATTCATTCTTATGTACACATCTGCAAACTTTTCCCAGTAATCAGAGCGTACTGTGGACCCATTATCTACAACGATCACTTCTACTTCTTCTTTAGTACTACAATTTCTCACCGAGGCTAGGCAATCCTTGGCCATATCCACCAGCTCTTGAGTTCTATGGTAGATAAGAATTCCTACAGTGTGTTTGGGTTTGACAAGATTAGGATTCATAGTATTTACTCCAATCTACAGAAGGAGCCATCCAGTCTGAACACATATGAGAAGAAAAGGAAGGAATTGGAACAAACAACATATGACCCGCTTCTCTCATTTCCTTCCAATTACCATCGTCAAGATATCCCCACTTTTTGAAAATATCTGAGTGATCTTTGAATACAGAAGTCTTGATACCAAACGTTAAAGTATTACGCTCAGTACTCCTCCAGTGAATGTCTCCAACTAGTTTTAAAATTACTTGTTCACTATGGATGGATCTATCTCTGTAGAAATTTAGATGGTCATAAGGCGAGACAAGCTCTAACTCTTTAATAGCATCCCTAATTAGCACTCCAATGTTTGGTCTGCTAACGTAATCACACTCGTGGAAGATAATTTCCTCATCTTCAACTGATTCTGCCATCTTAAATTGCTTGTAAGCTGTGCCATTTATTCCAAGCTCTGTAAAGATTATTTCTTTTTCAAAAGGGACCAGACCATTTATTATTGACTTATATCGTTTAGGACAGTAGTCACATAGAAAAGTTACATTAGGGCTCACATCTTTGTAAGCATCCACAAAAGAATTAAGACAGAGTATATTAAGTTTCTCCTTATTTTCCCAATAGATAGGAGAGGGGTTTGAACTTGGTATATTAGTAAGTCTATAAAATATCTTCATGCTATTTCGTTAGTCATAGTTTCTAATTTAGGTAGAGTTATAAAGTCCCATGTCTTCTTTAAGCCCTCCTCAAGAGGAGTCTCATGGTACGGGTGAAGAAGATTAAGTTTCTTGTGGTTACATAAGAATAAATATATCTCTTGCTCACGGGCAGGTAGATTATTAACCTTAGCTTTTTTACCTGTTATCTTTTCAATCACAGAGAGCAAGTCTGCAATTCCTATCTCAAGAGAAGATCCTACATTTACTGTCTGGTTCTTAAACTTATTAGTCATTCCATTTATAAGAACATCAACTACATCATCTACATAGGAAAAGGCTCGTCTCATTTTCCCACCTCCGTATATTGTTATTTCCTTGTCCTCAATTAAATTACGCATAAACAAAGCCACCACATTTTTGTAAGGGTTGCTCATGTCTTGGTGAGGACCGTAGATATTGTGGGGACGGAAGATCGTATAGTCTATGTTATGTACTTTAGATAGTATCTTTAAAATCTGCTCACATGCCATCTTATTGACCCCATACACGTCTTTAGGCTTTAGGATGTCATCTTCACTGTATGGAACCTCTGCCTCCCCGTACACAGCAACTGAGGACGTGTAAATAAACCTCTTCACTTTCGCATTGATAGATGGGACTAGCACGTTAAGGAATATGCCCAAATTCCTCTCAGTCATATCTATAGGGGATACTTGACCTCGACTCTCGGCAGCATTGGCCTGAAGAGCATAAACTATTTCTGGTTGAAAATTCTCCACTAATTTTCTTATTTTATCTTTATCCAAGAAATCATAGCCAAGTTTTCTGGAAGCTGAAAATACTTCGTGTTTTTGTTCTTTAAGCCTATTTACTAAATTAGTTCCAACCAATCCTGTGGCCCCTCCCACGAGTATTCTAGCCATATATTCTCCTTCTTGCACCATTGGCTATATTTGTAAATTCACCACATCCACACTCACACAATTTATTTGACTTCATAACTCTCTTCCCACCTTTCCTATAAACTCAATCATTTCTTTAGTAATACTAGGATGGCAAGAAAGAAACATCCCGTCTCTCATAACCCTATCTGAGTTTTCTAATTTACCAAAGATTATATAATTTGAGTCTTTATAGGCTGGGTGTCTTGTTATATTGCCTGAAAATATAGTTCTACACTCAATATTGTTCTTCTCAAAGGTTTCCGTAGCTTTTTCTCTTGATCCTTTACACATTAAGGGAAAGGAAAACCAACACGGATCACTTTCAGCAAGACTCTCAATAATAGTAAACTTTCTATTATCTTTGAATTGTTCTGTGAGTAAAGCGTGATTTATTCGTCTTGCATCTTTAAATTCTTTTAGTCTTCTCAACTGTACACGACCCATGGCACATTGAAGCTCAAGAGGCTTTACGTTAAACCCAATCTCCTCATAAACGTATCTCTCTTTGTAGTCATCAGGGAATCCTGGATAGTCGTATATCTTATCTGTGCCAGAGGCTCTTCCCCATTCTCTTATCTTTAAAGCTCTTGAGGCTAGTTCTTCGTCATCAGTCAATACTGCTCCGCCTTCTCCCATAGTTATTATGTGAGCGGCGTGGAAAGACACACATGATATGTCAGCATATTGTTCAACCATGAGGCCTTTAAATGTGCTTCCAAAACCATCACAATCATCTAGTATTATTTTTGTATCAGGATGTAGCATTTTTCTAAGCTCCAATAAGTCTACAGGGTTTCCCGCTATATTAACCGCAATTACAGCCGAAACATAACTATACTGCAAAGCTCCTTTCACTTGTTCCAAATCAAGATTAAGAGTTTTAGGATCAATATCTACTACTAGTGGAACCAAACCGCATTGAAGTATTGCATTGAAAGCAGTGGGAAAGTTACAAGCAGGAATAATAACTCTTGATCCTTTGGGTAAGTGTAGAGCGGTCATCGCAACAAGAAGAGCTGAGGATCCACTATTAGTTAGCACAGCACGATTAACTCCCGCTACCTTTGCTAGTTCATCTTCTAAAGCAACAGATTCCGGACCTACTGTCCATCTTTGACCGTTGTTATCATCAAGAACCTTGTTGATTGCTTCTCTCTCATCTTTGCCCCACATAACCCCGCCGTACTTAATACGATCAACAACAGGAGTAAAGCTCATATAATGCCCTCCAGAACCCATTTAGTAATAATCTTATTCATGTTTTCCTTTAGCCATTTTACCTCATCCCCTAAGGGGAGATCCTTTGGCATCTCATATTGAAGATCAATCCTGTCATCTTGCTGCTGAGTTCTAACTAGCGGCATTTTCTTACCTTTGATCATCGTCTGCATCCAATAATAACGAGGATCATTAAGTCTTCTCTCTCTTTCAAGTCCGTGTTCTGGAGTCCCCTCAAGAGTTTTCCAGTGGTCAATACACACAGCCACATTGTTCTCATCAAGAAGTATTTTGTATCCTTTTTGTAAAGCCCTCCAAGCAATATCCGTATTGTCCCACCCTAACCCTTCATCAAAGAACTCATGCCATCCTCCAAGCTCACGAGCTATCTTAGTTGGTATAGCTCCATAATTCTGTTCAAAGTCCATAGGATTCTCTGTAAACCTAAGACCTAAGTTTTGCAGTCGTATATTCTTTCTTATAAACTCCCCAATAATATCTGTCTTACCGTCAAACCAATCTTCTTTTTCTTTATCAGGTTTAATTGAAGGAGCATAGTACATGTCCGGAAGAGCCAAAAGGCAGTCTGGGTTCTTCCGGTGCATGTTGGCTATCTGCTCAAGCCCATCTTCGGGTATCAGAATAAAGTCTTGCAAGAAAACAATAACATCACCTGTTGCAGCTTCCAGGACTGTATTATTTGCGTTACAAAGAGCATAAGTGCGTTTAACTTTCCTTGGCTTACCTCTTAGATACTTAATATCTAATTTGTACTTATCTGCATACTCTTTGGCTATGTGGGATCTGTCCTGTGGGTAGTCGTCAATTATGATCCATTCAAAGTTTCTGTAGAGTTGTTTTGAGAGGTTGTCAGCCATTAGATTCCACCATCCTCTGCGAATAGTAGGAGTATATACAGTAAGTTTTACGCTCTTGTCGGATTGTTCAAACACATCACTCCATGCATGAGCTACGTTAGCCCAAGAGAATTTCTTGGCCCATTCACGACCTTTATCAGACAGACTTTTCCTTCTCCCTTCATTGCCCATGAGATCAAGTAAGGCCTCTAAATACTTATCTTGGGTCTCTTTCTTGGTTATATCCCCATCAACCACTACACCGCATTGTACGGTCTCTGATAGTGCTCCTAAGTTAGTTACTACAGGAACGCATCCATGTAATTGAGCCTCTACAGCACTTATGCAGAATATCTCAAAGAACTGAGAAGGATAGGCGAGTATTCCACATTTCTCCCTTAGTTTGTTTAATTCTTCTTTACCCAGTCTTCCGTGGTCTGTGATACCCTGCTGTTTCATAGCTTCAACCATTATCTTTTTCCAGTTCATACGCTCTGGGTTGTTAGCGCAGATAATATCAAAGGTGTCCCACCCATAACAACAATCAAGAGTTGCCTCTTTGTGTTTAGCTTTTATCTTAGGCCACATCTGTAATAGGTGTTCAAGTCCACGGTCATATGAACTCGAATATAAAAGGTGTATATTTCTCATAGTGTCACTCCATTCCCTACGATAATAGCTTTCTCATTTGGTAATTTAGTAAGTAGATCTCTATGTACTTTGCTTTTGAAGAAAACCTTATCTATGTTTTGTATCTGTTCTAAGGTTAGATTGTGGTTGGAACATATATCGTGTAAGTCTACATAAAACTTTCGAGCCTTGATCTTACCGGCAAGCTCCCAAGACCTCCATTGAATAAATATATTAAATGAGTCACGAGGGTTGAAGTAGTAGTAGTGAAGCCAATTGATTCCAAACTCATCTACTCCCTTCTTGGCGGGATCTCCATAGACTGTCACTCTGAACTTTAGCTTCTGCCACTGTTTAGCAAGCTCAATTACGGCCGTTTCACTTCCCCCAATACCTTGTCCTAGATTAGTAGCATCCCACTTCTCAAACCAAGGGCCTCCAAAGTTAGCCATGTAACATATCTCATCATAGTCCCACTTAATAGCTGGGGTGTATTTCTTCCTAAGATTGACACCAAAGGGTTGTGTACTTATAGCCATCGGTAGAGAATCGAGAACTCTCACTATAGATCTCTCCTCTCCTATTGAAGCTAGGTACTGGGACAACTTATCTACGTGAGAACAAGCTTCATTTAAGTCATTAGCATCTTGAATAAACAAAAGATTCTCATGATTATTATCTGTGGGATCCTCTCGATAAAGTAACTGTGCTGCCTCAAGGGCTTTCTTTACGTCTTTTTTAGCGTTCCAGTTAAGATTAAGAAGAAGTGAAGCATATCCTACTTTTATAGCCTTCATATTAGTCTGGTCTGATCCCGTATTATTTATTTCCATCTTAGCCCCGACCTTCATCCAGTGCTCACACTCCCTGTATTTTTTCAAGTTATAGTACGACTGAGCTAGTCTTATGTAGAAGAGTACTTGGAAAGGGTGTTCGTTGATTGCTTCATGTAGACACTTGTTAGCTTCTAAGTCTCTACCTGTCTTACCGTAAGCTATGGCCATCTGTTCATTACAAACCCCTCTCTCTTGAGCCCATCCACTTTTACTGAGATACTCTTTACCCATTTTTATAACCTCTTCACACAGTTCTTTTGTGCCGATCTCTGAATATATCTTCATTAAGTAGAGAAGAGTTCTTGGGTCAGCTTCCCCTTTTTCTCTTTCATCTTTAAGTTGCAGCTCAAGTATAAGTTTGTTTCTTAGCATCTTTTCATCTAAGCCTTTATCTGTTGAGGTGTGCATTATAGCTATGGGGCGGTCTTTAGATTCGTAGGGATACTTTGAGTACTTAGGTTCGTATCCTTGTACTGGTACAGGAGTTTCATGGAGCCTACTCTTCCATACGTTAGTACCAGGCCTTATAAGCCTCTCTCTCATATGTTCAAGGGTGACTTCTGTCATTGTCTTTATACTTGGCTCCCCATTGAAAATACAGCCGTACCAATAAGTAAAGAAGACTATATCAAGATGATTATTCAGAGCATTCTGAGCTACTTCTCTCAACATGTCGCCTCCTACTAATATGTCATCAGAGTCTATCCAAAGAATATAGTCGTAGTTATCATGCTCTACTGCCTGATCAAAGTTAAAGTTGCGGGCTGCTGAGAAGTCATTAGTCCATTTGAACCTCGAGTAGTGAAAGTTATTTCCTTCGCAAGTAAGTTTAATTCTTTCATCGTCTTCTGTAGTGGAAGTTATAAAAACTGCATCTACATACTTTTCAACCGAGGTTATAGCTTTAGTTAGTTGAGGTAGTTCAGAATCGTCCTTTACAAGGATACAACAAGCTAATTTCATATCTTATATTTAGTACGTTTTAGTATGGGATATCTCTCTATAAACTTCTTGATTAGTTTACGATCCGCCAGCTTCTCCTGTTTGAAGTAGACATTTATTAGCTTAAATACTCTTGTGGGATAGGAGATGGGGAAGTGTCCTCCGTTTTCTTTGTTAGCCTCGTGGGGGGATCTTTCTACATCTTGCTCATCGACTAAGTTCTCTTTCCATGCTTGCAACTCATGAGGATAAAGAGCTCCCCATACTTGCATGATAGAATCCATCACCTTCCAGCCACTCTCTCCTGTAAGCCTTGTGGGTCTTCCAGCTAATAGCCAAACTTTATGAATGTATTCAGTGGATAATTGCTCTTCTGTAGAAGGAACCTCAAACGTATCTGAGTTTATGCTAATTGCGGGCATGACTCATTATACTCCATCTTGTCTACAACAGAAAAGCCCCCGAATTGGGGGCTTTGTCTGGAAGTTCTGTAATTTTATTTTACAAAATATTCTGGTATCCTTCACGTTTGACTGAGGCTCTCTGAGCATATCCTACAACTGTGAATTCTGTGAAGTATTCACCTTTTGTAGCAAGTCCTGTTTGAGCTAAGTCAATCCATTGCGGTTCCTGTCCTGTCAAGAAGGCATGTTTCCATGTATCTTCTCTAAGAGCATAAACCGTAAGGTTATTTCCTCTAATACCTGACGAGTTGTTGACTGAACGAACATCCTTATGAGGGATGATCATTAGGTCTTTACCAACCTGTGAGCCGTACACTCTAACTTGACCATCAAGGCGTTTGCCCTTTGCATCAATATAGCGTGTCGAATTAGCGGAGAATCCTGAGATTCTTCGTGAAATAACCATAGGACATACAAGAAGATCAGCTACGTACTCACTACCAACTGCTGTCCAAGATTCCTGATGTATATCATTGAGTTCTGCCTCAGTGAAAGACGTTCCGGAACTTCTTAGAGTTAAGTTAGTCGAGATCATACCGTCAAATCCTGAAAGTCCTCTCGCCACTCCACATGAACCGGCAGCAAGAACTCCGTTGATCGTCACGAATTCCATCTTGGCTTTAAGCCTTTTAAGGGCTTGAGTCTTTTGGAAAACTTTCGGATCTTCGCCTGTTGCGATTTTAACTGCTTGGGCTGTCGTAGTAATGTTGACTGTTTCTGTAACAATAGCAGTTCTGTTATTGGTACGGATAGGAGTATCTAAATCACTGTACGTTGCATCTGCACCTTCTGTAACGAAAGTAACGGACGTAGGACGTGCTGTGTTATAGGTAACCCACTCATGTAGAACGTTAGTCGCATCCGGAGCTTGTCCCAAATTACTGGTAAAGTAATTATCAGTATTAGGGGAAACATCTCTCAGAATTGACAATAGGCTCTCTCGATCATCGTTTTGATTATCGCTTCCTAAACCATTTAGTACTGGCATAAATTCTCACCTCATTCGTCTAATAAATGTTAATAGTTAGTATCCTGACGCTTGGAGCCTCTTGTAGAGAGCATCCCTGTCTCCCTCTTGAGTCTTACGAACAAGTTCTTCCCTATTGTTAGGTTCTCGTGTTCCTTGTACTCGTGAAGTATCAGTTGCCTGATCTCGCTTAGTTATTTTTGTCCTGTACTCACTGACAGCTTCTTCCTTAGCTTTGCTTACATCTACTTTTGGCTCGTAGAATCCAGAGACTTTGTTTGCAGCTTCCAGTATGTCCTGCTTGCCTTTCATCATCTGTCCTATCAGTTCGTTTTTGACTAAGTCGTAGAACTTAGGATCGAAAGATGGGTCAGAAGGATTAAGGTGTGGATACTTAGAATGCGCAACTTTTACTTGCTGCGTTTCTTCAAACTTAGTCACCCTTTCTTCTGCTTTTTGTGCCTTAGCTTCTGCTTGCTTAGCTCTATCATCAGCTTCGTTAAGTGCAGTTTCTAATCGAGAGACATCGACGTAACCGTTCTCATCAATGAATCTGCTCTTTATCTCTTTTACCTGAGCCTGATTAAGGTTAGGTGTTGAAGGCAAAGGAGTCTCACTGGGAGTTAGTTCGTCTAACACAGAGCTTTTAGGTGTCTCATAGGCAGACAACTTATCTTTGAGTTGTTTATTATGCTCTTTGAGCTTTTCAAACTCTGCTGCTGTACGCTGTGCTACCCCGTCGGGAAGCTTAGGTTCATCAGCCTCTGCTGCTTTTTTTTCGGTAGGAATTGCCGTGGAAGCTGCTTCTTCCGTAATTATTCCCTGAGAATCATCAATCATAGATTCTCCTTTATGTACTAGTGGGTTGTGCTCTTTTTATACAGTGAGCATCACTGTCAGTACAATTAAGAGGCTAACAACAAGAAGGGAATGTTATCAAGTAGACTTAAAGTGAGTGTAAAGGTCATGAAGATTAGTTCCTACCCAAGAAGCCCCACATGGACATCTAAGTTCTGCATTTTTAAATTCAACCTTAGAATGAGTGCATCTTTTAAACTCAACATTAGTTGATTGTTTATCTCCGTCATAGGATTCATCCGGTAGTGGGGGTAGTTTAGATTGCATAACTTTTAGAAGGATCGTCGATCATCTTTTGTATCTGTTTTACTTTCTCCTCTTGGCTTGCTAAGAAGTTTAAAAGTCCCGAGACTACTTCACTTTTAGCGAATGCGTGATCATAGGCTCTGTAGAATTCCTCTTGAGATTTAAATTTGCGGGGGTCCAGCCATTGTTGTTGGCAATCCGCCCTGAGCTTGGGGAGCAATCGCTCCCTGAACTCCTTGCTGTTGTAGAGGTTGCTGTAGTCCATCGCCTCCAACAGGTCCGCCCTGAGCTTGTCCTTGTTGAGGTTGACTTGTGGTAAAGTATCTTTCAGCATCTTTTAGTCCTGCACTATCCCAAATGCTTATAAGCATGTCCTTTATTTGGGGTTGTACGCCTTGAGCTGCTAACAATTGTAGCACTACAGGGTTAGTAGTCAAACTGTCAAAGGCTTTTTGTTGAGCTTGAATGAGCTGATCGCTCGCTCCTGATTGCATGCTTACAGTGTCAGCAATGTAGTCATAGGTTCCATCAAAGTCTTCTGGCACTATAGATAACTTAGCTCCATCACCCATATCGTTGACATCCATTTTCTTGTGAACTAGAAGTTTATTAGGATCCTTTTCTTTAGGATTCTCAACAACAGGAAATCTTGGAGTCTTACCCGCCTCAATTAGTTGATTAAGATCCCCATCACTTACGTTACCATCTTGCTGTCCCACTATCTCCCCAATAGTCTGCATGGCTTCTGGGGTTAGTTCCATCTCATCCAGACCTGCACGCTTGAAGTAGTTGAACATATCTGTTCCCAGTATTCTCAATATGTATTCTTGCTTCTTAGGATCAAGGAATAAGAACTGTTTGTTGTTAGCTTGCCACATCATCATCATATCTGAGATTGCTTCCCCTAGGTACATCTGGTTACTCTGATCTCTCACGTTCTGTTGTTTAGCTGTGAATTTTACTTCTGTTGCTGTCTTCTGAGGATTAAAAGGATCAACTCCTCCAACTCCCTGAGAAGCGTCTCCCATAGCTGTGTTAAAAGCTGCTACTAAGGCTGAGTATGTAGTCTGAAAGTACCTCATAGCTTCACCATTAGACTGAAATTCTTGAACTGAATCAAGAGAATTCATAAGCCACTGAGCCTCTGGACCAAACACAATAGTCTCAAGTTGCACCTGATTAGAAACTATTTTTAGAGGAGGACGCATGTGGATGTTCATGTTATCCAAGTATCCACACATAGTCGCACATATTGCACGCCATAATGGAATCACCGGCTCAACTTCGTTCTCACCTAGTGGATCATCCCCAAGAGGATAGTATCTAAGCTGAACAATAGGAATTTGACCGTGTTCATAAGGATTGTCTATGTCTCTTAAAATTACGTTGTATTTAGGGGCAAAGGTTATCCATCTATCCTTTCTATACTCTGTTACAACCTCAATAACAGGGAAGGACTTATCTTCTCCTGTTCTGTCAGTAAGCCCT
>OFRM01001016.1_pt1 | contig 10347 bp, 22 predicted proteins | sample 1543101 | NCBI WGS metagenome assembly OFRM01 (sample SAMN07774223, study PRJEB24372) | wastewater metagenome | isolation source: Exp Tend VB 0WW | collected 2016-02
CCTTCAACCATTGAAAAAGCTGCTAACGAAATCAATTGATCGTCGTGATTAATATACCTGTCAATAGCTTCAATTCTTTGTTTTAGTACTGGATTACTTTCATATTGCAAATAGAACTCAGGAGTGTCAATATTGAGTAGTTCATTAATCTTCTTATAAAATGGTGCGTGAATAGCTAATTCAAACATACTGAATACAGAGGCCATTCTGTGGAATTCTGCTCCATTGAATATTTGCTTGTAGCGTTTACCCCAATATTCATCACCAGCATGAGTTTCGTATAGACTGAATAATTTAAGAGTATTAATTACTGCGTGTTTTTCTGATGGTGTGAAATTAACCAGAACATCTTGAATGTCCTTTTCCACTTTGATTTCATCGGGCAACCAAAGAATACTTAATTGTTTTGTAGCAAACTCAATGGGCCATTTTTCTTGTTCAATCGGTAACAAATGATTTGCAATTGTCATATCAGTCCACTTCCTGAATAACTGTATACTGATCTCTGCGCTCTAGTGCTGCCTGCTGATCTTCAGTCATTTGACGCATTCTATAAGCATCCTCAACCATTTTACTACCTGAAGCCTTGTCAATAGCTTCTCTACTAGCATAACCTGAATTGATCCAGTCTGCATCCACTCGCTCATTGCCAACCCACCGAGAACACGTAACTACTTGATTGAGTTTATTTCGGTGCATTAGACCGTCTTGTCTTTCGTAAGGCATTGAGATATCCATGCCTAAACCCCAAAGAATCAGTTTAAGTGATGTGGGTTTTTCTACTTCGAAATTACAAGTGTAATCTGGGATTGCTTGGACTAATTCTGACTCTGATACGATACATAAAGCTACAACTGAATTTGGCTTTACTTTTTTGTTGTTTTGCATAAACCTCCTATGCTAATATGGAGAATTAGAAGAAAAAGCCCCGGTACGAAACCGGGGATTCATTTTGAATTGTGATCTTGATTTGTAACAAGATGAAACAATTATATCACCTTGTTGGTCTAAAATCAAGTCTTTTCTTCTTTGGGTTCTTGTAATTCTGGATTAAGCATGAATTCAAGTAAGAACATGGAATTAACTGCTACTGCTGCCATGTGTGGCATATCTGGAACACTGCTATCTGGATCGAAGATTTCACCTCTACGAACAGCTTCTAAATGGCGCATTAAAGCGTCGAGATATCTATCTTGAGCGTTTGGTACTTTCTTCCAGTTATCACGCTCTTTGTACTTCTTTAAACCAATTGTAAGATTCCTAGCAATAGCTTCTAAGGCATAAGGTGGAACTAGTGAGTATTGTAACTTGTCTTCATCGTACTTTGTGCCGGGAAGTTGTTCTGACAATGCTGTAGAATTAGGATTTGAAAAAATCTTAGAATATTGTTCAGGTGTGAATCCTTTCAAGTAATCAATAGTATCTTGATTTAACTTGATTTGCCCACTATCAGGGTCAGTTCTATCTGAGGTATTTTCTTGAATTTCCTTGGGTTGTTCTTTTTTGATCCAAATAATTTCATTAACCTGACAATCAATTTTTTCATATGCTTTGTTACATTCTTCTGTGAAATTGAAAGCACACCCATTGCAACCATTTGGTTGGCATACAGATTCGTATTCAATTCCGTTAATTTCAAGATGCATCTTTGAATCCTTTCTTTAATTCTTCAGGAATGAATCTAGACAAATCATTAGGTTCAAACCAAAGTGGCTTTCGTACTTTATCATTCTTGTCTTTGAATACATAATAATTCCCGTGTTTAAATGTTTTCACATCTAGTTCTGGGAAGTTTAAATCGTAATGCATTTGTGTGCAAGTTGCAGTAGTTTCACTTATTGGAAATTTACTTAGATTATTTGCTCCAGTTTCAATTGCTGCTTGATCTACGTATAAACCCGCATCTTCGAGTTGTTGAAGTAATCCTACAGTAACTACAAGAACATCTAGTGTACCATCAAGAATTTCCACGGTATCATTAGATTCTAGTCCTTCTTCTAGTTCTCGGACTTCTTCTTGAATTAATTTGAACTGGTTCTTTAGGTCTTCCAGTGTTGGTTTTTTACTTGACCAGTTAGATTTGATGTTATTGAAATCTACTGTCATTTCGACTAATCTTTTTACGCCGTACATGTTTATGATCCCCTTTTTGCGTTTGTTGAATATTGATAACTTTTAATTACCTTCAGTTGATACAGGAAGTCTGTCCCAACATAGATTGCGACTTTCTTTACTGCCGAAAATGCTTCTGTAATCATTCCGCCAATCATAATTAAAATATACCAAGGTACTACAGCAATCATGAATAGATATAAAGGTGCAGTATTACCTTGCGCAGCCATTTTGTACGCCCAATTGTACTTCCAAATTTGTTTCATTGGTTATCTTTCTTTAAATTGCTGAGTTCCTTCAGAGTGTACTTGTAATCGTCGTAGACTTCAGGTAGGAATTCAGTCAAGGTGAACCAAATGAAACTTGGAATGAAACTGATAATCATTAGAATATAAACAAGTCATTTAAGATTGTAATTGACTAGGGACTGAACCCAAGGTTTAAACATATTTTATCCTTTCTATTATTATTAACAAGAAATCCCCTTAGATTTCTCCAAGGGGTATCTTACTACTCACATCTGATTAAGTCAAGAGGCTCTTGCGCTTTTCTTTAGTAGTTAAATTCTGGCTATCTTTATGCACAGCACCACAATTATTGCAAGCAATCTCTTGGAATGAGGATTTACCTGTAGTAATGATTCTGTCCGTCGGATAAACCTGAGCACTACCACAAGTCCTACAACGAGGAATATCATCATCGAAGTACAGAGCAGCGTTGAAGTTGCTACCTAGATTACCTACATGTCGAATCTTCAAATAAAGATCATGTAACAAGTTCACATCTTGTTCGCAGTATTTGACCATCTTCATCATAGCTTCGGGATCACCAGATTGAACCTTCTTCCATAAAGAGATACCTCCTGTTGATAACTTACGACCTAGTTCGAAGTACTCACCTAAATTATCTAGCTTATTACTTGGACTCTTGAATGCTTTCTTAGCTTGAGCTAAAGTATCAAGAACTTTTACATTTGGCAGAGCAGGGAAACCATTAGCTAGATTTCGAATCTGGATTATCTTATGATCAAAATTTAAACTGTTATGAGCTAAAATAGCATCAGCTTCTCGGTAAACATCATGTAATACAGCAGAGATTCTTTCGTCATTGGAATTCTGGATTTCCTCTGGAGTCAAGAACACTGAATTAACTTCTGAGCTACCTAACCAACGCCATGAAGCACACAGCATCCAAGAGCCTTCTTTTAGAACATTCTCTTGTGAGATATTGATGTTGAATCGACCAAAGAACATCCCTACAGTAGCTGCTGTTTCTACGTCCAGAATCGCAATCTTGGGGCCTTGCTTTTTCTTGAGATTTAATTGAGGTCGGTAATTGTTAACTGTACTCTTTGAGATTTCCAATAAGTCAGCAATCTTTCTACTGGATAAATCTTCATTGAGTAGAGCTTCAATCTTTTGGATTGTCTCTGGGGATAATTGATGGGGTTTAATCATTAGTTCCTTCCTGATTAATTATGAACTCTTTATTTTTTGTAGTCAAAATTTCAAAGCAATCGTCTCTGTGAACCCAAGATAACCCTTTGACATAAGGTAAAGGTTGTACCCAATATCCATTTGGGTCTTCGTGATTAACTTCGTAAGTACAACCTAGTCGGTCTTCATACCATACACCTTTGTATTTACTTCTAACAATTTTAATGATTTTCATTGTGTTGAATCCTTTTAAACAATTTCGTAGTCCTGAGAAAAGACCAGATTGATATAACCATCATTGTCTCTCACCCAAGCGATTGTGCACAGTACACCATTCTTGAGTTCAGTATCAAAATTCCTGACAGCATATTCCTTGCCGATTGAGTCTCTGTACCAAAGGAAAGGATCAGAACAATCTACAATTTTAATATTAACTGGCATTAGGTGTACTCCTAAACATGTCAATCGTGATAATAGCCTTGAATGTCGAAACCATTCTTGGTGGCAATGATCTTTACGTGGTCCCCAAACATGAATTCCATCAGTTCATCGTTACCGCAGATAATTTCGGAGAGTTTATGCATTGTCTTTTTACTATTAGCAGAAATTCCAGCAGCTTCAGTACGATCATCGTAAAAATACTCAATGTAGAACAAATCTTTTTTTTCACCGATATAATCATTGTACTCAATATCATTGAAATCCTCAGAGTCAGCTTCAATATTTGTAAAAGCAGGATCGTGCACATTGAATGTACAAGTGTCGCCGTCATTAAAATAAGGGGTATACTGAGTCCAGATTACAGTCTTGATTTCAGGTACTTCGGCAAAGAAAGCCTTAAATACTTCCTTGAGTTTTTCTTGACCGTCTTCTTGGTATTTCTTCTTTGCTTCATTTAGGATTTTATTGGCAGCATCCATTGCAGAGACAGCTTCTTGTAGGGTTTTGGTAGTTTTCATTGGTTTGGTGCCTTTCGATTAATCAATTGTAATAGTTCTGGATTTAGCAGTATTCTTTTTCATAGTACCACTCATCCAAGGTTGGATTGTCATGTTATTCAAGTAATGTTCCATCGTAGGAATAAAACCTAAATCCTGTTGAATGTGATCTTCAGCGATATCTCTAGGTGAGTACTCTTTACCTGCTGAATTCACTCTAGTGCGCCCGAAGACTTTTTCAACTAGATAGCAACCAAAAGCACTGTGAAGAATTGCTCTATGACGAACATCAGCTACGGCTTGCTTTGTACTATCAATGAAATCGTCAATGTCCGCGTAATCATCTGATGTTCCACCGTATTTCTTAGCATGGATTTTACCATGTAGGTATGCTTTCACTGCTTCTGGTCCTTTCTTATAGATCAACTCCACAAATCTTACAGAATCGACCATGATACACTTCATCAAAGCCGTCATTGTGGGGGCAATTGGCTCGGATAGCTTTTAATTCAGAGCCATACCAACCATTTAATAGTGATAGTTCGTTATCGAAAGTTCTAAAAAGATCATCGAGTTCATCCCGAATCAATTGGGCTTGGTCAATTCCGTTGGTTGTCATTTGGGTTGTTTCCTTTCTTCAATGAGTTTACTGGTGTATTTATCTAAGATATTTGTAATAGAAACGTATTGATAATATTGACTGAGAAGAAACATATCTTCAATGTAGTCCCAATGTGGGTAATATTGAATGGTGTAGTCTAACCCTTCGTGTTCAATCATATTGAGTACACTTTTTAAATAGTAATCTTTATCAGTCATCAGTACTAGCCTTTCATTTAGAGTTCAAAATCACATTGCAGATAGTATCAAAAGAGAACTTCCTTGTCAAGAGGGCTTTCTGAAATAATTTCTTGCGTTCAGCGGGATTCTTACCTTTCGTACTTCCTAGATTAATCAAAACTTGATCTTGTTGTTTACTATTAAGTTTATTGAAAGCTGTTTGGACTTTCTTTCTCCAGCCTGTGTGCCTGAATCTAGTGTCTGGTTTTCGATCTAAATAGTCTGCGCACTGTCTAAGAAAAGTACTTAAACTATGAGGATACCACCACAAGTATCTTTTGGAGATATTTTCCAATTTACCGAGACTGGCATTAATATGCTTATTAACAGCACCACGAACTAATTGATTTTCATCGTGAGCATGATCCAAAGCAAAATCTTTAGTTTCAGTTGGTAGCCCTGTGATTAAACACTTACTGTCTTGTTCCCGGATTAGTTGTTGTCGTACTGCATTAATGTCTTTTTGAGTGTATAAATCTTTGGTTTTCATAAACGAGGCCACATATCTCTACTAATTTCGAAAGTGAAAGTTTCGGGTCTAATGTTAGACGGTACACCTGTAAATCGCCAAGTGTCATTGATTTCCTGAGTAATGGTTTTCGCTCGATCAAGCAAGAATTCTTCTTCAGTTCCATCAGGATAAGTTAAAGTCAAAAATGCCCCTAAGATAGTGTTGATTTGAATCATTGATTTTCAACCTTGAAACTCAGGATAACTCAAGAATTCTTTCTCTGTCATTTCGATACTTTGAACCCTGATAATATTCTTTGCTAGAGGAATACCACAATAATAATCTTTACCGTTGTTTACTTCCCTAGGATCATTCTCGTATTCAACAACCAAGAATTGATAGATTTCATGCTGTGGTAATACCAAAACACAACCATCTTCGAAATACACTTCAACGTACTTACTTCTTTCGGAATTGCTCAAAGAATTCATAAATGTTCCCTTCATCATGATTACTTCTCAACATATAAGCAGTCTTGAAGTACAATTTTAACATATCTTCCCAATCAGCTTCTCTATCATCAGCATGACAGTCCCTGTATTCAAATCTAGAGGGGTACAAGAGCTTGAATTCGCGTTCAAGCACCATCTGTATATCCGAGGGTGTTTTGACGCCTTCTAGGGCCTCTACAGCCTTTTTAGCACTGTACTTGACTTTACTTAAAGTATATCCGCAGTAATTATCAGCAGAATCCCCAGCTAACATCTGATAAGCCAAGAACTTTAAGCCTGATCCCTTGTAGGTTCCACCGCTAGATTTATACTTAACCCACTCGATTTCACCAATCAATGGTACCAGAAATTCCTTGGGGTTGTCAAGTGTCCAATCGTAGACTCTTACGCCATTAGCTTGATAGGTGTCTTTGTCATTTGAAATGATGATAGGAATGTTACCTTTTTCTAATTCCTCGTAGGCTCTAATTGAAACTTTATCATCTGTTTCAATTTGGGATACTACTTCAGCACCGTATTTATTCTTTACGAATTTTCTAGCTTCTTCTAGATGAATTGGACGGATCATATCCAATCGTTGACCTTTGTATAAATCGGGGAGAGGTAATCTGTGCCTGAAGGTTTCCCCTGCCCCTAAGTACATTTCTGCGTCATCTACGAATAATTCACCTAAGCACTTATCGACTTGTCTCTTGATTGTCGCCATAACCATAGCTGGATCGTTGGGTGTTTGCACATCATAAATAATATAATCATCAGGGCTATAAGGATACTTCTTATCCTTTAAGTACTTCTTGAATTCTGTTCTATTCTTGAATGATTTCTCTTTACCTGATTTCAAGTGACAGGCTGTAATACTTCTTTCTTCTCCTGCTGCTGCACATCTATAAGTTAAGATATCTGTATCAAACAGTGCAATTCGTTTACCTGTCATTCCAGATATTCCTTCCACGCGATATCAAAAATACAATTTGTAGGTGATCCCTTGAACAAAGGTGCAATATCTTTTGCTGTGTATCCAGCTAAACCACAACCTACTTGAGTTACTAGGAACGTATCTAGATTAAATGTGCAAGCATCAGATTTGAAACCATTGACGTATCCTGTGATTTCTTCAATGGACATTTGTTCATAAGGTGTAATCTTGGTTGGAATAGCGTAAGAATTATCACTGGTAAAACCATAACCTGACCCTCTATTTGGAGCACCGAATACTTCTTTAGCAACTTTAGCTGAACCTGATCCGTGAATAGCTTGCAGATTACTTCCAAAGACGAATACATCAGCACCGACAGAAAAAAGGTCTTCTTTTGATGTAACAATACCTTCGAAATACCTGTATTGGTTTACTAATTTAATCATTTCTTTTCCTTTTATAGTGGTGGGTAGATGTGTACTTTTAGATTGTTCTTCTTAGCTAAATCAATCATGTGTTTTGTTCCTCTGGATTCTCCGTCCCACAAGGCTAGCAAAGCGTCAGCATACTCAGCCATTTCTTTATTTCTGATATATCCAGCGGACTTACCGTATTTGTCCCAATCGGCAGGTTTTATAGTAAGAGGAATCCCCCTTGCTCTAGCTAATTGTTCTCCAAATCGGTCAACGCCTCTGGCACCACCTGAAACAATTTCACTGATAACAGTATCAATTAAACTATCAAATGCTTCTACTACATCCCCATAAGTGAAGCCTTCACGACTTCCTGCAATAATTAATTTCATTTTAATTCCTTATAATTGCACAAACTTCAAGAATGGTTTGTAAGTTGTTTTATAGCGGAGACGACTCAATAGAAAACTCAAGTCTAATCCTTCTTGACTGCCTACTACAATGATGCCTGAATATTCGTTACCCAATACATTCTTAAATTGGTCTTTTGATATAACAGTTACTCTTGCGTGGTTTTGACTTACAGCTAGTCTTTCTCTAGGATATAACATCCAATTCCAATTAAGATCACAAACAAAAACATCATGAAACAACTCGTAACTCCAAACCTCATCGGGACAGACTACAAGGATGTTTCCTTTGCTGAATTTTACCGTATTAACGATCTCATGTATTTTCTCTGTTACACTTTTCAAAACATCCATAGCTTTTCCCTTCAATGTCAAATAAACAAAAACCCCAAGGGTTTGATTCCTTGGGGAGTATGTTATCAGATTTACATCAGATTGTCAATCATTTCGATTTGGTTTTCAGCTTTTTCTCTGATCTTGCCGATCTTACCAGCAGCCGCAGCTTTAGCAAGAGAGAAAATTAGAGTAATATCCATATCGGAATCCTTGTGGTCTTCTTTTAGAGACTTCAGATCATCTTCCAGAAGGATAATCTCAGCGTACAGTGCTTGAGCTTTGTTAAAGAGTTCCTTTTCACTTAGGTTGGGTTTTACTTCTTCAGTCATTACTTACGACTCACAATAATGATTTAAAGAGCTAGAGTACCTAACCAAGTCCAGAAGGTATATGCAATATGCAAACCGAATACAGTATTTAGCGCCCAGATAGTTGCAAGAGGTCCAAAGATAATCAACAGAATAATCAGTCCAATTAGACCTACAATTTTAATAGCATCACTCATTAATTTTCTCCTTAAATAAACTGTAAATGTCATTCATTAGAATGGGCCACCGGATTCTTCTTCTGCGGATTCAACCTTAGCAGTTTCTTTCTTCTTTGATGGAGCCTTCTTTACAGGGGGAGCAACATCATCAAATTCGTTACCGGAATCACGATCAGTCCTTACGTATTCAATTAGGTCGGTTACGAGAACATTCTTAAGTTGAGCATTGTCACCATATTGAACTGAATTACGAATTTCGAAGCTGATCATACCCTTGGAACCATTACCAACTAGCTTTTCATTGGTAATATCTGTGCGTTCATCACCTTCTTGCAGGAGAACCTTAGGGTGATATGCTTCAGCTACAGGCTTGAGTTCACCAGTCTTGCTATCCTTGTAGTGAGTATTCTTCTTTAGAGTAATCACATAAAGATTCTTACCATCACCTTCAGGAGCAGGAACCTTATAGATGCTTTCAAATTCACTGCGCTTTACCTTCTTGGCTACTTGCTTTGTCTTGAGTGCATCGAATTCGTCTGCTTGATCTTCATCAACAGCGATTGACACCTTCCATTCAGTGCCCTTAGCCTTGTCGAAACAAGCAACAGGACGAGGGACGTTAACATAAAGAAGCGTACCTTGGAGTTTATTCATGAGTTATTTCCTTTCTTGGAATTGTATTGAGTTTTGATTAAGTGAATGTTGTGATTTTAAAAGAGTTCACAAACTCTTGATTCTTGTTGACAGTGGTAGGACTCGAACCTACGACTCGCATATATTGATCACGTTGCAACATTACAATACATCGGCCCTGAATTTAGTGGACTCATAACTCTACCAACTGAGTTACACTGTCGATAGGTGCATTCATAATCAGAATTGCACTCAAAATCAATAAGTGGTGGGCACCCTAGGAATCGAACCTAGTTGGCTCTAAAGCCCACGGATTTACAGTCCGCTGAAGTCACCAATGCTTCTCGATGCCCTTTCAATAATTATAGCACACTTTCTAGGATTGTCAAGGGTAAAACCCTCATATCTTTCTTAAGTTACATGTGGACCGAAGTACAAAGCTGGAGTAATTTCAAATTCACCTGTGCGGAAATGCTCTGAAAGTATTTCTCTGAGTTCAATGTCCAAATTATTCAGTATTGCATGAATATAGTCACCATTAGTTACACCTTGAAATATACTAGCATCAACTCCAATATAACCTCTATCATACCCTGAATCATAAAATGGACAAGTATACTCAAGAATGCCATCATCAATTAAATCATTCAGGATATCTTGATCGAAGATTTTATTAGCATCAGCAGCTTTCCAACCGTAAATCATTTTAGCGTCAATTTGTATTCCCATATTTAACCTCCGTAATCATTTTTAGCATCAGCATAACCATTGTAGTAACCTTCGTTATAACCGTAGTCACGACCGCAATCATAACTATCGATTACTTCATTTTCTAGATCACAAATGGTACCAGTAATGTCTAC
>OFRM01001019.1_pt1 | contig 10307 bp, 13 predicted proteins | sample 1543101 | NCBI WGS metagenome assembly OFRM01 (sample SAMN07774223, study PRJEB24372) | wastewater metagenome | isolation source: Exp Tend VB 0WW | collected 2016-02
CAGGGACGCCGCCAGGGCCGCCGCCGGGGCCGCCGCCGGGGACGCCGCCGGGGCCGCCGCCAGGGCCGCCGCCGGGGCCGCCGCCAGGGCCGCCGCTTGGGCGTGTAATTTCCAGTCCATTGTTCACGATCTGGACATTGACCAAAAACATCGAGATCACGTCGCTTCTCGATGGTCTGCTTGGACTTCAGGGTACGGCGTTTCGTGCGACGTGGACGGCGTGCTGTACTGCTACGCGAGGGGTGAATGGCTGAGCGTTGAGGCCGTGAGCGACAAGCTAAAAGCGTCGAGCGCGGCGGTTAAGAATTACTGCGCGGCTGGACTGATTCCGCACGCAAAACTGGTGAAAGAGTCACGCGGCGACGTCTGGCAGATTCCATCAGTTGGGTTGATCGGCTTTGAGAAGCCAAAGCGGGGTGGGGCCGCGCATAAGAAATGAAACTCTCCCTCTGCCCACACTGCCACGATGTGCGGCATACGGAGGTAGGATCAGAACGCCTGAGATTGTGCGGGCAGAAGGGGATTGATTAAGTCGGCGAAGCTGATATAATATGACTGCTGGCGTGGCAACCAGCACGGATTTTTGTTTCTAACAGTAGCACTTAATAAATACGTTTGATTTCCCAGAGCCTTCGGTGAAGGTGGGACAGGTGGCCCGATTGCCAGTCGGGTTGTGCTACTTATCCTGCCCATTTTCACCGAGGGCTTTTCTATTTCTCCCCTTCCTTCCTGTCGGTGCCCACTGCGAAGAAAGGCTACAGCGCTGCCGCACGCTCCCCAATGCGGCAAAAGGTAGTCAATATGCCTATCAGGTTTTTATCCCTCTTTGCAGGAGTGGGCGGATTCGATCTGGGCTTGGAGCGTGCTTCTTGGGAGTGCGCTGGTCAGGTAGAGATTGATCCTTTCTGTCAGAAGGTCTTGGCAAAGCACTGGCCGAATGTTTGGAGGTATGGCGATGTTCGAGGAGTCACAGCAGAACTTGTTCGAGAGCATTGCGGGCGAATTGATGCCATCGTCGGCGGAGTCCCATGTCAGCCTGTCAGCGTTGCCGGAAAGCGAAAAGGAGATGCCGATGATCGTTGGCTCTGGGGCGAGTTCTTGCGTTTGGTGTCTGAAATCAAACCCGTGTGGGTGCTGGCGGAGAATCCTCGCGGAGTCCTTAGTATTAGCGTTGATAGACTACCATTCGGACAGTGGATTTCGGATAGGTTCGCGGCTCTTGGCTACGAACTCCTGCCCATCAATCTGGCTGCTGAAGATGTTGGGGCGCCCCATAAAAGAGAGCGCGTGTTCTTTGTGGCGGTCGCCGACGGCGGTCGAATCGGGAGCTCGCATCGAAACATTGTTTACGAAAGACGGGAAACCTGCGACGACGGGACGGCGAGCGTACAGGCTTCAACCGGACGGGCGCTTGGTGCTGCAATCCGTCACGTTGGGCCAGCAATTAAAAATGCATGGCCGTGCAGACCTTGCGGTGTCGCCGACTTTCCGCGAGCAGTTGATGGGTTTTCCGATTGGCTGGACAGAAATCACGCACTCGGAAACGCTATCGTCCCACAAGTCGCCGAAGTAATAGGCCGTGCGATTCTTGCTTCAATGGAGGACAAATAGATGTCCTCCCTCTCTTCTGTTTCCGTGCATCCTTTGCGTGCGCGGGGCGCAGATTCGTCGCACGCCTGTCCGATCTGTGGCAAGGACGGCTGCGCAATTTATCCGGCTGGCGGCGCGTGCAATCGGTGTTTTGGGTCGGGTAAGTGGAAATCGCCGCGTTCAAGCCGCGAGCTTGATTGTTTAGCCTGCGGTGGCAGCGGCGTGCGTCAGGCAAGGATTATTTGCAGGCGCATTGCCTCAGATCGGGCAACGAGCGCGGCGAATGGCTGGATACACTCACCCGATGCGGAAGCAATCGCCAATATCGAACCACCGAAACCTTCCTACGATCTCGCCAGCATTGACCATCGCCACGCCGTCTACTCTGCCCTGCTCGAATGCCAGCCTTTGAATCGAAACCACGACGAACATTTACAGAACGTGCGCGGATTGTCGGAAGAGACGATCACGGCGGCGGAGTTTGCTTCGGCTCCCGCTTGGCGTTCGTTTGATGATGAGGTCGCGGAGTTGGCGACGCGGTCTGACTTGTCGGGCGTGCCTGGATTCTTTCAGGTGCGGGATAAGTGGTGCTGGCGGGGGTGCGGCGAGGGAATTTTGATTCCCATTCGTGATCATCAGCGGCGCATTCAGTGTTTGCAGATGCGGCCTGATAGGCCAAAAGATCCAAAGGCAAAATATATGATGGTCAGCGGCGCACCGGATAAGCTGCCGCATTCGGGCACGCGGTCAGGATGTCCGAATCATTTCATTCGCTTTGATGCGGGAGCGAAATCGGTGCTGATCGTCGAGGGTATTTTGAAAGCGGAAATCGTCGCGGAATGGTCACACCTTGTTGGGCTGAATTGTCCGATTGTGGCGTGCGTGGGGACAGGAACATTTGGTGATATTGGCAGGCAGTTGAAAGGGTTGATGCCGGGGTTGCGCGTGGCGTGGACGGCGTTTGATCGGAATCAGGAAGGGAAGGGTGAAGAGGATACGCGGACGCGGGAGAAGCTGCTGCACGAGCGGTTTCAGGGAGTTGGGGTGAGGGTGGATGTTGTGGAGTGGGATGAAGTGAAGGGAATGGATGATTGGTTGTTGTCACTGAGAGAAGGGGTATGATAGAATACTTGTGCTTCGTGACGGGAGCGTCGAAAAAATCCACAAAGGCTTTGCAAAACCGGCAGTTCGCGCTGCCCGTCACGCAGTTCATTTTCCGAAGTGGACTTGCCGGTTTTGCAAAGCCTTTTTTGCGTTTATGGGTACAGGCATGAGCCTTCAACTTCGTGACTATCAAGAGCGATGCGTTGCCAGCATTGCGGAATACAAATCAAAGGGCGTTTTAAGACAACTTGTTGTTGCCGCAACGGGTACAGGTAAGAGTGTTATTTTCAGCCACCTTGTTTCTCAAGAGCCGGGGCGTTCGCTTGTTCTTACTCATCGGGACGCGCTCGTCGAACAGGCCGCAACTCACCTTGAACGCGATCTTCTTGGTCAGACTATCGGCAGTATCAATGGACGATTAAAGCAGTACGGTGCGCGTGTTAGTGTCGGATCAGTGCCTACCTTGTGCCGTGATAAAAATCTCGCAAAAACGAGTCAGTATGATTTAGTTATTGTGGATGAATGCCATCTTGCGCAATCAAAAACCTTTCGTAAGGTAATTGACCATGTTTGCCACGAAAACACGTTGCTTGTGGGATTCACGGCGACGCCCAATCGTGCTGATGGCAAAGGACTTGCGGGCGTTTTCGATGAAATTGTCTTTGAATATCCACTCATCCAGGCCACGAATGAAGGATGGCTCGCGCCGCTCAAAACCTACGAAATTGCCCTTGATTGCGATATGTCAGGGCTGAAAATGAAGACAGAGCAGGGCGAGCGCGACGTAAATCTTGACGATCTTCAGAATGTAATGGAAGCGTCGCGGTGGTGCGAGCACGTCGCGGGGGAGTGGCAGAAGCTAGCATCCGACCGGCTAACGCTGGCATTTACGCCTCGCGTCAAGATGGCTTACGACCTAGCGGATCAATTGTGCGGAATGGGCTATCGTGCAGCGGCAATGGACGGGTCAACGGATCGCGGCCATCAGAAGCGAATGAAGGAACAGTTCAAGCGTGGTGAGATTCAGGTTCTTGCGTCGTGCGACCTGCTCAATATCGGCGTTGATCTTCCGCCAACGAATGCCATTCTGATGGCGCGACCGACTAAGAGTTTTACGGTTTTTTCTCAAGCCATTGGGCGCGGCACTCGGCTCTCGCCGGGAAAAACGAATTGCTTGCTACTTTACGTCAAAGGTATTGGCGACTTTGACTTTCAAACGCCTGCCTCACTTATTGGAACCAAAGAAGTTAAAGACGGCGAAACGCTAACTGAGGCTGCTGAGCGCGACGAGGAAGAGAAAGAAGCTGTCCGCCAGATGGAAATCAGGCTGCTTGATGGTCGGGCGGTGACTATTGAGACCGATCTACTTGGACGGACAAAGACAAGTAAGGGATTCCAGTGGCAAATTGACACCGTGAGCAAGTGGGCGCGACTCAGGACTTCGGCGGAGCATTTTTGGATACATAAACGAGATGGCGTCTATGAATATGGTGCGCGCACTGATGCAACTTTCGGCGCAGTCGTGGCGACCTATCCCGAAGCGCGGGAAGCTTGCGAGGCGCGTGCAAAAGAGCTTATCTTCGGCGATAAGAATGCGCCCTGGCGTCAGAAGCTAGCCAGTGATAACCAGGTTAAACTCTTACTCAAGCACAACTTAATTCCGTTTGATACAGCGGAATCAATCACCAAAGGCGAAGCCAGCGACTTACTTGTCCCGTTATTTGAACGCTGGAATAAGGCCAAAGGAAAGGCCGCATAAAAGATGAAGTTCACACCCGGAATGACAGCGCAAGATGTTGCGGCGGCAGAAGATAAGATTCTGGCGCAGCCAACCGTACAGGCTGAGTCGTCCGCGCCAGCGGAAAAGCCATTGCCTCCGAAATACTGGGGGCGTAATCACGAAGACATGGGAACGGTTCTAGTTGAGCGATACAAGGAAGACTTACGCTTTATCAATGACCGCTCCAAGTCGCATTCGGCGGGCGACGATTGGGCGGTTTGGAATGGCGAGTTCTGGGATACTTCAGCAACGGCGGCGGTTCAAGTCTCTAAATGGCAGCGGGATATGACGGCAGAGCTTAAGGAAGCAGTACGTGAAATGCTGGACGACCTTCTGCCCGTTGAAGTTAAAGCCGATGAAGTAGATCAGGCTGCGGCTACTGCTGATGAGCAGGACGCGCTCAATAAAATGCAGAAGGCATTTTACAACTTCTATAAGTCTACTAAATCTGACAGTTTCCAGAGGGATTGGCGTAATCAGGTGAAGATCAGGCCGCAGATTCAAGTACGAACTACGGATTTTGACCGTAATCACTACTTGCTGAATTGTAAGAATGGGACGATTGATCTTAGAACGGGGGAACTCATTCCCTTCTCTCGTAAAGACAACATAACAAAGCAAGTTGAGATCGAATATGATCCGAACGCTTACTGTCCAACTTGGGTTGCCGCACTTAATACATGGCAGAATGGTGATCGTGAGATTATTGGCTTCCTGCAAAGGTTGGTTGGCTATTTCCTCACCGGCGACACGTCGGAACAAATTGTCACAATTCTCTTTGGGCCGGGGGCGAACGGTAAAACTGTATTCACGACAATTGTTTCCGCGTTGCTTGGCGATTACGCAACAGCAGCAGATGTAGAGACGTTTCTTGAAAATCGGCGTAGCTCTCAAGGCCCGTCTGAAGATGTGGCACGCCTTCGCGGTCGCCGTTTGGTTATCGCCAGTGAGCCGAACGAAGGCAGGAAGCTAAATGAAAGCCTGATTAAATCGCAGTCGGGTGGCGACAAGATGACTGGTCGAATGCCATTTCAGCAATCTATTGAATTTGATTCGACGCATAAGTTGGTAATGCTGACAAATCATAAGCCCGTAATTAGCGGAACGGATAACGGAATCTGGCGAAGACTGAGACTAATTCCATTCACGGTCACGATTGAGAAAAAAGACCCGAAGCTCACCCAGTCGCTCCTTGCTGAATTGCCTGGCATTCTCGCTTGGGCCGTGCGTGGCGCTGCCGAATGGGCAACAATGGGACTTCGGTCGCCTGAGTCCGTCACGAAGGCCACTGATGAGTATCGCGGCGAACAGGATTTGATAGAGCAGTTCATTAAGACCTACTGCGATGAAGATGCGCTTTACGAGGAACTAGCCAGCAATCTTTTTGCGCTTTACGAATGGGACTGCGAAGAAGGTAATATTCGTGGGTTGAATAAGAATCAGTTTGGCCGGAAGCTCACGGACAAGGGATTTGCTGCAAAAAAGGTTGGCAGTAGTCAGCGTCGGCTCGGGCTTGCTATTAAGGCGGAATTTCGCCAAACACTTCAAGACATTAAAGATAAGAAGGATCGCTGGAAGGCAAGGGATAGGGATAAGCCTCCGGGTCAAGATAGCTTGTAGGACGAAAGCCGTCTCGAAAGGGGCGGCTTTTTTGTGTTTGGGCAGCACGACAATTCACTGCTTGCACGACAATTATCGAGACAATTATCAGGAATTGTCACAAGGCATAAATCCTTTCATATCTATGCTTTATCTATATACCATGACAATTATGACAATTATTCCTATTAATAAATAGGCAGAGAAAAAGAATAGGTAAATGAATATTCTGAAAATATAGTAATAGGTAATAATGGAAATAATTGTCGTGATTGTCGTGCTGACGTTCCATTTAGTTGACCGGTTTAGGCTTCGGGCCGTGACAATTCAAAAAAGATCGTCGTGGAATTGTCACGAATAGTCGTGCAATTGTCGTGATTCTGCACCGCAAACGTTTCACGCCTACGTTCCACGCATCTTCTTTTACCTCGACCCGTTTTTAATAATTCTCTTCTTGCACCTCCCGGCTAGCTGGCTTATACTCTTCCCTGTCAGGCAATGAGGTCTGGCGAAACAGGAAACGCGGCTAAGCTAGCTACACCACGGCGGAAGCGGCAATTGCCGGTGCGTACAAATTCGATGCGAGCGTTGATCCGGCTCGCCACGCTGACCTGCTGGCGCTCTACGCCGCACAGGAAGCCGAATGGCAGCGCATTCAGATTGAGCCAATGCCGGTCAAATCGTCGGCCATGCACTGTTCATCCTGCGGCTGCGAAACTAGCTACACGGCAATGCAGAAATATGGCGACGTGGCGACCGGCTACTGCGGCTGCTAACTCAGACGTGCAATTGTTCCGCCCGCTGGCCTTCGGCGGGCAACTATCAACCGCAGCTAATTGGAGACTACGGCAATGCCAAAATACACAAGATTCGTGGCAACAATCCAGCTAAAAGGCCACTACTTCAACGATGGTGGCACGATCAACGGCCCGCGTTTGGCCGATTTCGTCAACGACGGGTCAACGCCGACCGCATCAAAGCTGAAAGCGCTGAAGCCGAAAATTGAGCAAGTGCGCGCCGCGCTGCTGGCGGGAAAAACAGTCGAGTGCGGCAAGGCGATCCTTCGCCCAGTGGGGTAGGAAACAATGATCAAACCAACCCAAACCCAACTCGCGGCGCAGGGGATCGAAATCCTGCGCCAAGAATTTATCGTCGGATGCTACGACGGCGAGGCAGAGAAAGCCCTGCGCGCCCTCTGCGACTACGCCGAGCGCACCATCGAAGCGCGTGCTGCCGGTGGAAAAAAAGCCGGGGCCAAAACTGGCGCAGAGAATGGGAAGAAGCGGGTGAAGGCGCAAACGTAGAAACGCCACCCTGTGGTTCAGACGATGGTGGCGATATTTCTAAGAGGGAGTTAATAATTGCAAAGCGGCTGTCCCTTTATGCGGCGCGGGGATTTTTTGGTGTGCGCCCTGCAGGATTCAGGGCGGGTTTGTTTTTCAACTGCTTGCCTCGCAACGCAGCGCCGCTTTTACGGGCTTCTGCTGGCGTCATTGGGCGGTGGACGCCGATTAGATCGGCAATCGCCGACTCAACTGCCCACGCTGCCCCGTGGCCGTTCAGGTCAGGACGTTTGAACAAGAGCAGATCGAACCACTCCACGCACTCGACCACTTTCGACCCACGCACTAATGCGCTGCGCGGGCTTTGCACAAAAACCTCATCCTGCACAAAAACTATCCGGTCTGCACAAAAAGTCCATCGGGATTTGTTGGTTGAATTTGCTCAAAATTGAAAGCAGATTGTGCCATTCGTTTCGCCGCAATCTCGCAATACTTCTCTTGAATTTCGATTCCGATACTCTTAATGCCATAGAACAATCACCATGTCTGCCACCCATTCCACTTGATAAGGCCACCCCATTCGGCAGGCTCAAGTTCGCGCACCACGTCACGCGCATCGGCGTGATAGATCGTGCAAAACTCATCCTGAAAATACGGCTTAATCATTACCCACGTCTCAGACAACCAACACATTGCCATTGGCTGCGCATAGTCTTTTTAGAAAATCCATCTCGTGTTCCGGCGAAACATGGACAGGCCCAGCAAGAAACCTGCCCGCTCGGAATTTCAAAAGATTTCAATGATTCGCCAATGCTGCCCACGCTGGTCAATCAGACTGCCAAGAATTTCCAGTTGAGCGAAGTGAGCGCTGACAAGGGTTACAGTTCTTTCGACAATCACGAAGCCATTACCAAAGCGGGCGCAGTTCCGTACATCGCTTTCAAGGCGAATGCTACTGGCGAAGTCGGCGGAATGTTTCAAAAGATGTACCACTTCTATTGCTTCAAGCGCGATGAGTTTTTGAGGTCCTATCACAAGCGGTCTACGGAGTTCCGCCGTCCGAAGTGACTCGCTTACCACCCCTCTGGGGTGCCGCTCGTTTCTGCTATGCGCCGCCCCTTCGGGTGATATTCAGAGGGGCGAGCGTCGAAATAAATCGTCCTGCCACCTAAATAATCGTTGACAGGTGCGCGCACTTGAACTACACTCCTTCCTGTCGAGGCAATAAAGCAGCGACAAATTACAAGGAGACTATTATGGCAGTTTGGTTTTGCAAAGAGTGTGGATGTGATTCGGCGGAAACGTCGGATCGCTGTGAAATCTGCGACGCGCCGCGCGAAATAGCGGGCGTAGCCACCTACGCGGAAGTACCAAGAGCCGAAGCTCACGCCACTTTTGAACTTGATGGACAGCCAGTCGCATACGCAACTAAAAAAGAAAGCACGAGCAATCCGCTTGGGCCAGTCAACGCGGACATAGCCCGCATTAAAAAGGAGGCCGGACTGTGAAAATTCAAAAAGTGAAACGCGCATTAGAGGCAATCGGTAACGAGTATAAAATCCGCAAAACCGCGAGCGGGAACTTCCAAGCCGTCTCGCCTTCCGGTGAGGTTCTTGCGACGGCAAAAACGGAACCGCGTGCGCGCGAAGGCGCTCAGGCAGAATATAACCGCCGCCGACAGGGTGCATATAAGAGGTAATCATGCCACGCAATCCCCAAGCGCCGAGAGCTAGCGAAGTCCACTGGCTCTCGGCGGAAGAGAAAGAAACCGCGCTGGTATTGTTGCCTGACGGCGAATCGTTCAGCAACTACGTCCGGCGCAAACTTTTCAAACTATCTTCCCTGGCTCACGGTGGAGCGCGCCACCGTCCAGCGCCATCCGGCGAAGCCGAGACGGGGCAGCGGGGCGGGCGGAAGACACAAGGCAGCCCTGGCACGCCTCCACTCCGGCGGCGTCGCTAAGTCGCGCCGCACGCCTGCGCTGCCGGGTGCCGGGGGTCGTCGTTTACCCCTCTGGGGTGGCGCTCCTTCTTTGAGGGAAAAGTAATTGAAGCTCCGCAAGCCAGAGTTTTATGCCTTCTTCGGGACACGTCGGCGATTTTTCCATCCAAGCGTCCAACTTCGGCAGGCACGCACTTGCTAATCCCAGTTCTGGAAAAAAACGAAATAAATAAGGCTTGCATTCGTCAGCAAAACGGCCAAGCTGATGGGTATTAGGGGATGATTCCATTGTTATCCAGCCAAGAATCTCATACAGATCGCCAATGCCATTGCCACCGTCTTCCGTCGGCGCAGTCAGCAGTCGTCCTGTTGTCACAGTAAGAACTGTTCGTAGGCTGAATCGCTTTGTCTGTGTCATCTTTCCTCCTGTGACTGTACAATCAGTGGTAATTTCGCCAAACCGTCCGGTTCGGTCTGTGTTATTTCGATTACGCTTTTAATAAGTGGGACAATTTCCCTGGATTTGCCACGTGTGGCAAGATCAAAGATTTCATAAAAGACAAACGGCACGTGCTCAAGTTTTGTTGCTGGCGCGAATGGCGCTCTCGATGTAGCTGCTGATGAGTTGTCGCTTGAAGTCTTCATAATTTCCCTTTTTAATTAATTCGTAAGTTGAATCTGCCACGCGGCTGACGTAGATGACAGGTCGTCCAGGTAGACTGTTCCATCGCAATCGAAATGCCCACGTCCCCTTGGACGCTTTTACGTCTTCGACTTTTGGTGGCAGTGCTGATTTGCCACGTGTGGCACGTTTAATTGTTGATTTTACACGTGGTTTTACCTTTTCAGATTTGCCACGTGTGGCGGTTGACATTGCCACGTGTGGCATACCTACCGCGTCATCATCTCCCAAATCATCCACGCGCCGTAAATCACGACTGCTGCCACGAACAGTCGCGCTGTCGTCTGTTTTAATTTTCGTCGTTTCATCTACTTTCCCACTGGCAGTC
>OFRM01001020.1_pt1 | contig 10301 bp, 15 predicted proteins | sample 1543101 | NCBI WGS metagenome assembly OFRM01 (sample SAMN07774223, study PRJEB24372) | wastewater metagenome | isolation source: Exp Tend VB 0WW | collected 2016-02
CAAAACGTAGTGTTGCTGTCCCACGTTGTAGCGCCGCCGTCCCATGTGGTGCCAGCCATTTACACCAAATCTGCCTCGGCAAACAGCGCATCCACTTCGGCATCCGTCCAGCCGAACGCCTGCTGCACCATTGCCACCAGCGGGTGATCGCGGCGCGTGTATGGCATCTTGAGATACAGCTCAAATTCGCACTGCTGTTGCTCTGGCAGTGCGGCGCGACGGCCCGGTGCAGGCGCGGCGGCAGCGGCAATGCCTTGCTCCGCCTCAGCCTTGGTAATTGCGCGGTCGAGTTCGTCGGGGAGTTCGGCGAGGTTCATGCGTCTTTCGTCTCGCCCAGCTGGCCGCTGGCTTTGAGCGTTTCGTAGGCCCACGCCACCTGGTTCACGTCAAGTCGCTCGGGGATCGTGAAGGTGTAGAGATCGGTGCCTACCGGCTCGGCGTCCATTTGTGCCGATTCCTCGTTGATCCACACCGTCAGGTGCAGCGTGACCGTGGCCTTGTCGCCCTCATAGCGCGTCACACGCGCATAGGCGCCGTCGAGCGTCACGCGAAACGGGTTCTTGTCGGCCGGGTATTGAATGAGGAGTGCCATGATTGCTCCGCTGCTCTAGGTGAGCGCGACCTTTTTGATCGTGCCGCCGTCGTTGAAGGCGAGGTAGACGGTTCCGCTCGTGGTGTTCTTGTGGATGCCGTAGTCACCGGCCGTGGCCAGATCAGTGGTGGTCGGGTCCGCCGCGCTCGACGTGTAGCCGTTGAGCCCGAGAATTGTGTTGCGCACCGTCACGCGGCAGACGTTGGTGCCGTCGTAGCCGAGCTGCACCACGCCGCGCTCGCCGGTGCCGGTAGGCGCACCGCCGGACAAAAGCACATTGCCGCCAACATTGTTTCCCGTGCCGTTCGCCGCGCCGCCAATGACCTCAGCTCGACCACCAACGCTGCCTGTTGTCGCGGTGCTGCCGGCCCCGCCAACCAGTCGTACCGGGTGCCCCGCGCCAGCACTGTTTAAGCGATCAACCGCGCCAAATATCTGTGTTGTGACGGCTGCACCTTGGCTACCAACCCGCACCGGTACAAATACATTCAGCAGGGCAGCGGATAGCACCATCTGCGCTGTTGCACCGGACGGCGCAAACTGCATGATGTTTGTGCTGGTAGTTCTGACGATGTAGCCGTTGGCGTCCTCAAACTGAATTTGTCCGCCCGTTCCAACCCGGAGATTGCCAGCCGTGCGCACCACACAGGACCCGCGTGACGTCAGCAGCAGGTCAATGTTGTTAGCCACCACGGCGCCGTACTGCTCAGCGGCAATTTCGACCACCGCGACGGCATAGCGAATGCGCAGCCCCATCAACCGGAAGCTATTGCGCACCTCACGATTGAAGCCAGCGAACACTAGTATTTGCCCCCAACCGCCGTGACGCCATAGCCCGCTGCCACAGCGGTGCCGAGCGTGACGTAGAGTTTGTAGCCCGGTGGCAGCGAAAGATCGAGGTTGACCTGTTGCTCGGTGAGCTGCGCCGTTTGGCTGACCGTGGTCGCTGGCAGCGTGATGTTTTTGTGCATCACGTTGTTCGCGGCCGTTGCGGTGGTGGCGCCGTTGTTGATCCACACGCGCAGCACCGTCGCGACATTGGTGCCGAGCGCCATGATCTGTAGGTAGTCAACGCGCGAGCCCTCGGTCGCATCAGCGGCAAACACCTGATAGATCGTGCCGCTGGTGAGGTCCGTCGTGGTGTTGGCCGCGAGTACGGGTTGCGCCCATTCGACCTGTGGTGTGCGCGGAAAAATTGGTGCGGTGTTGGCGGCCATTTAGAGCCCTCCGAAGTTGCTGTTGGCCAGATTGCGCGCGGCGGCTAGCGCGGCTGAATCCATTGATGCGCCAGACGCCACTACTGCCTGGCCGTTGGCTTTTTGATAGCCGGTGCAGCGCCAGTTACCGGCACCGAGACTGACGAAGTAGGCAACGTCGCCAGCGGCGGTAGTGATGCTGGCGCCGCCTGGCAGGATCAGCGATGTGGCGTTGTGCGTGAGCGTGAGCGCGCCGCTGAATTGGACGACACGCTCCGCACCCGCAGCGATGGTGCCGAGGCCGGTGATCGTCGTGGTGCCGCTGACGATGACGCTGTTTGACGTGGCGGCGCCGATGTCTGTGGTGGCAGCGCTGGCGATCGTTTGCGTGGTGGCCCAGTTGAGAGCGCCGGTCATGGTGTCGCCAGCTTTGGCGACGAGCGCGCTTGCGACAGCGGCCTGCAATGCCTCAATTTCGGTCTTTGCAGCGGAGAAGTTGTTGCGAACGTCCGCCGTTAGCGCCTCTCCTGCTGTCGGCTTGGTCGCGTCAATCGACGATGCCACTACTGAACCGTCCTATTGGGTTGGGCGCCGATAACGCGGCCTTGTTTGTCGTAAATGATCGTTTTTGGCACGTTCACGATGGCGTCAATTTGCGCCGGGATTGCTTGCACCAGTTGAGCGACCGTTTGCAGTAGTTGTTGTGTCTGCTGAACACTTGCCGATACGCTTTCTGCGATTGGGGCTATGGATGTGGACACCACGCGATCAACCGACAACGGAGGCGTTTCGCCGTCAAGCTGGCTATATCCGTCAATAACTTGACCTGCCTGCCCTTGCATGAATGCCACGGCTTGATCTGCTGCCAGTTTGCTGCTGTGCTTTTCACGCTCGAAGTTGATCTTTGCCTGATTTTTGGCAAGGTCGATGCGGTATTCGATGCCAGCTTTCTGAGCCTCGAAATTCAGGCGCATTTCTTCAAGCTGCTGCTCCTGTTGTAGCTCCATCTGTTTAAGCTGGAACTCAGATTGCAGTTTCTGCTGTTGCAGTTGTTGTGCAGATTGGGCTTTCATGCCCTCTATCTGCTGCTGCATCTTCACGGCTTGAATCTCTGGCGGTTCTTGTCCGCCTTGTTGCGACTGCTGCTGCGCTTGCTTGATTCGGTCGGCGATTTCTTCAGCGTGCGGCCAGTCCATCGACTTAACGAGAATGTCGCCAGCAATTTGCATCAATTGCGGGTTCATCTGAGCAGCTTCCATCATGGATTCAGCCGCTTCCTGTCGCTGTGTTGTGTACGACGGCCCGACATCAACCTGCACGTCGTATTTACCCGCAGCCAAGTCGTGCTTCAGGATGCTTCCGCTCGCAGGATCAAGGTATTCTTGGTTGATCTGCACCATGCGCGAGGTGCCGTCAAAATTCAGCACACGAATAACACGCGCGGTGTCGTAGATACGCGGGATCAGGTCAACCAGAACACGACCAGCAAAGCGGATCGCACGGGTCAAGTTGTCCTGAAAATGGAAGGTCGATACATCGCCTTCTTTCTGACGCGCGAGAATTGCCCTGCCTGATGTCTCCGGGCCTTTCTGCCCGAGGTTGGCAGGGTAAATGCCCGTTGTCGAATACAGGTCTTGGTCAGCCCCAGTAATCTCCGCAATCATCGCCTGCGAAGGCTCCGGCATCGGATCGCGTGTTGGCCGTTCTGTGCCCGACTTGTAGCGCAGATACGCCTGATTCTTAACGTTGGCGTTAGACCACTCCGCCTCATACCCGGCAATTGCATCATCAGCAGCGATGTACGCTGATTTAGGCGCTAGCGCGACCTGCTCCGTGCTGGCAGAACGCCAGTAGTTGTACATGCGCTGCGCGTCTTTGGCATCCCGAATCAGGCTCTTGCGCTTGCGCTCGCCTTCAACGTAATACTCTTCGCCGACGACCGGAAAAATGGGGATGTACTTACCAGCCCATTTGTTCGTTTCCAGCAGCTCTTTGCCGGTAACGATGTATTGCGTCACCGAGCGCTGCTTTACTTCGCGAGTTTTCAGGCATTGCATGCCTTTCGCAGCTAGTTGCTTCTCGAAAGCCTTGTACTTCTCGCCCTTCTTCAGGCTAACGGTTGACCCGTCACTCAGCAGGCAAAGCGTGGCCGGTTCTTCTTCAACGCACCAGAATTCAGCTACGCGTACAGTTTCGTCATCACACCACGAATCGCCCGATTCACCGGTGGACTCCTCTTCCCATTCGCTGATGGCGTTCGGATACTGCGCCTCGAACTTGTCTTTCTGCATTCGCTCCGTCACGATGCAGCGCTTCTGGTCTGAGTAGTCAGGAAGCACTGATGTAGGGTCTAGATAGACCGTGAACGGGTTACGAATTGGCTTGATAACGATGTCCTGATCGAACATATCGTCATCGGTGTAAGCGGTTGTGATGCGGAAGAAGCCGATGCCCGCTTTAACCGCATACTCTGATGCGGTGTCGTAAGCCATGTCCGCGCCAGAGTTGGCTTCAATGTTGCGGATTAGGCCGTTGTAGACATCGGCTGTCTTGATGTCGGCAACGTCGTCAACAGCACGCACTTTGATCTGTGGGCGGTTCTGACGGATGTCATTAATGACCTGTTTGCAGAACTGGGGAAGTTTGTTGATCGTGAGCGTTGGCCGTCCGTCGCGTTCGCGTTCACGCTTGATCGCTTCGGGCCACTGTTCGCCGTGAACAAACTTCAGGTCGTCGATTGCTTCAAGACGATTCTTAGCGTCTGCATCGCGGGCGCGAGCAAAGAACTCGCGCGCTTCGTCTACGATGCTCTCGCCGTCGTCTTTAATCATGCGCCCATCCAAGAGCCTGCGGAAGCAGCGCGAGCGGATTTGGCCTCAACAGCACGCTTTTCTCCGCCCGGTACATAGTCAAGAGCCATTAACCCGAACGCATCTGCGCCGTGGCTAGACCAGTCATGATTTGGCCCCAACCCTATGTTCCTTTCTTCATCGCGTTTTTCGTGATAGGCGGCTAACGCATCGCGTCCGCCCTCTGTTGTGTCCTTGTTGAACCACATCGAAGGCAGCAGACGACGAACCGCATTTACACGGATCATCGCGGCGCCCTCGCCAATGTTTTGCAGCACCTTGACGGCGAAACCGCTGTCTTTCAGCGCGGATTCGTAGGTGCGTCGTTCAATTTTTTCGTGTTGTCCGCCGTCATGCGGCAGTACTTGCAAAGCTCGCTCGTAGCCTTGCTCTCTCAGCCAGTGGACGTGTTCTGCCATCGGCTGACCTTGCGCTTCGTAGTAGTTCAGCACGCGGATTTCGTGCCCTACGAACTGAACAGCCCATATCGCCGTTGCGTCCGCTTTAGCTCCGGTTCCGCCGATGTCCCAATAGCAGCGAATCTGCATGAGCGGGTCAGCAGCAACGCGACCGATGCGGCCCTGCTTCTGCGCGTCCAGCAACAAGCTGGCAAAGTAGGCGCCCTTGTAAACCTTCACGTAGGCGCCTTCCCATACGTGGTCGTATTCATCGGGGAAGTTGGCCTTGTCTAGTTGGCGCTCTGCTTCCAGTTCGGCAGGAAACCACGGGTTATCGCGCCAGTTCGCCTGCACCACAATTGCGTCTGGTATTCGATGCGCCCTGAAGAACTCGTCTACAGGGTCACGCTTGAACCGTGGATTCCAGCTAAACCACAGCTCCGAATCGCTGCGCATCGTTGGCCGCAACAGCTGCAACGATTTGGCGCTTAGGCTTTGCGCTTCTTCAACCCACGCACGCCGGTAGCCTTCCATTGACTTCACGGACTCTGCCGTGTGGTCTTTCATGCCGGTGAACGTGTACAGGCCACCGCTTCTAGTGCGGATCAGCTTGTCCAGCACCTCGAAGTAATCACCAGCGTTGTATTTCTGAATCGTGTCTTCAACCAGCCGTTTGGCTGATTCAGCGATGGACTTTTGGCTCTCACGGACGCACAGCATCCGATAGCCAGGTATCGCTATTCCCTCTTCAACAGCGAGTCCAGCGAAGAAATGAGACTTCCCGGAACCGCGACCGCCGTGCGCTGCTTTGTATCGACTTGGATGCAAGAGCGGCTGGAATACCCTAGCCGTTGGGATTTGCAGCGTATGTTGCAAAACTACATAGCCTTTTCTGCGAAAAGCAGATAAAAGCCCGCCTTTTTGCTCACTTATGTAGCTTTACTATCCACAATCAGGCGCTCGACAGCCTGGAATGCCACCGGCCCACCGTTTGCGCCAGTGAGTTCGGTCTTACTGCTCTCGCGATACGCAGGGTTGCGGATAGCCGCGCGGCGGGCGCATTCCTGAGCCACAATGCGTGCGCGAGCCGGGTCAGTGTTCTCGTCCAAAACGTAAGCCAAACCACGATCCAGCCACGATTCAGCACTGATAGAACGCGCGCGCGCGGAACGTTCGGCGTTCTCTGGCTTGTTCAGATGTTCATTAAGCGTGCTTACAGCAACGCCGAAGCTTGCAGCAATCTCGCGCTGGCTTTCTCCTGCCTCTATGCGCTGTAGAGCTTCTTCGATGTTGATAGGCATTGTGGAAATGAAAAAAGCCCGCCGAAGCGAGCTTGTTGAATGAGGCTGGAGCCGCCCGTTAGAGCGACCCCGATACTGTTCCTACACCTGGCAGGTCAGCTACAGTTTAGCTCCGCTGGAGCCGGATTCGAACCGGCGTCTCTATCGCATGCCTGCGATCTTATCTTAGCCGCTAGACGATCCTGCAGATCGGTGTTTGACGCCGCACCGTTACGGCTATTCGTTCGGCTGGGAACTCCCAGCCTGCCTTGTCATTGGCCACGAATTACTTTCGCTTATGACCAGTATAAGCGATTATGTATAGACAACACTGTTTTGTACATACATAATTACTCCCATGCACTCAAGTCTGAGTGATTAAACGGGAGATACGGAAATGACCACGCAATCAACTGTTACCGCAATCAATCCGCTGACAAAATCGGTATGGCAACCACTCACGAATGCAGAGCGCGCAAACATCAAAAAAGCCATGTCACTGCACGGAACGGCGGCGCTTGCAACTTTCAGCGACCGACAAATCGCACTCATTAACGCTGGCGGAATGGAAAAGTGACCAACCCCAAGCGCCCTCCGGGGCGCCCCTCCACCGGGCAGTCCATCAACCTAACTGTTCGCATCTCGCCAGAGCTGCGCGCACAGTTAGAGGCGCTAGGCAACGGCAACGTGACACAAGGGATTCGCAACGCAGTAGCTATCGCACACGCGAGACGGCAGCAAAAATCGTAGCCGTACCACTCGTCCTACCGCTCGATATAGGGCTTGCGCCACACGGGTGAACCCGTCATTTCATCGAACGCCAGGAGTTGAATGCAATCACGTCGTTTGCCTTGCGGCTGATTGCACTCAACAGGTTGGGAGTGGCCGGCCTTGGAATAACGGGGGAGACCATGAGGACATCGCGGCGACACTACCCCGGCGAGAACTGTACACCTACTTACGGTCGTTGTGGAGCTATTTCCGACCACAAGAAACTATGGCTAATTGCGGAATCATCTTCACGATGACGATTTCCGCATCATCCTGTGTTTCTGCGTGCGCGTAGACAAAGCCATGCTGGAATTTCCGCTGTTTCAGCGTCACACCGACCAGCTTGTCCACTTGCCTCGACAAAGCCCGCTTGTCACGGTTTAGCGTTACCGTTAGCGCACCGATTGAATACCAGCGCCGATCCCCCGCCAGTTGGCTAACTACTTCCCTTGCTACGCTCATAGCCGCATCACGCCAGCCTTAAATCGCTGCTGCGCGTCCTTCTGGTTGTTGCCTCGTTGACCGAAATACCAATGCGTCACTAACCGCTGATCGCCGCGCTCTAGAGCCTGATAGACGCCTTCAACAAGCGCGTGTGCTGCCCTGATGTCGTCTGCGCTTGCGCGTGGCTCCTGAGCCTCCCAAATCTGCGGCGAGCGATACCGGCTTTCGAGTCCGATTGCTTTGTGACCTGCTGGCAGTCCGTCGCCGTAGTCCGGTTCATCCGGTGCGCCGAAACGCTCATACATTGCCCACAGGTGGATTGCATCGTTTGCTTGCTGTTCGGTCATCCGTATATCGCCTCGATTGTGTTGTTGATCGCCGTTAGTTCGTCCATCTTGCGCAGCTTCCAGCGCTGTCGTGTTCCGTGCCAGCCGTCTCGCCCTCTGTGGCATTCAGGGCACAGAGGAATGCTGATCCACCATTTGCCTTGTTCCGGTTCGTGAACCTCGACAGGTTGCGCTTCACAAATCGCACAAGGCAGTTCAGCTACTTTGCTGACGTGCGACGATTCAGCTGGCGTCTGCTTTGGCTTGTTTTTGCTGTGCATGTTCTATTACGTCATGGATGATCGCCGCTGCAATACGCTCGTTCTGTAGCTGCATTGCTCTGGTGTGCCAGCCTGCCAACAGGTTGCCGATTCCCATAGCAGCCATACCAGCGAAGAAGTAGGCTAGTTCGGTCATCGTGTCACCACTCCGTTCTCCGCACACCAGGCGCGGGTGAATTCGATTAACGAGCTATAGCGCTCTTTTGACAGGCTCCGGGTCTGTATGCCCAATTGAACGATTCCAACTCCGTCTAGGGCCGGAATAACGCGACCACGGGGCATATCCTGTTCTTCCCGACTCCACTTATCGACGATCAAGCGCTTCCACTCCTCCGCCGTCCAGTGCGAGCCTAGATAGCTGGCCTGTTTTGCGATGTCGTTAAGCAGCGCGTGGAATAGCTCCTCCTGATCGCGCGTCTTGATCGCGGGGCCAATGCTCACACGCGAGCCAATCGGCGCCAGCATGACGCTGTTTGCGATAGCTCTCCGGGCTTCTTCGCTAGCGATAGTCAGGCGTTGCATGTCGGCCCCTCAGTTTTGATACTTCATCACGCAGGTTGTCTCGTTCGCTCGTCGCTAATCGCCGCTCGTCCATACACCAATTTAGATCAGCGTGGCTTTTGAATAGTTCGGCTTCGCAGCGCTTCCAGCGTCGATGCAGCAACACACACACAACGCACAGCGCAGCAACAGACCAGAGCAACAAAATCAGCAAGCCAGTCATTCCCCGTCCCCGTCTCCGTGGTGGCGCATGTAGTGCTCGCACACCTGATTGGCTTCCATCAGATACCGCGCTGACTGGCGATAGAAACAGGTTAATTGCAGTTCCATCACGCCCTTGTCAATCGGCTTTTGTGACAGTGCTGATCTGTCGCATTGATTGCACAATCTGCTCACGATCTGGCGCCCCTTTGAAACTTGTTAGAGCGGTCAGTACGGCTTCCTGTGCTTTTCGTTTTTTTGGTACGCGGCTTAGGCATCGGGCGCAACAGAAAACACACTTCGCGCTGTAGGTGTAGGCGTTGGTTTGGCAGTAGAAGCATGTCAAGCCCGCCCCGCAAAACACTTCCGCACCGCAGCGCCGTAGTCGCGTTCCGTCGTAGCCTTGGCGTTGATCCACACATTGCACTTACCGGTTGCGTACACCTCGCTACACGCCGTTTTGCCTGCGCATTTCTCTGCGGTGTTGGTGATGTGGTACTCGCTGACCTCGATGGTCTGGTGATGCGCACAGGCGGCAAGGATTAGCGCTATGGATAGGCTGGTGATGTATTCGGATTTCATGCGGCGATTTCCTGTTGTTCAGGCTTTGCTGGTTCGGGTTGAAACAGCTTGCCCTGCGCATAAGCGCGCTCGATGCGCTCGCAGGCGATGTCGAAATACTTGCGTTCACGCTCGATGCCGGTAAACGCACGGCCAGACTGAGCGCAGGCGACGCCTGTGGTGCCGCTGCCCATGAAGGGGTCGAGGACGGTTTTGGCGTCGGGTGCGTGAGTCAAGCACCACGCCATTAACGCGAGCGGCTTTTGTGTCGGGTGGCCGTTGCGCTCTTCACCGCCTTGGCGCAACATACCATTCCACATCCAAGTAAATTTTCTGACAGGTTTATCAAGGTTTGACCACGCAAGTTCGCAGTCCGCAAACGCATTAGTGCCGTTCTGTTTGTCCCACACGAGCCAACACGTTGAGGCAGGAAACGCAACGTAATTGCCGCCCCATACAATGGCTTTTTTGGCGAGCGCAGCCCATCGCTGTGCGCCCTCAAGTGTGAGCGGCTCGTCATCCCAACCAGATGCCACGTATTGCCCCTTCTTTGCCTTCGCCGCCCCATACTGCGTGCCTGATACAGCAGCCATTGACCGATCAACGCCAATCCCATACGGCGGGTCAGTCAGCAGCAAATCGAACTTGCCCAGCGTCGGCAGCACGTCGCGGCAGTCGGCGTGATACAGGGTCGCGTCACCAATGCGCACGATGTCGGTCACTCGCACACTCCTTCACTGTTAGTCATAAACGGCGCATGCCGCCACCGCTGCAACGCATGCCGTGCTTCGTGGCCTAGCGCTTCGTCTGGCGTCTTGAACGCACCAAGTGCAAGCAGTTGCGCCGGGCCGTCCATTGGGATGATGATTAGCCCGTCCATAGCGCAACCGGCAGCCATCGT
>OFRM01001023.1_pt1 | contig 10289 bp, 19 predicted proteins | sample 1543101 | NCBI WGS metagenome assembly OFRM01 (sample SAMN07774223, study PRJEB24372) | wastewater metagenome | isolation source: Exp Tend VB 0WW | collected 2016-02
AGCAATTATTACAGAATTGCCCTCATTATGCGAGTAGTACTGAATTATGTAATGATTACCAAAGAAAGGATAGAAAGAAGGTCTATAATTAGCTAGTAGGAATTGATTAATCTCTTTTTGTTTCATGCTTATCCCAAGGTCGAATAAAGGTAATCTTCAGTAATTGTGTTTTCTTCAATGCCTAACAACATTCCACATCTCTTATCAGCTTCTTTTACACATTCATAAATGTATGACGGCATTTTCTCGAATCTAAACCTAAATCTCCCTTCTGGATCTATGTTTAGTAAATAAACCATTCTACTAATTGGGTTATTTTTAACTCCATATCTTCTTTTCGCATCTAACCAATGATCCTTATAGCTGCCTTCTATTTCAGAGCATTTATGATAGTACTCAACTAGAGCTTCTTTCAATATTGCGGCCCAAGAAAAAACCTTGCCTCTACAATATTCTTCAGTAGGCCAATACTCAATATTAGGCTTTCTTTTAGCGCTTACTAACTCTCGTGACTTTAATTCACCGACACATACATCATTATCTAGAAGAAACCATCTCCATGGTTCTTCTTCTCCAGGCCAATAAACATCATATAGAGAACAGCCATACCAAACAGTAGATTGCCAAATTTCTTCTGAAAGGCTATTTTTGAGTTCTGGCTTAAGATAAAGTAAGGAGTCTAAATGCCAAGCTAGTGAATGAAGTTCCTCGTTCCATCTCATGTTCTCATGAAATTCATACATTTGTTTTTTTCTCCCACAATTCTTATGCCAAGAAATAGCTAAAAATTACAGTCTAGATTAGATTTTCTCGTGTAATGGCATCATTGAAGAACAGCCAGCAGCATTTTTATGTCCACCTCCTCCAAGAATTGATTTTGCTAACTCTGACACATCAAAATCTCCTTTACTTCGTAAGGAGTAAATATGTTTACCATCTCCATTTACGTAATAAGAAGCTGAGAATTTCCCCTTACAAGCCAATTCATCAAGAGTATCCGAGCAAATTCCAGTCTCATTAACTAACCAAACTTCTTCATTAAACATTTTTACTTTAAAAGCACGGTCCAAAGCTAATTTTGTTTGTTTTGCTCTGTACTGACTAATTGCTTTTCCTGCACTGATAATATCAGTTTGATCTTTTCCGGTGAAGAGATCTAACCAAATCATTGCTGTATCAACAGTAAAAGAAGGTAATGAAAAAAGATAGTCGTTAACTTCTTTTGTGTTCTCTAATTTAAATTGCCATAAATCCCTATCCTGAACCCAATTTACAAACCTTTCGAAAGTTAGATATTGAGAAGGCCAAAGATCGTGGAAGCTGTTATCTTTTGCTACGAAATGTTCAAATGCTAATCGGGCACCTGATTTTTCCATATCAAATTGACCTTCAAAAGTTAGTTCTTTTAGTGCTTCTTGTGCTGTTTTATGATGATCAAGAATTGTTAGTTTCTTAGCTAAAAGCTTAATTTCTTTCATAATATCAATTGGAAAACAGAAATCTAAGAAATATACCTTTCTATCCTTTACTTGAGCGCAATCAAATAAACTTCCATGAGAAGCAGGATAATATTCAGCTTCTAATCCAAAATGTTTATAGGCACAAGTTGCAGCTGCAGACCCATCATTACAGTTGGCATGATAAATTACTAATGGTAAATTAGACATTGTTCCTCCTTATAGAAACTTTAACAGATTTATGGATAATCATTTACATCCTTTGTTTTTGACAATTACTCCATGTAATTGCCATTGTTTAGTTTGTTTTGTACTTGAAGGAGTAACATCATGCTGTTCTATACTACATATTTCACAAATACCATCTAACGTAGTCCAGTCTTTTCCTTTAGGCCGCCAAATAATCTTGTGAGGTTTCTTCATAAATTAGCCATCCACTGTTTTACTAAAGAGGACATTATATCTTGTTCTTCTTGTGTAGCAGCGCAATAAGAGATGGCTCTATACGCCATAAAGTTAGCTATTGCTGTAGCTACATAATGATCAAGTCCTAGTATCAACTCACTTGGTTTAACATTTCCTCTTAATAGCCAAGTTTTCAATCTATCGTATTCTTCGAGTTTTTTCTCTTGTTCTTCTGATAATTGAATCATCTCTAAATCGGCAATTTGCTGTTCTAGAATGAGGCATTCGTCACAATCATCATCTTTATAAACCTCAAATTGCTCACTACACTCAGGACATTCAGCATCTATATATGACATTTAACACCAGGGATTACATCTTTTGCAAGTACAGTATAAACAGATAGGCTGTCCAGGATTATTCTTAGCAAAATTGAAAACGGCACAATCGCTGTATTCTTCTACCTGTTTGTTGTACCATTCCAAAATTTTAAAAGTCTCACCATCATAAGGTATTGGTTCTTGTTTTTCTTGTTCTGTCATTGTATATTCTTTCTATGGAAAAAGACCTCAATTGGACCGCAATAAAAGAAGATGAAGGTAAATACGCTCTGGGTTATATTTTAGCTAAAGAGCTTGAGAATCAAGCTTTTCTTAGAGGTTCAGAAAACGTAATTCACGTCGGTGCATTTGTCACTATCGATCTTCTTGGAAATCTTAAAATTGGTTCTATCACTCCTTTTTTGCCGCCTGAGATGGAACATTATAGGGAAGAAGATAAAATTAAAATTGCATTTGATGCAAAATTAAGTGAAGAAGAAATTATTAAGTTACTGATTTAGTTTTTCTACCAAATCAGCAATCTCTTCAAAAGTCCTCTCCAGCTGATCATTTAAAGTGGTGGCTTGCCGCCCATAAGCTAGATCAGGATCTGATTTATAAAACCCGAAAAATTCCATGACAATGCTAGGAAGCTCAGCCGAGCAATAACTATCTTCACTTGCTACGAAAGTATTATCGTCCCATTCCCCTTTTCCAGTCAGTCTTTTGTAGGTATCACACGCAACCCCAAGACAGCATCTACCATTGTCCCCTTCACGTAATTGTCCAGTAATCTGTTGATATTCTCCGCTTCGTAAATCTTTAGCCCATTCTTTTCGTGCTTGCGCTGGAGTAATTTCTAATTCAGACATATTTGGCCTCGAAGCTTTCATCTTCTCGATTCATTGTGATGTGATAATTTCCAAATACCACCTTCATATATTCGTCTGCCCTTTTAATGCTGTCTGCAAAGTTCTTTTCTGTTGGTGTTCTATTGGAATAAGTAGAGATGTCTTTTTGCTCGTCTACAACCATAATTTGTCCATCTGGACATTCAATTTTCTTCTCAATTGCCAAATTAATACTACGAGTTACGTAATCTCCATCTTCGAGATATTTCATATCAATTTGCTTAATTGCTGGGTTGTACCTAAATAAATCCTTCATTTCTTCCAAAAGCAAGTTACAGATATAGGTTTCAATTCTATTAATCATTTTGCTCCTCAAACAGGCGCTTGTACTGTTTCTTTAAATAAATCAAGGCAAAGTATACAATAGTCGCTAAGAACCAGAAACTGCTTATAGAACCCCAAATTGGGTAAGAGCACCAATAATAAAATTGCTTTTTTGATAGACGGTCTTTAAAGTCAGCACTAGCCAACAAACTAGTCATAGTTATGATAAAGCCAAAGGCATAATTGGTAATTAACCATACTTTCATTTTGATCTCCTCAAACACAAATGGCACTCTTTATTGAGTGCCATTTGTGTTACTTATTCAACAAATCGTAAAGCTTACCCAATTGAATCTCGTCAGACTCTTTCCCAAGAATGTTCATAACAAGTTTGCCATTGCTTTTTCGAACACTTAGAATTTTCATTGGTATTGCCTCCAGATTTATTATTCCAATTTATTTGTTAAAATTACAACCAATAAATTCTTCTTCAGCCGCAAATTTGCGGCTGAAGAAGACTAAAACTCTCTTACATTTTTACAATCTTCACATCTAGCAATTCCCTTGTTATCTTTACGTAAATACCGGCTAACTACCCATACGTCAGAACCTCCGCATACACCACAGGTATGAAGATGTTGGGGCTTAATTGTCTTGATGTTTATTTGTTTTACACGTTGTTTTGCCATGATTTATTCCCCTTCTTTCTCTTGATTTTCGATTTCTTCAACTTCTACTTCGTTATTTTCCCTTGCGTATCCTTCGAGTACTCCAAACAGAAAGCTCTTGTGCTTAAATACCCTCCACTCTTGCTTTACAAAGCCCATATTATCAAGTTCCTCTACACGAACACAGACTCCTTCAATTAGATGGCTAGAATCAATGGTGCTAGCCTTCATCTTATCATTAGCTAGCCATTCATTAACTCTGTCTAATGTTTCTTCTACATCTATGTGAACAAATCGATCTAATTCTGGGACTGTCTGTAAACCTAGCTCTGCACAACGATTTACTGTACGATCCCAAGATTGTACGTTTCTAACTCCATTCGTTACAATATCGAGTTTGTAAACAAACTCTCGGCATTCTTTGGGTTTACACCCATATTTATAGTCCATAGGATCAGAAAATCCAGCTAGATCATACTCTTTCTTTAGTTTGCCTAATCCTTGTCTCTTCATTAGAGAATTGCCAGAATCATCATAACCTGCAATCTCATACGAGAAATCTTCACCTTCAGCACAATTGGCAAATTTCTGAGCTAATTGCTTGCGAAACTCAGCTTTATGAAATCCTCTTGCATTAAGTACGGTTTCTCTAGTACCAATCATCAATTGATAGGCATTGAAGATTTCACCAAGCAGCCTTTCAATTAGCCGTTTCCACCAAGATAGTTCACGTAATTTACCAGTTCTGGCCGATTGTCCGTGCATCTTTTCAGTGATTATTAAAATCACTCCAAATGGAATTCGCCTGATCCAGTCCCTAAATTGTTCGGTATCAGGATGTCTCTCGAATTCATCGTATGCATCGTAATAATTCTTAGCCCGCTTTTTACCTATAAACCACTGTTTAACCTTTTCCCATTTGGTCTTTGGTTTTGCAGGTGTGTGAAGGAAACGAATTCGATATTTCTTACAAATTTGATGAGAACCAATTGTATCAAATTCATATCCAGGCTTGGCAATAATTGTCTCATAACCTGGGCAATAGCCAAATATCTCTTTATAGCCCTCAGTATCTCGAAGATAATCAAAATGGCTAATCGGAACTAGAAATCCTTCACTTCTAACTCCGCCAAGTTTGATGATCTTGACTCTACGCTTGTGGTCGAAATAACCACTGCGTTTGCCATTTCCTAAGTCCTTCTCATATAAATCGTTAGCAATGCAAAACTCTTCACTGAGCTGTGTATTCTCAGGGAAATACACCATAACATTTCCTGGCATTACATCTTTGCCAACTACAACTTGTAAACCAGGAATTTCTTCAATCTCAGCTGCAACAATACGATCTTTGTTAGGAATTGGATTGATTTTTGAAATTGTTACAATTTTAGCTTTGTAGCTCATTATTCTTCCGTTTCTCTAAAGTTGCTCTCAGTCTTTCACAAGCTGCATCAACAGCGATTGTATGAGCTTCAGACAGCTCTTTTCTGCTGTTGTAAGGTGAGTGATCAATTAAATCAAAAGCTTCATCCATACATTGTTGCCAATCTTTTTTATTTTCGCGCATTAAATGAATGGCCTTTTCTATAAGCTCATTCATTACATAAGCAGCTCTTATATTTTCTTCTGTCACTTTTATTCCTTGATTGAAAGTGAAATTGATTTCTCTAGTTTATTGCGGCCACAATACATCAAAATAGCGGCTGCAATTGAAGTTACCCCAAGAATAAGAAAGAAAGTAGAATGTGGAATTGTTTCCCAATACATTTTTCCTAACTTACCAGCTAATTTATTTCCCATTGCTGTAAATACATACCAAATTCCCATGCAAGCCGCTAAATATTTGATTGGAGCCAGCTTTCCAATCATTGATAGCCCCATTGGAGAAACAAACAGTTCACCAATGGTAATTGTAAAGTATCCAATAACTGGCCACAGCAAATGGGCCATTGGGCTTGTAGCAGCAAAAGCCATCAAGAAATAAGAAAGTGCAGTAAACAACATTCCAGCAATGATTTTCGATGATGTTTTCATTGCTAGTTTCACAGCAATCCATGAAACTGAAGTTGTAAGCAAAATAATACAGACTGGGTTAATTACTTGAAACAGTTCTGAATCAATTCCCTTGCGATCCACACAATCTCTAACCCAGAACGACATTGTCCCAACATTCTGTCCAAAAGCCATCCAAAAGAATACAGCAATTGCCGAAAGTAGAAGGATAGCACTGATTCTTTCTTTATTGTTGTTGCTTGGGAGCTCCTCTTCGATACTGGTTGTTATGAAATCTCTTGTAATGACATGCTTTCGTTGAAGATACAGTTGAATCAAGCCAATGGCCAACCCAATAGCTGCACTACCAAAAGCAACATGCCATCCAATGTGTCTTAGAAATCCAGCTGTCAAAGCAGCAATGCCAGCACCAATATTAACGGCTAGATAGAAAATACCAAATGCTGAATCGATTCTTTCATCGCCTGCCATATACAATTTGCGTACTGATGCTGACATGGATGGTTTGAAAAGACCATTGCCAACGATAAGAAAGCCTAATCCCGCATAAAGAGAGGTAAGATTTCCAACTGCCATAATTGCATGGCCAGTCATCATTAAAAGGCCACCTAAGAAAATGGCTCTGAGATAGCCAACTTTGTCAGCTAACCATCCTCCAGGAAAAGCTGATAAATAAATCAAACCCATATAAGAGCCAACTAAACCCAATGAGTCAGCTTTTGACATACCAAGCTTCTCATTGCAGTAGTAAGCTAGCAAAGTCAACATCAAATAGAAGGAATTACGCTCCCAACCCTCCATTCCCGCTAATACATACAAACCTCGTGGATGTGTCATGATTTAATCCTGGTTAGTGTTAAGTTAAAGCGGCGAATGCCGCTCTATCTTAGATGTCAAGTTCAAATTCGAAAGGTTTTACTGACTTCCCATCATCAAAGTCATTCATGAATTTAAGAGCCTCTGGCGGAGCTTGTATTGCATCTTTCCAAGAGCCATCCAATGTTATAGCTCCACCTACTTTTGCGGAAGGGAATTCCCTTCTAAGAGAAAGAGCAATTGGACAAGCATAAATACTCGTTTTTCCATTGCTAATATCTTCTTGCGTTACTTGAATTTTCATAACTACACCCATCCACTGTTTTTTGCGGCCCAATAGAGGCCACCAGTTATCAAAACTCCCATTACAACAGCAAGGGTAGTTACAGTTACTACTTCCTTACCAACTATCTTCAGAACTTTTAACATGAGTTGTCCTTGTTAGTGTTGATTTTTACCTTACTTGTATTATTCCAATTAATCCTTCAATATTTCATTGATTGACTAAAATCACATAAGAAGCCCTTCTTTGGCCGCGAAAAGATGATGAGTAAAATACCGAATCTTCACCTTACTCTTTCACTCTTCTTTTTCGCGGCCCAAAGGGAACTAAGATGGAAAAAGAATATAAAGAAATAAAGAAGAAGAAAGATAAATAGAAGATAAGTATAGAAAGAATAACTAGGGAAAGGTCAAGTACAACCCTAAAACTTAGTTTTAGCCAATATCACTTGTAATTGATAAGAGAAGTTATAAATGGGAGATAGAATAGAAATTACACCAAAATAAAGAAAAGTTTATAAAAATCTAACGTTTATATCGTTTATTTTGCATTCTTATATCGATTTATAGATGACTATAGCCATCTCACTTAAATTATTGCAACTTATTTTATCAATCTTTTTTCACTTATTTTTCGCCCTTAAAAGTGATCAATTTTCAAAACATTGATACTTACCCCTACGCAAAAGTTGACTCTTTTTAGGCCGCAATTTAAGTAAACAATAACATCATCTATCATTTCATTCAATTTTGCGGCTGAAGAAGAATTTGGATACTTGAGTATTTTGGTCTAGGAGAAAATCGCATCATTCAAATTCTGAGTATTTTGCCCTTGTAGAAAAGCTCACTCAATTTCTCTTCGGGCCGCAAAAAAGATAGTAGAGATTGATAAATGGCTAAAAGAAGGAAACTTGAAGAAGAAGGAAAAAACAAACGGTTGAGCAAATTTGATCAAAAAGATGTAAATATGACACTTTTTTGATGAAAACATTGTTTTGCAATTTTCATCTCAAAAAGCTAATGGTTTAGCTTGCTGTTTATCTCATGAAATATTACAATGTCATAATGAAAACCTATTTATACGAGATTACCTATCTAGAATTAGCTAAACTGTTTGTGGTGTCACAGAATCAAATTGCAGTCTGGAAGAAGAGGAAGAAATTCATCATAAATAAGCCTATTTCTATATTTGAGCTTTATAGATTGGAGGGTTCTAAAGTAATTAAGAGACATGAAGAGTTCGAAGATCTGCTTAAGCAATACAATTCGCGCACTTTAAAAGATGATGACAAAATAGAATATGTGAATAGGCTATTGAAAGATTGGGGAAGAAGTAAGGAGATTGTTTACAAACCTAAGTCAATTAAAAGATGAAACTTTATCAAAAAACGCATCCAAAAAGATGTGCCTTTTAAGAAATAGCTAAAAGATAAGTTGGATTGTAAATTCACTAAATTCGCGGCTAAAGAGAAAGACTTCTTCTCTTTCCCATCCTATCTTTATCACAGATAAATCAACTTGCTCGTGGAATGGGTTTCACTTTATGCAAGCCGTTCATCTGTGGTTCTTTTGTTACATAGTTATTATTCCAATAAATATGAAGAAATTTCACTTGAGAAAGTCTGTATAAGTTAGGGCTATAAATGTACGATCTGTCAGAGCTTTTGGGTACCACCCTGGGTTATGCATATTACAAATTAAATTTTACGGGATTTCTTTTTACAAAATTCCGTATTAGAAAATTTTTTATAAAATTTTTCATAGAAAAATAATCTGACTTTATACCTTATAGAGTTAGATAATTTTCCACTTTCGACACTTCCCAATGCAGGACATTCATAAAGATATCTCCACTCAAATCCTAAAGAATTAGGAGTTTTGCTGTCCCAATCTTTCATATTGGTAAGTTGCCACCATTCGTTTAGAACATCTAAAGATCTATCTAAGGCTCTTGATGTACCCTTGCATCTCCAACAAGATTTTAAAGGACCATATTCAACGCAGTTATAGACATAACAAAAAGTTACGTCTGAAAACCAATATCCTCCATTCACATCTCCAATTACATAGCGTATACTTTCTTTTTGCCGCTCTAAAACTGACAGTAACATTGTAGAACCAAATCCAGAAATTCCATCAAGAACTGGTCTTATTATTTCCCAATATTTTCTATTTCTTAAATAAGATTCTCCTTCTGGGATTATCTTTAAGGCCGTTTTTCTTGTCTCAACAAGGAGATTATAACTTTCTCTATTTAGAATTAACTCGTACATTGTTTCCTTTAGTAGCTAAAAAGAAGTTAGTCCGCTGTCAGAGAATCAAACTCTGCTCGTGATTTTACCGGAGATATAAGCTCCGCGGCCACCATCAGCTGCCTCACAGCGGGAAATCTGCCAATTCACTTAAATAAGTAAAGAGTCTATTTTGCGGCTATAGAAATTATCCTTTTATCCCACTTCAGGCCGCAAAAAGATGTAGTCTTGATAGGAAGGCAAACATGTATCCGTCTCTAGGGTCATATTACTCCATGTTTGCCGAGATTCTCTAATTGAAAGCTGACAATTAGATTTGAACTAATGATGTCACTTTTGCAGAGTGATGCCTTACCACTTGGCGATGTCAGCAAAATTACAACTATAGAAGCAATTTTAAATTAGGGAAGTCCTCTTGGATGATCCAAGCCTAGTTTCTCTCGAATCTTTTTTGCTAATTCCTTCCCTGGCTTATGAACAATAACTGGAGGTTCTCTCTTTTGTTCATCTTTTTGCGCCTGAGATGGAGGATTGGGTGGTTTATCCTCAGCAAATGAATTTCCCATAAGACCGAAAATAAAGAGTGAGATGATTAACTTTTTCATTAAGACCTTTCTATTTAAAAACGCCCAGAGATTGTCCGGGCTCATTAGTTTTATCAAGCTGCTACCGAAAATTCTCTAGGGCGGAGCCCTTATCATCCCCTGTTTACCTCACACTCGTTAGAAAAAGGCTTAGACTTGAGTTTTCTGCAAACTAGTGGTTCATAATGACTCCTAGTGAATTTAGTGTCCGTAGCAGGACTTCAACCTGCACATCCCGAAGGAAACTTCCTCTTGAGGGAAGCGCGTTTAGCAATTTCGCCATACGGACTTATGTTTCCTGACAATATTATTATACC
>OFRM01001025.1_pt1 | contig 10287 bp, 12 predicted proteins | sample 1543101 | NCBI WGS metagenome assembly OFRM01 (sample SAMN07774223, study PRJEB24372) | wastewater metagenome | isolation source: Exp Tend VB 0WW | collected 2016-02
AGAAATCGTTACTTCTGTAAAGGTAAAAAGATGATTAGAAACGCATTAGCTCTCACGCCGATGATTTGGCCTTTGTTCGTTTATGTTGGGTTGCCCACACATAAAAATCAACTTTGCGTTAGTTGCGGGAAAGAGGTTCGTGAATCTTATACGCAAGATAAGCTACCCGTTCTAATCAATAGTCAGGCTCGGCCTTACTTTTTGATCGAAAAAGACGGCCACCGCTTCGGCAAGTTTGCCGCTGCTGAAGTCCATTCCCACGAAGCGGAGTAACCAACATGGATCAGTTCAAAGCTTTCAAGGGAATAGCCATTGGCGTTTTGTTGGGCGGGTTACTTTGGCTATTGATTTTAAGGAGTTGCCTGTGACTTGGCCACTATCAAGCTTTAAGTGTGAAGTGTGTTGCCGGAATTCTGATTACGGCATTTTTGGGCCTACTGGCTGGGTTTGCTACAGGTGCGACATGAAAGGAATTTATGACAGACAGAGTTATTTACGAATCAGCGAAACGACTTTGGAAAGGCCGAACCTGCCAGCACGATGGCTGCGGAGCTGCTGCGACTGGGCAATGCGAGTCCTGGAGCGGTTCGGCTTTTGACGGCAACCTTTGCGCTAAGCCTATCTGCACAGATCATACGTTTCACCTGACAGGCGGTCTGCCCGTTTGCCGTTGCCACATCAAGCAACTGGCGGCTCCGGTCGAAGTCACCGAAGCCAAACAGCTTTCATTGTTCGGACAGGTTTCATTATTTGGATAACCGAAAAAGGCCGCCAGCTTTCGCCAACGGCCTCTCCCGGTTTTGTATGAGTTCCTTAACGGAACGCGCGCGAAAGATACTTCGCCCGCGTGTTTTCATCAACCCTAAAGGAGGTATAGCTATGAAATAAATTCCACGCAGAATTTGAGCATCAACAGGCGCGTAAGCCACGCGAACCGGGCAGGGAAGTTTACGCCAACTGCCCGGTTTCATTTTGAATCCCCTACGATCTTTTCCCGGTGTGCCTCACTGGAACAAGTTGAACGAAATGCAAACCTCAACAAAACGCAGAATAACCACGAACTCAGAGCCTGAAATCAAATTACCTTTGGCCGCTGCAATCGAAGAATCCGTTCTTGGTCGGCTTTTTCTAAGCGCAAAAGATGACGCCATTGGACGCGCAATCGAACTTGGCCTGAAACCAGATCATTTTTTTGTCCCGAGTAACAAAACAATTTACGGCGCAATGCTGGACGTTCATTTGAACGGCGTCGAAGTTGATCCTGTCATCATCATTGACAAGCTCAGAGTTCACCACAAACTTGAACAAGTTGGCGGACAAGCCTACATAGCACAGTTAATTGATGCTGGAGCGCCAAGCCTGACAATGCTTGGATCAGTCATTGACGAGCTTAAAGTTGTGGCCTTCAAACGCCAGACGTTGAAGACAGCTAGCCGATTGACTTCAATGGCTGGCAACGGCGCGTCTTTGAGTGACCTGCAAGAAGTTATAGATTCTTTTGAATCTGCCAACGTCACACCTTCGGCTTATGCGATGACTCCGACTGGCTTGATTCACCGAAAGCCCGGACGCGGTTTTGGCTTCGACCCTGAACGGCTGACAAACTTCAATGCCAAGATCGTTGCGGAACAGATCGAAGACGACGGCAGTTTAGAAGAGCAGAGAATCTTTGAAATCGAAGCCGAGCTGGACGGGCGAAAACAATCAATCAGAGTCCCCGCCAGCAAGTTCGGAGCGATGGCCTGGCCTACGGCAATGATCGGAGCAAGAGCGATCGTTTACCCCTCGCAAGCCGACAAAGCCCGCGCCGCAATCCAAAGCCTTTCAACGAACGTTCGTCAGATGACAGTTTTCACTCATACGGGCTGGCGGCAGATTGACGACGTTTGGAGCTATCTGCACAGCGGCGGAGCCATCACGCCGACAGGCAACAGGACGGATATTTCTGTTCGGTTATCTGAATCACTCCGATTCTTTCACTTGCCAGACGTGGCCGAAGATCAGCGAGGCGTTGCCCTCAACGCTGCTTTGTCACTGATGAACGCTTTCCCGCGAACGGTTACGGTGCCGATGATCGGAGCGGCTTTGGCTTCCATCCTGGGCGGGATTGATTACAGTGCTTACGTCACTGGCCAGAGCGGGACGCGAAAATCTGAGTTGACCGCGTTGATTCAATCTTTCTTCGGCTGTGGTTTCAGTCGCTTGGCTTTGCCAGCCAGTTATAACGATTCCGCTCTGGCCATTCTGTTGAAAGCCTTTCGAACGAAAGATGCTGTTTGCGTCGTTGACGACTTTGCACCGAACGGCCAGAAGCATCATGACGACAAACTACACACGACGGCAGAAACTATTTTCCGCGCCGCTGGCAATGCCGCTGGCAGGTCTACGGCAAAGGTTGATCATAGCGAGCGAGGCGCAAAGCCACCACGCGGCATGTTGATTTCATCGGGTGAAGACGTTCCGCGCGGATTGAGTCTGCAAAACCGATTGCTGATTGTTCCGCTGAAAGTTGGCGATTTGCCAGACGAACCATTGACCGAAATGCAAGCGATGGCCAGAGCAGGGAAGTTTGCCGAATCAATGGCCGTTTTCATTCAGCACGTTGCCACTTACAAAAAAACGATCAGCAGAATCTTTCAGTCTGACTGCATTCGTTACCGCCTGTTGATCGCCACAACGAACAAGCAACATTCACGACAACCAACCACGATTGCTCATCTTTGCGCTTCGTGGAGAGCATGGCTTCGCTGTGGCGTAGTTGTCGGAGCGTTTACCCGCGCCGATGCCCGGTTGTTGTGGAAAAAGATTTGGGCTGCGCTGAATGCTTCGCTGAACGAACAGAAAGAGCAACACACAACAGTTCATCCCGCTGATTATTTTTTGGAGCTTCTGCGCTCAGCTTTGCTTTCTGGTCGTTGTCATCTGGCTGCGTTGGATGGATCGCGGCCTGAGAATTCGTCCATGCTGGGCTGGCGTCACGATTTGGCAATGGGAGATACGGCAGGCTGGATTGATGGCGAGTTGGTTTACCTGGAGCCTTCGACCGCATACAAGGCAGCCAATTCGCAGGGCGCGTCAGTCGGCGAGGCGTTGTCTGTTGGGCCGATTTCTTTGTGGAAAAGAATGGACGAAAAAAATATGATTTTGAAAAAAGAGGACGGACGCGGGCAAAGATGTAGATTACCCGGAACTGGTGTGCCTGTTGTACTTATCGGGAAATCGGCAATTTTCGGGTAATTTCCCCAGAGGGGTACTGTTTTTTTTCTTGCCAAGTTTGCCAAGTTTGCCAGATTCCCAATATCGAACACCTCTATGGCAAGAAATCTGGCAAACTTGGCAAGAAATATAAAAGGGTTTTCAGAGTTTGCCGTCTGTAAATTGATGAATTCAAAGGGCTATGGCGAACTTGGCAAACTTGGCAAGAAAAAAAACACCATACACACTCACAGCGACAAAAACGCATTTTCTTTGGCGAACTTTACAATTGACGGTTTTCAGTTTCTTGCCAAGTTTGCCAGATTTCTTGCCAAAAACGGGAGAGCAACCACTATGCCAATGATTTACGAAAACTATCCTTCGAACTGGAAAGAGATCAGCCGCCGCATCAGATTTGAGCGGGCTGGCGGTAGGTGCGAGTGGTGCGGAGTCCGCCACGGGCATTTTCGCAATGAGATGGGCCAGTCATTTGAAACGAAGAAAGAGTTCTGGGTTATGTTTGGGAAACGAACAAAGGTTCGAATTGTTCAGATCATTCTGACCACCGCTCACTTGGGCATTGACAAGCCGGACGGCACTCCGGGCGACAAGTCCGATACGATGGATTGTCGCGAAGAGAATTTGGCCGCTCTGTGTCAACGCTGCCATCTTGGCTTTGATCGTGAAGACCACGTTCGGAGCCGACGAACTAACCGCCGTTTGCGCCTGGTCGCTGCTGGGCAATTGGAGATGTTTTGACCAGATTAAAACAGGCAATCGCCGAGCAAAAAGAGTTTATGGCTCTCAACATGTCGCGTGAGCTTTACGACGATGAAGACGATGGCAGTTTTTCGGATGATGACGCGCTTGAAGAGCTTGAGAATGAATGCGGCAGGCAGCGCGACGGGTCATGTCTTTATGCTGGCACTGGGCAGTGCGACTGGGAGTGTCCGTTTTCGTGAGGCAATATGATGACTGAAGACTTTTTGACTTATGGGACAACGCCAGACCCTACCGCGTGGGCAGAGATTGACGCGCAAGGGAACTTGTTGTTTTTTGATGAGGCGAAGGCTCGACGGTTCGTAGCCGCTCACAATCCATTGTTCCCACCTGCGCGAATTGCTTGTTTGATCCTGGGCGTTCTTGCTGCTGAGCGGGAGAGGGTGCCTTTTAATTCGTTTGAGTTTTTGGAGGTTTGAACTATGGCAAAACTGAAAGAGCGGGAGATTCTGGAAAGACTAGATGAATGTTTTGATTTGATAACAAGCCCAAAGGTGTTTGAGCGGCTTTGGCGACTGAAACAAGCCTTTGGACGGTTGTCCCCGGAAGATCGTGAGATGTACTTAAACGAAATCAACGCTTTGAAAGAGATGCTTGAAGCTTTGTACGAATTGTACCTCGTTCAAGATTTGAGAGCGGGCGTTGAAGCGTTGCGGGCAATCAACCGCAAGCATGATGAATCAAATTGACAGGCTGAACCGTCAGCGGTATCTTCCGCCCGAAAACAACGGAGCTTTGGAGCTCCGAAAATCCATTGGCGGAACCGCCAACGCTGGCGGCTTTTTCGTGTCTCGGTTTATGCCGGGAGTCCTTTTGTCGTAAGGCAAGAGGGCCGTACCAATGGACGGTTCTAAAGCTCCCGGCGCTCAGACTGCATCTGAGAAATTTAGAAAAACCATTGGAGATCAACATGCCAATTCCAGTTCAATTAAACCTGGTCGAATTTTCACTTCGCGGAGTTCCCGCGAATCTTCCCGAACACGAAAGAGAAAGGCTGCTGGCTGAAACTACGATCGGCTACGGCGCGGGATTGTTCCGCCTGCTGGCCTTCGTTTCGCGTGATCGCGTCTTTGGCGAAGGTTCCGGCGTCGAACCGGACGCGATGACCGAAGAGGAATTTGACGACGCTTTGAACATCGCGGGCAACCTGGGCACGGCCATCGTCTCGGCTGGCTTCGGCCACGCGACGGCGGCTTTTGATGCGTATGAGAAATTGATTGACGAACTCACAGAGCGGGTTCAGAATTCGAAGCAATTGGCAGCGGCAAATTCCTAATGGCTGAGAACGCTGCTGAATCCGGGCGGGGAAACCCGCCCTTTAGATTTTGGAGAATTGTATGACCGACGAAGAGCAGGCAATGAGCGACATTGACTCTTTGATTCGTTATGTTGAGTCACGGATTCAAAACTATGACTACGACGTGAGATTTGCCTCCAATGAAAAGAAAGCTTTTCTTGCTAAAACAATTTTGCAGTCACTGAAACATTGCTCAGCCAATTTGTGTTACGGAAAAGAACAGATTTATAAATATATTGTTAAGCAGGCGGGACTGCCTGACTAAAAGAAAAGCCGCCAAGTCTCACGTCTTGGCGGCTTTTCTTTTGCGTTTCAGTCTTCGGCTGTGGCTGTGGTTCGTTGCGCCTCACACACAGCGAACCTCTTCTCTTCGGTCTTACTTGGTAGACGGCTGAGCGCGTAGCAAAGAAGCGGGAGCGGGCGGAATTGGCTGGCCTGCAATCAACAGGCTCAGCGCCTGGCTGACGTACCTGAGAACGATTGCGGCCTGCCCTTTTACTTTGAAACTGGCAAACATAATGATTGGATTCGCGGTTCGTAAGACTGACTTCAGCGTTCCGCTGATTTTCTGGTTTGTGCCGTTGGCGATGACCGCGGGCAACGGCGGCAAATCTCCGCCTGTCGCGATTGCGGAGCCGACGTCGGCAACGTAAACCAGCAGCTCGCCTGCGAAGTCGTCTGCGCCTTCCTTGTTTTCGTCCAGGTCAATTAATGACTGACCTGTTACGCCTAAAAATGGGGCGATGTCTTCAAATCTCATATTTCTCCTTAATCGTGTTTGGTTGATCGAAGCACGGCTTTCAAATCGTCTCCGATAACTCCCAGCAGTTTGCTTGCGGCTTCAAGCTGGCGCTCCATGTTGAGCATTCGCAGTTCGAAGTCCGGGCCACGGTGAAGCCCTGGGCCGTTTAGATGTTCCGCGATTTGTTTTTTCATTTCAGCCAACTGATTTTTGATATCCTTTGTTGTCTCGATCGTGTTGGTGATCGTTACGATGTAACCAATCATCAACACCAAAGCCAACGACAATTGCCACCAGTTTGCGGCAATCCAATTGCCTGTCATCGTCTCCCACCTTTGAGGCACTTTGGTTAGAGGGTCAGTCGTCAGTCAAAAGAACAACGACGGCCAGCAGTGCTACGCCGCCGATTAAAAGCCAATTGATGCTCGCTTCACTGGGTGCCATTCCCCCGTCTGGAAACCCGGTATTTGCACCAGCCTGGCTCAGAATTTGGGAAGCGTAGTTTCGGGCTGCTGTTGACACCGTTCCCCGTTGAACGTTGCCTTCGCCGCCGTTGTAGCCCTGTAAAACCTTTGTCAAATCGCCGCCGAACAACTGCATTAGGTAACTGGTGTAGGCAGCCCAGGCAGCCAGAGACGCATCCGGATCATAAGCGTTCTGGTGCATCCCAGCCCCGAACCTTGCCCACGTTCCGGGGATAAACTGCGCCAATCCGCGTTCGCCTGAGCCGCCTACAAACGGCCCGTAAACAACATCAGATCGAAAGTTTGCCGATTCGCGCGCCAATTGCTGAACCGCGACTTGTTCGGGAAAGCCGATGCTCCGGGCCGCCTGGCGGATACGTTCAATCAGTTGTTCGCGGGAATATGGCATAACGTCAGGCGGTTGCGGCCATCACCTTTGGCGTTTCTTCTGATTGCGTCTCAGCGTCTGAAATCAACCAAAGCAGATTTGACAGGCTGGCTGCCGTGATCGGTTTCTTGGCGTCTTCGGCCTTCGTAATTTCATCAAAAGAGAAATACTTGGTGTCAAAGTCAAACTTGACGATTTCTGTTCTTATCAGTTCGTCGGTTTCGATGTTGTATGCGATGGCCTGTTCTTTTTGTTTGTTCGGGTCGAAGGTGAAACGAGTTCCGCCCAAAACTTCGGCACCGTGTTTTTTGGCGATGGCCAGCATGCTTTCCTGCAAGCCTTCCATTTCACGCTTGGCCGCGTTTAAGACTTTGGCAAAGCGATATTTCATTTTGCCCGCGGTTAGTGAATCGGCCACGGAGCAGAGAGACTCATAAGAGTCATTCAGTTCTTTCAAAGTAATTTCAATCATTTGCTGGGATTCCTTTCGTTGAAAAGAGGGTTAATGAGTTAGGGCTTGCGCTGTGCGTTACAGCACAATGGTGTAAAGATCATTCGAGTTTTTGGGTGTCAGGCCGGCCAAAATGGTGCCCATCGTGGCAAGTCCTGTTGCTAATTCCTGCGTCGTCAATCCTTCGTTTGCTCCGATGAATTGATCGTCTCTTAATTCGCTGGCCGCGTTTTGGCCTTCGTAGGCCGCAACAGCCGCCCGGTACTGGTTGAACGCTTCAACCAGTGTTGTGGCGGATTGTCGAACTTCGGTGATTAGGTCGCTTGCCTGAGCTTGGATCATAAAATTCCTTTGATTAGTTGGATGCCGGTTGCCATTTGATAATAAAGCCTTCTTGCGTAACCTCGCTTGAGGCTCCGCTTTGGCCAGTGCATTTCAGAGTAACCGCGCCTGATAAAGTCTCAGCGGGTGCCGCAACTTGTGCGGTCACTGTGACCAGTGCCGTGTCACCGTCGAAAGACGTGATGGTTAATTGCGAAGTTGCGCCGCCTCGCACAATTCGCGCTCTCAGTCGCCACGCACCAGAAGTGAAAGCCAGAGCCGACGTGTCGAAGATCGTCGTAGCCCCAAACTTCATTTTGACCCTGGCGTTACCGGTCGGAGCCGTGAACTCGCCAAAGGCTTCAACTTCCAAATAATCGTTATCAGTTCCCAGCGTGTTTGCTGGGACGCTGAATGTCATCAGATCGGTTTCACCTGTGCCGCTGTTGCTGACTGGCGTGAAATCTTCGTGGATGGTGCCGCCGACTTTGGCCACGGTCGTTCCAGTGTTCAGACCAGCGCGAAGGCTCAGCACTCCGGACGCGGCCAAAGTCAACAGATTCGGCGTCAGGCTGTCTCTGAAGATTTCCAGCATGTTGGCCGTCTGGCCATTGGTGCCAATCAGCCGCATGCCGATTGTGCCGTTTGCGCCGGAATAGATTGCCGCGGTAACTCCAGTCGCGAAGCTGGCATAGTTGCCCACCTGCAACAGGTTGGTTGTGTCGTAGCTGCCCGATGTGGCGCCAATGCGGAGCGTTCCGGTTTCCTTCAAATACATGCGGTCGGTGATCGTTCCCGCATTGTTGCTGGTGAAAAAGATCATCTGGCAACCGTTGTTGCCTGCTGACCAGTTTTCCGTTGCCGAAACGCGGATCCGCGCGCCGATGGCAAAGTTATTTGTGCTGGTCGAAGTTTGCCCTGCCCATTCGACCGCGCCTAGACCGTCGCTGCTTTGCGCTGCTGTTGGGCTGGCGTTGGTGCCGCGTCCGCGAAGCATCTGCCAGACTGGAGCATCGAGCGCCGTTGCGCTGAAATGAGCCGCTACGCCGACCGCTGGCAGAGTTGGATCAATCAAATAAAGCTTCGCCGCAAAGCTGCCAGTAGTCCAAACGTTCGGGTTTGTGCCGCCGTGCAAGGTCAAGACAAACGGACTGCCTACGTTGTTGGACGGAGTGCCGAGCCTCATGACTGCGGCCAGAGTCGCGTTGTTCGTCAGACTCCAACTGATTGCACTTGTGCGGCTGGCGTGGGTCGCCGTCGTCCAGAATACGTTGATCCTTCCCGTTTCTGTGTCGTTGGTTGTTGAAGTCTCTGCTGACCAGCTCAGCGAAGCGCCGAAGCCATCCGCCGCCGTGCCTGTCGAATTCACGCCAAGCCGAGCAACGGTCACAAATGTATTTGTGGCCGCGTTGCTGCTCATCACCGTGAAATTGCCGGTCAGCGAGTCGGTCGAGCTCCCAATGAGGACAGACCCAATACCAGTTGAGCCGTTGCCAAATCTCACTGAATTCGTTCCAAATTTCTGTACCGAAACGTCACCACTAGAACCGCCAAAAATAATTGGGAAAGTCGAACTGACCCACATGAAACTGCCACGCCAGCCGACGACATTGATTCCGCCGACATCCACACCAAAAAAACTGCTAGTTTCCCATAATCCAGTATTGGCCCCCGATGAGCCAATTCGCAATCCACCATTGGCAACGCTCCCTGATGAAACATTCACAACAACACTGCCAGGCGTCCCAGTTCCAATTCCTGTGCCTGGGGTTGCTATGATGCTTCCACCGTTCGCGTTGCCGCTGGTCAGCCTAGCTGCTGCGCCCGCTGTCAAGTTGACATTCCCGCCCGCCGCCGCGCCTGCCACGGAAGCGCCAGCAATGGCTGCTGAAGCTGTGATGTTTACATTGATTCCAGTAACTGCCGTCGTGGAAGGCGTTGCAATCTCAGCAACCATGTTGATTGCGGTTGAACTGGCTGAATGGGCTGCTCTGACGTATTCAGTTGGGGCTGATGCTGTGTTGTTCGCCGCCGTGCCGTAGATATTAAACGTCTGCGCAATCGTGCCTGTACCAATGTTTCGTTGTTCGGTAACTGAGGTTGATAGCCGGACCAGTAGAGAATCTGCAAAAGTGGTTCCATTCAACCGATAAGGCATCAGCGTATCAGTCGAATTGATCGTTGCTCCGCCTGAAACCGTCGTCCAGCTCATCGTGACAACGTTAGCCACTGGAGCCGATGCCGTCAGCGCCTGGCCTGCGGTCGGGTCTGCGTCTGGCCAAAGATAGGTATTGGTGTTTACTGGTGCCGCTCCGCCTCGCAAGGTCTGCGTGTTCGCCTGCCCGTTGACTGCAAAGGTCAGTTGCCCGGTTGCGCCGCTGGCTCCGACTTTGCCCAGCGTCAGAATGCCCGAATTGCCGAAGGTAAACCTAATCCCTGCGTCGTTGTAGATTTCAGCCAGATTGACCGAAGTCGTAGGCGCGGAGTTCAAAATCAGCGGAACTGTCGTAGTTGCATTGGCTACAACCTGAAGCTGAGCCGCAATCCCGGTTGGTTTATTGATGCCTACGTTGCCGCTGGTGTCTTCAATGCTCAGCCGCTGAAGACTGTTGGTGATCAGGTGAAGATTGTGGGCCGTGCTGGTTCCAA
>OFRM01001027.1_pt1 | contig 10273 bp, 10 predicted proteins | sample 1543101 | NCBI WGS metagenome assembly OFRM01 (sample SAMN07774223, study PRJEB24372) | wastewater metagenome | isolation source: Exp Tend VB 0WW | collected 2016-02
TGCCAGTTTTGGTGCACCACAATGACACTACGACCTGGGGCAGCGGCATTGAACAGATCGTTGACGGTTTTTACAAGCTCTCGATCAGGCCCATGCTGGTGAGCATCGAGCAGGCCACCCGCAAACGTGTGATGACGGCCAACCAACGCTCGTACATGAGCGCTGAATTCGCTCTCGACGCCTTGCTGCGCGGCAACCCAGGCCAACGCGCAGAGTTGTACGCCAAGAACGTCCAAAACGGTGTGATGACGCGCAACGAGTGCCGCCAGCTTGAGAACCTGCCGCCAATGGATGGCGCAAACGAGTTGACAGCCCAGACAAACCTATTACCACTGACTCTGCTTGGAAAACAACCAAGTGCAGGAGGAAAAACCAATGTTGCTACGCAAGACACTATCGCTAACTGACGTTGCCCTGAAGATGAAAGGCGACAACGGCACCTTTGAAGGCTACGCATCCAAGTGGGACGGCGTTGACAGCTACGGCGACACCATCCTCAAAGGCGCATTCGCCGACACCCTGAAGACAAACCCACCGAAGATGTTCTTTAACCACCAATGGGACATGCCCATCGGCAAATGGGTGAGTGCTGAAGAAGACGATTCTGGTCTGTACGTCAAGGGCGAACTGACCCCAGGGCTGGCAATCGCTGGTGATGTTCGCGCAGCAATGAAGCACGGCACCTTGGACGGTCTGAGCATTGGCGGTTTCCTCAAGAAGGGCGACTACGAGGAAAAGAACGGTGGTCGCGTGATCCGCAAGTGGTCATCCCTGGCTGAAATCAGCCCCGTGGTGTTCCCAGCCGACGCATCGGCACGCATCGACCTGCAAAGTGTCAAAAGCATCGACTTTGAAGCCCTCTTGCCCGAGTGCAAGAGCGAAAAAGAAATTGAACGACTTCTGCGTGATGCAGGGTTGGGCAAATGGGAAGCAATGGCGATTGTTTCCCGCATCCGTGCAATTGTCAAAGGGAGCGATTCCCCGCAACAAGCACAGATGGACGAAACGGCACGGATTCTGGAGCGTATCCAGAAGCTCTGCGCGTAAAGCACGCAAACCCTGCATCGGCCACCTTTGGGTGGCTTTTTTATTTCCCAAACATAAAGGACACATCATGTCTGAAGCAATCCTCAAAGCCCTTGACGGCATCGAAGCAAAACTGAAAGCGTTCTCTGACAAAGCAGACGGCGAAGCAAAAACGGTCGGCCAAATCTCAGCCGACACCAAGACCGCTCTGGATGCCATCGGTGTTCAACAGCGCGAACTGGCTGACCGCCTGTTGAGCATCGAGCAGAAAGCCACCGCAAAGCCAGAAGACAAAGGTTTGTCCTCTTGGGGTGAGCAGTTCATCAAGTCGGCCAACTACGGCGCATTCGCTGGCGGCAACTTGAACAAGCTGCGCGTCGAAGTGAAGAACACACTGACAGGTTCCGACACCAACGTGGCACCGCAACGCAACGCTGGCATCGTCGGTGGCGCTGTCCTGCCCTTCAGCATGGAAGCGTTGCTGCCAAGCACGACCACTTCCAGCAACGCGATTGAGTTCACGAAAGAAGCTTCTTTCACCAACTCTGCCGCTGAAGCTGCTGAAGGTTCTGCCAAGGCCGAATCCGCGCTCACTTGGTCGCTGGTAAACATGCCTGTGTCCACCGTGGCTCACTGGATCAAGATTTCCAAGCAGCTTGCTGCTGACGCTCCTGCCTTGGCCGCTTACGTCAACACCCGCATGCGTTACGGCGTGAACCAGAAGGTTGACACCCAGTTGGTGGTTGGTGACGGCACTGCTCCGAACATCTCGGGCACATACGACACGGGCAACTTCACGGCGCACGGCATCGCTGACGCCGCTCTTGGTGCTACGTTCAAGAAGTTCGTACTGATCCGCAAGGTGATGGCCGCTTTGTACGCTGCTGGCTACCCTGCCGACGCAATCGTGCTGAACCCTGCCGATTGGGCATCGATGGAAATCGAACTGCTGACAACCGCCGCTGGTCAAACGCTTTACAGCGTTGCCGAAGGTGGCACACCACGCTTGTTCGGCATCCCGGTTGTGCAAGCAATCGGCATGGCCGCTGACACGTTCCAGGTGGGCCGCTTCAGCGAAGCCTACATGGTCTACAACCGCGAAGGCGTGGTCGTGGAAATGTCTGACTCTGACAGCGACAACTTCACCAAGAACTTGATCACTCTGCGTGCAGAGCGCCGTCTGGCCTTGGCTACTGAGAAACCTGCCGCAGTTCGCGGTGGCGATCTGACACCGGCTTAAAGGTCGCTCAACCAAAAAGGCTCACTCCTGTGGGCCTTTTTACTGGAGGAACTATGCAAGTCGAAATCAAATTTAAGCGCACTGGGTCGCACAGCGTCTTCGGCAACTTTGCCGCTGGCGATGTGATGCGCTGCGACGAAGCCCTCGCTGCGTTCTACGTGCGCGATGGCGTTGCCAAGTACACCACGGCACCAGCAGAAGTTGTGCCGCCACAAGCCCCAGAAGCTGAGCCAAAGAAACGCGCCACCAAGGCCAAGTAACCATGTCATTACGCCTAGTCACACCCGCCTCAGCGCTTGCTGTCACCCTCGCTGAAGCGAAGGCACATCTGCGGGTGGATGGTACTGACGAGGACAGTCTCATCACGGCCCTGATCGCTGCTGCAACTGAAACCGCAGAACAGATCACCGGGCGGGCGATCATGCTGCAAACCTGGGAGATAGCCATAGACGCTTTCCCAGAGTCGATTGATATCACTCGCGTCCCGCTGTCTTCAGTGACCAGCGTTACCTATACCGACGCCGCTGGGGCATCACAAACGCTCACCAGCGGCACGCACTACCGCATCCGCACGATTGACGATTTCTCGTTCAGCAGCATCGTCCCTGCCTATGGCTACACATGGCCAACCACAAGGTCAGACACAGACGTGGTTGTGGTGCGGTTCGTCGCAGGCTATGCAAACGCTGCTGCGGTGCCGCAGCCCATTAAGAACTGGATTCTATTGGCGATTGGCGATATGTACGCACGCCGTGAGCGCAGTTCGACAGGCACTGAGCGCTCACAGTCAGCGCCCCTTCAGTTCGCAGACGGTCTGCTTGACCGATACAAAGTGTGGTCGCTTTGATGCTCACCGCAGGATTCCTCAAGCAGCGCGTCACCGTGCTGAGTCAGACAGCTACGCAAGATGAGCTAGGCCAGCCCACCACCGGGTGGACTACCTACGCCACGATCTGGGCGAACATCCGCGTTGAAAAAGGCATGGAGCATATCCGCGCCAACGCCGACACTGCGGTCAACAAAGTAAGCATCCGTGTGCGCTACCGCACAGACCTCACCGCTGCGATGCGCGTGCAGCACGGCACCACGGTGTACCAGATCAAGTCGGTGCTCGCCGACGTGGACGGGCGAGAGTACACAGACTTAGTGTGTGAGGTGTCCAGTGGTCAGAATTGATTTTGATTTCACGGAGATCACCAGCAAGCTGGAAGCGGCCAAGGTTGCTGCTGTCACATCCGTTCGCCCAGCAGTGCAAGAGGGCGCACAGATTTACTACGACGAGATGAGAGTCAGGGTTCCTGTCCACACCAAAGGGCACTGGTTCCACGGCACCTCGTTTCAGAAGAACGGCAAGAAATACTGGTTCAACGCCGGGTCGCTGAAGTCGGCGATCTATCAGGTCTATTCAAAGGACAACAGCGGCGAAGCCAAGGCCACCTACCACGTTTCCTGGAACCACAAGAAGGTTCCATACGGCTTCATGGTGGAGTACGGAACCTCGCGCACCCCAGCGCACCCATTCCTGCGGCCAGCCTATGCCGCGAAGCACACGCAAGCTGAATCAGCCGTGCGTGAAGGCGTCTACAGGCGCGTTCAGAAAGCACTCGGGTGACAGTCGAAGCAAGCATCTACACGCTCCTGCGCCCGATGGTCGCGGATCGCGTCTATCCCGACGTGGCACCGCTCGGAACCACGCTGCCCTACATCACCTACCAACAGGTCGGTGGTGAGGCACTGAGCTTCGTTGACAACACCTTGCCCAGCAAGCGCAACGGCAGGTTCCAGGTCAACGTCTGGAGCAACAGCCGCCTGAACGCAACCACCTTGGCTGTGCTGATCGAAAGCGCTTTCTACACAACCACTGCGATGCAGGCCCGACCCATTGGCGGGCCTGTCGCGCTGTACGACGAAGAAACCAATTTGTACGGGTCAACACAGGACTTTTCGATCTGGTCTGACCGCTAACCAACCCGGCTGAATAAGCCAATCCCTTAAAGCCGCTTCGGAGCAATCCGCAGCGGCTTTTTTGTTGCCAGATTTCTGGCATTCACCAACGCCCCGATAGGGGCTTTTCTACGAAAGAAGGCCCACACATGGCTGCAAAACTCCCTGACGGCGCGATTGTTTCTCTCGCCACCACCTACGCATCCGCGATCACAATCACCGCAGTAACCAATGCAAACCCTGGCGTTGCATCTGCAACCGCTCACGGCCTTGCCAACGGCGATCTGGTGTATGTGGTCAGCGGATGGTCGAACCTCAATAACCGCATCGTGCGCGTGGCATCTTCTGCCGCCAACACCTTCGCGCTTGAAGGCATCGACACAAGCTCCACCACGTTGTACCCCGCTGGTTCTGGCACTGGCACTGTGACCAAGATTTCTGCCTTCACGCAAGTGACTCAGATCATGGGCTTCACCACTTCCGGTGGCGATCAGCAGTTTGCAAACTACTCCTTCTTGGAGCAGAACTTTGAAACGCAAATCCCAACGATCTTCAGCGCACAGTCGATTTCCATCGACATCGCAGACGACCCAACCTTGGCTGGCTACATTGCACTGAAGGCTGCATCTGACGCCCGCGCCACTCGCGCTCTGAAGTTGGCAATGCCTGACGGCAGCTTCGTGCTGTACCAAGGCTACGTGTCCTTCAACGAAACGCCCACGCTGAACAAGGGTCAAGTGATGCAGGTGAAATGTTCGTTCAGCCTGCAATCTCGTCCTGTGCGCTACGCCTCTTAAGCGTTGCCAGCCCACCTTTGAAGCGACTCAAGGGTGGGCCTTTTATGCCCCTCGGTTAGCTACCGATACAGGGGTCTTTTTGATTCAAACAGAGAACAAACATCATGGCAAAAGTCAAATTAGCACTCACCAACGCACCTACGTTCAAGGCCAAGGTAGCCATCCCCGTTCCAGGCGCAAAGGCCGTGGAAGTGGAATTCACTTTCAAGGGCCGCACCCGTGAGCAGTTCAAGGAATTCGTGGACGCGCTGGCAGGCATGGAAGACGCAGAGGCCATCATGGGTCTGGCGTCCGGTTGGGAGTTGGATGACCCCTTCACACGCGAGAACGTAGCCCTCCTGATAGACAACTACCTGGGTGCCGCCCGCGTCATCATCGAGAAGTATTTCGCTGAGTTGACCCAGGCCCGCCTGGGAAACTGAGAGAGGCATCCCGCGCACTTTACGAACGGGATGCAGATGAATCAGAGCTTGCCGCATTCGGCCTGAAGCTATCTGACTACAGCGACAACGCTGTGGACATTTGGCCTGAAAACGCCGACGCGGTAGCGCTCTTCGTGCAACTGCAAACGCAATGGCGCATCGGCATGTCGGGGCCTACGGGTCTTGACTACAACGTGCTGTATCACAAGCTGGATCGCCGGGCACTGACACCCGAGCAATACGAGCAGCTTGAAGACGATATCCGCACGATGGAGTACGAAGCGCTGTCTGTTCTGGGTGAACAGAGCAAAGAAAGCAAATAGGCCCTTCGGGGCCTTTTTCATTTGGAACAAGAATGTCAGATTTAGCCTCGCAGATTGTTGTCGGCGCAGACGTTGAGGGCGTCGTTACGGGCATGGCGCGGGCGTCTAAGTCTGTCAAGGACTTGGGGCGTGCGGCCACCGCAGCAGGCCAAGAGGCAGCAACTGGAACCAAGGTTGTTGGCGATGCTGCCGAACAGACTTCGCAGAAGGTAGACCGCGCCACCAAGAATGCCATTGCCTCTTTCGAGAGAGCCATTGCCAGCCAGAAGGCCGCAGGCAAGGGGCAGGCAGAGTTCCTGGCCCAGTTGGCGACTGACCGTGGCGCTAATACCGACGCGCTCAAACCATACATCGCCCAACTAAGCGAACTCACCGCCAAGAACCGGGCCGCACAAGATGCGCTGCGCTCATCCGAAGCTGCGATGGGTGGCCTGGGCATGTCGGCAAAGGCAACCACCGCCGCACTGCGCCAAGTACCCGCGCAATTGACTGACATTGTTGTCAGCTTGCAAGGCGGCCAAGCGCCCATGACCGTGCTGCTGCAGCAAGGTGGCCAACTCAAAGACGTTTTCGGGGGCATCGGCCCCGCTGCCAAGGCGCTGGGCGGCTACATCGTCGGGCTTATCAACCCCATGACACTGCTGGCTGCGGCTGCGGGTGCGCTAGGGTATGCCTACTTCAAGGGCAGCGAAGAGGCATCCGCCTACAGCAAAGCCCTCATCCTTAGCGGCAACGCTGCAGGAACCACGGTGGGCCAATTAGGTGCCATGGCCGCCAGCATCAGCAAAGTCAGCGGCACCCAGTCCGCCGCCGCCGCTGCCCTGGCAGAGATGGCCCAAGCCAGCGGGGTAGGGCGCGACAACCTCGAAGCCTTCACCCGCGCTGCTGTCAAGTTTGAAAGCACCACAGGCCAGGCAGTCAGCGAGACCGTCAAGCAATTCAAAGAGCTGGCCAAGTCCCCGCTGGAGGCGTCACTCAAGCTCAATGACACCTACAACTATTTGACCGCATCGGTTTACCGCCAGATCAAGGCGCTGGACGAGCAAGGCAAAGCCACCGAAGCCGCTGCCCTGGCGCAAAAAACGTTTGCCGACACGCTAGACAGCCGCGCCGCCCAAATGATTGGTAACCTGGGCTACATCGAGCGGGGCTGGAAGGCCATCAAAGACGCCGTCATGGGCGCAGGCAGTGCCATTGCAGGCATCGGCCGTGATGTGTCTCCAGCGGATCAAGCCGCATCCCTACGCAAGCAGCTTGATGACCGTCTTACGCGTGGCCCCACTAATGAACTGGCTCGCGGTGCATGGGAAAAAGGCAATGAAGCACTCAGGAACCAAATCAGCTACCAAGACGAGATAAATCGTCAATTGCGTAAAGGTGCTGAGATTCGCGCCCAAGAGGCCGACCAAGTCAAAGCCTTGGAAGAATTTAATAGGGCGGGTGTCAAATACCTTAGCGACAAAGTCAAACTAGAGCAAGACATTGCCACAGCAAGAAACCTTGGGAAAGCCGCTGGTGCGTCCCAATTGGTTATCGAAGAGCGAGTTAAAGCCATACGCGAAAGCTACGCCAAAAAATCCCCAGGCAAAGAAGCCAACCCCTTTGCCGCTGACCAAGAGTTTGCCAAGCAATACGCCAAAGCCTGGGAAGACTTCACCAAGATTGGCGAAGACGCCGCAGGCAAGACAGACGACCTCAGCAAGGCCCAGGCCCGCCTGGTTGAATACCTCAAGTCACCCGCTTACGTGGCCCACAACGCCGCCATGCGCGAAACGGTTTTGCAGTCTGCCTACGGTGCCATTGCAGCCGAAAAGCTCGCTGAACAGCACAAAAAAGAAGCCGCTGCCATGAAGGAATCGGCAGACGCCGCCTTTGCCAATTCCGAGGCCATCCACAAAACCATGGTGGCCACCGAGGACAAGCTCAAAGCACAAACGCAAGAAAACGAGACCATCGGCATGACGGCGGTGCAGATCGCCCAGCTAGTCAAAGCCCGAGACCTCGAAGCCGCCGCCGCGCTCGACGCCAAGGCCGCGCTGTATGAGCAAGCGGGTGCTCGCGAAGAAGATATTGACGGCATCAAGCGCACCGCCGACGCCCTGCGCAAACTCGCAGACGCCCGCCTGGATAGCGCCGTCAAAAAGCAAGAGCTATCCGACTGGACAACCTTCTTCACCGGCATCGACAATGCCGCCCGCCAGGTGTGGACCAACGTGCTGCAAGGCGGCCAAGACATTTGGAGCAAGCTGCGCAACACCGCCAAAACGATCTTCTTTGACTGGCTCTATCAAATGACCGTCAAAAAATGGATCTTCAGCATCGGTGCCACCATGTCTGGCAGTGGTGCCATGGCGCAAACGGCAAGCGGTGGCGCTCCTGGCATTGGCGACCTGGCCAAGATGTTCAAGTCGGGCGGCTCATCCTGGTTCACTGACTTTGGCGGCTCGCTTGCTGGCTCGGTTAGCGACTTTGGCACCACGTTAGTGGACAAAGGGTTCACCACCTTTGGCACCAAGCTCGAAGGCATCGGCCTGGACATGGGCAAATTCAGCGACGTTATCAACGGCGCAGGTGACGCCCTGGGGTATTTCAATTCCGCCTTGCTCGCGTCCAAAGGTCAATGGGGCGCAGCCGCTGGCAGCGCCATTGGCACATCCTTTGGCGGCCCCATCGGTGCGGCCATTGGCACAAAAATTGGCTCATGGGTAGACAAAACCTTTGGCGGTGGCACCAAGCCCAGCATCGAGGGCGGCTACAGCACCGCAGGCGACCCAGGCACCAACGGCAAAGCGTACCTCAATGGGTATTACGGCGGCGCTCTGGATGCCAGCCAGAAACTGATTGTTGACGGGCTTTCCAAGTCCTACATTGAAACTGTGAAGGCATTAGGCGGCAAAGCTGGCAACTTCACTGCATCCCAGTTCACAGGCATTGATCAGAATGGACACGCCAGCGCTATCGACATGAGCGCGTTTGTCGATGGCAAAGCCGTCTACAACCGCTTCAGTGACCTTGGCACCAACAAAGTTGGCTCAAGCGATGCGGAAGTCAAGGCTGCTGTCGAACTGTCCAGCAAGAAGGCTTTGCTTGCAGCACTGAAAGCAACTGACCTTGCACCAGCGCTGAATGAGTACCTTGCAACGGTTACCGTGCAAGGCAAATCACTCGAAGAAGTCACTGCAACCCTGGCAGACATCACGGCCATTGGCGCGTTTGAGAACGCGATCAAGGGCCTGCCATTCGACTATCTGGCAAAAGCATCTGGCACAGCGGTATTGGCGCTTGCAAACGCCGCTGGAAGCATTGATACGCTCACCGCAAACTTGGGAACGTACTACAACGCCTTCTACAGCGATTCAGAACGCGCCAATGCGATGACCAAGCTCTTGAGTCAGTCATTCGGCGAACTTGGTGTGACCATGCCAACAGTGGATGACACCACACGCGCATGGTTCCGTTCCATCGTTGACGTGGCTGGCGCACAAGACCTGTCCATTGAGGCCAACCAAAAAGCCTACACAGCGCTGCTGGCCTTGGCAAGCCAAGTCGATCAAGTAGCCAAACAAGCTGAAGACGCTGCAAAGCTTCGCCAATCTTGGCAAGACAAATACGACATTGCTGCTGGCAAAGCCACAGAGCGCCAGATTGCATTGCGAACAGACTTAGCGAACACCAGCGATGCAGCAACTCAGCAGTTGATTCGCCAGTATTACGCACAACTGGATGCGACAGACGCAGCCACCAAAGCTGCGAAAGATGCGGCAGACGCCTTGGCAGCGGCCAAACAAGCGCAGGATGAGTATGCCGCAGCAGTCAAGACAGCAACCTCAAACTACGAAGCAGCAAAGAGCGCAGTAGCATCCGCGCTCACCGCTGTTCAAGGTGTTCAAGCCCAGGCCACAGATGCATACATCACGGCACAAAACCGGGTAGCGGCAGCGCAAGACAGCATTGCACAAATCCAGTTCAATGCGCTGGTTGATCTGGCGAACCAAGCTAACGCCACCGCAGACCGCATAGGTGCCCTTGGCAAGACCTTGCGCGAAACGCTCACCGCTCAGATTGTCGGCGGCAGCGGCCCATCGGTAAGCACCCAGGCTGCAAGCGCTGACTTCTTTAGCAACCTGACCAAAGCCCGCGCTGGTGATGAGTCGGCTCTCTCATCGCTGTCAACAAGCGGTAAAGCTCTGCTTGACGCTGCGCAAAACAGCGCATCGTCAAGTGCTGAGTACGCCAAGCTGCGTGCCCAAGTGCTGCAAGGCATCGCGGAAGCAGCAAGCATCGCAGAGCAAAAAGCAGCCATACGCGCAACTGCACCAACAGCAGAGTCTGAACTGGTTAAGGCTCAGCGCGAATTGGCCTCTGCACAGGCTGAATTGACCGCAGCGCTCTATGTCGCCAATGCGATCAACGCACCTTTAGTCAAACAACAAACAGACCTCATTGCCCAATACGGCCAAGCGCAGTCTGCATATCTGACCGCGCTGGCGCAGTTGACAGCCACGCAAGAAGCATTGCGTA
>OFRM01001028.1_pt1 | contig 10267 bp, 17 predicted proteins | sample 1543101 | NCBI WGS metagenome assembly OFRM01 (sample SAMN07774223, study PRJEB24372) | wastewater metagenome | isolation source: Exp Tend VB 0WW | collected 2016-02
CCCCCAGGCCGAGGAGGTCCCGCGCGAGGGCCTTGCTGATCGGCCGGGCGCTGGCGAGGGCGGCGCGCAGCTCATCGACAAGCCGCGGGGCCGGTGCTGCTGGACGCTGGGCGGCCGGGGCCTCGCTCGTCAGGAGGTCGAGCGCCACCTCGTTCTCCGGGTCCAGCCACCGGGCGGGGACCACGCGCCGGCTGCTGTCCGGGAGGCGCACCTCCACCTTGCTCTGCACGTCCGGGCGGGAGAGCACCTCGACGAGGAGGCGGGCGCCCTCGTGGTCCAGGCGTGCCAGGGCACGAGGAGCGGGGCAGCCGGCGGCGGCGGACATGGGCGCCTACTCCCCTCCGGCGTGCTCGTAGAGGTGCTGGCGGCCGTAGACGATCCCGTCGAGGATCTCCTGGTACATGTCCTTGAGCGCCTCCCTGCCGTTGTGCGGCTGGAGGGGCGTCCCGTACCGGGCCCGGCCGGTCGCGTCCCGCTCTCGCATGTCGGCTACGAGGTCGGTCCCCAGCATCATCGCCAGGGAGTGAGCGACGGCGATCAGGCTGCCGTAGATGAAGGGCACGTTGGGGGCCGCGTCGGCGGGCGGCGGCCCGAGCGTCGCCACGTCGGCGATCACAAGGTCCCAGACCGCTGGGAGGTCGTGGCGCTCCTGCACAGGGGCGGGCTGTTCATCGGTCGGTTTGCGGTCCATCAGATCACCTCACAGAGGACGTGCCACTCCAGCGCGTCCAGGTCAGCGGCGAAGTCCACCACCATCAGGTTCAGGCCCCGGGCCCGGATGATCTGCTCCCGGTAGTAGCGGCAGTAGATGCGGTGGACCGTCCCGTCCTGGGGGTGCGGGGCCTTGAGGTAGGGACCCTCGTTCCCGGCTGGCGAGGGCCCGGGGTCGGTCCACGGCTTGGCGAAGTCGAGGCGGGCCCACTCGGCGGCAGAGGCCTTGTGGCCGTCCACGTAGGACGTCCGGTGATCGATGGGCAGGGTGAGGGTGACGAGGGTGGGGGTGTGCTCGCTCATCCTGGGCTCCCGGCCGCGCGCCGCTCGATCTCCTGCTGCAGCTGCTCCGTCGTGTACCGCTCGAGGCCCTCGCCCACGATGCGGATCGCCCGGCTCTTGAAGGGCTCCCGCGTGATGAGCCCCTTCTTCTCCAGCGCCCGCAGGTGGTCGTTCACGCCGTTCGAGGAGCGGATCCCGAGGTGGTTGCCGATCTCCGTCATCGCCGGGGCGTAGCCGTGCTCCGCGATGTAGCTGCGGAGGTACTCCAGTACCTGCAGCTGCCGTGGGGTCGGGCTGGTCATCAGAACGGGATCTCCCTGTCGCTCTCATCGCCGAGGCGCTCGGTGTCCACGTCCCGCTTGACGGACCGGCTGACGGCGCGGAGTACAAAGAACTCCTTCCCGGGGTTGCTGCGAGCGAGGTTCTCCGCGGCGCGGGTGGCCTCGTCTTCGCTGTCGATGCGGACGCGGGGCGAATGCGGTCCCGTCGGACACCAGACGAGCCAGAAGGGATCTTTGCTCACGGCTTCAGTACCTACGGGCTTCCCCGCCCGCTCCATCAGGTCGATCAGGTGACGCGTGCCGACGGACCACGACGACGGGATCGCCACGGCCCTGTCTGCCACGCGCGACACCCAAGAATTGCGGACGGGGCCCGCCTTTATGCCGAGCTTGTCCCAGGGGGCTGGCAGGATGATCCGCCGTCGCTCCGCACCGCCGTCCACGCCGGCCCCGGTGGCGTGCTCCGCGAGGCTGTCCACGCCAGGGGCCGCGCCGCTCACCATGACCGCGCCGGGGGGCAGGGCCCGGACCGCACCCCACACCGCTGAGACGATGCGCTCCCACTCGGCGTGATCGGCTGCAGGGGCGTCGGGCTTCGGCGGCCGGCTGCCCACCACGGCGACGTGCTCGGACTTGGTGCCGTTCCTGTTCAGCTCGCCGAGGTACTGCGCCCCGAGTTGGAGGAGGATCCAGGCGACGAGGGTCCGGTGGCAGCGCCCCGGGTCCAGGCACCAGCACAGGAGGGTCGCGTGGTTGCGCGAGAGGAGCGCGTCCCAGGCGCCGCGGCGCTGCGTGTAGCTGGCCCGCATCTCCTCCAGGAACGCCCGGCGGTAGGCCTGCCAGTCCTCGTCCGTGAGGCCGCCCGCCTTCCGCTTGTCGAGGTAGGGCTTGAGCAGGCCCCAGGACGGCGCCCACGTCACGCCGAAGGGGTCCGCCCCCTTGCGGGAGATGTCGAGCGCGTCGGGCCCGAGGTGGCCGTAGCGGGCGGTGTGGAACGCGAGCGGCATCGCCTACGGGCTCGCCTCGGCACCGGCCTCTGCCACCACCGGACGCGCCGCGCGCTGCGCGGGCTCGCTCTCCCCTGCCCCGCCGATCTCGAGGAGCGCCGCCAGGTCCCCGAGGCGCTCCCTTGCGTCCTGGTCCCCGCCCACCACGCGCAGCAGGTCCACCACCTCGGCGTGGGTGAAGCTCCGGCGCTTCAGGTCCGGCGCGGCGTCGAGGCGGTCCGCCAGCCGCAGGGTCTGCTTGGCGCTGAACTTCACGACGTGGGAGGCCCGCGTGGGCGGGGGCGCGGCGAGGGCGGCCACCTGCTCGGCGCGCGGCAGCTTGGCGATGGCCCGCACCTGCGCGAGGCTCACCTTGTTGTTGCCGTAGGCGGCGGCCACGGCGTCCTCGACACCATCGAAGGCGGCGTACTCGGCGACGCGCGCGGCAGGCTGGTGGAGCGCCTCGGCCAGCTCGGCGGTCGAGGAGAAGCCCCCGGTGCGCTGGTAGCTGCGGTAGAGCGCCAGCTCCTGCAGGAAGCTGTTGCCCTGCCGGTCCGCCTGGGCCTTGAGGAAGATGTCCCGCGCCTCCTCGTCCGTGCAGTTCGGGATGATCTTGAGCGTCACCTTGTAGGGCCGGAGGCCCTTCTCCCGGCGCTCCTCGTTGACCAGGCAGGTGAGCCACGTCCGCGTCGCGCCCTCGAGCACCTCGATGGCCGGCTGCTCCTCCCCCAGGTAGGGCTTGGCGCTGTTCTTGGGGTAGAGTTCGCGGAGCGCGTGCGTGATCGGGTGCCGCCGGGGCAAGAGCCCGTTCAGGCGGACGATGAGCACCCCGATGGGACCGCTCGAGCGGATCGTGGCGAGCATCCCCTGCACCGCGCTGTGCTTCAGGTCGTAGCGCGTCGGGTCCAGCAGGCCGAACTTCGCGTTGAGGGTGTGGTCCTTGTCCCGGACCGTGAGGAGCGCCTCGGGCGGCACCTCCGGGCCGCGGTCGGTCCACGTGCCATCATGACCAATCTCGGGGCGATTCTTGACTCCTGCCATGGACTATCTCCTGTCTGCCGGCTCTGCGGGTAGCGGCACCTGGTCGTTCGCGATCTTCTTGATCAGGGTCTTGCTGACGCCAAACTGTCGAGCCAGGGCCGGACCCATGCCCGGTCGATAGATCCGCCTCACTTCGCAAGCCTGATCGACGCTCAACTTCGTGTTGGGGTGCTCGCCCCGCGGCAACGGGACCGTCCTGCTGCGGCCCTTGGCCACCCGATCTGCGATGTTGTCCTGGTTCGTCCCCAGGAACAGGTGGTCCGGGTTGGTGCAGGGCGGGTTGTCGCACTTGTGCAAGACGTGGAGCCCGTCGGGAATCGGACCCTTGTGGAGCAGGAACGAATACCGATGCGCCAGGGTCTTCCGGCCATCGACATTCAAGAAGCCGTAGCCCGTGCTGTTGAAGTACCCGTTCCACACCCAGCAGTCACCGTCGCTGCGCTTCTGCACATTTCCCCAGAAGCGGCGCTGCGGGTCGAATGTCTCAGTCAGCGCGCAGCCACACGACTGCTGCCTGTCAAGCAGGCGACTCTGACGGACATCTAGCGTCTTCCCGCAGTCACAGAGGCACTTCCAGTGCGTCTTTCCCGGGCGATTGACGCGCTCTTGGACGAGCAAGCGGCCGAACCTGCGGCCGGCCAGATCGACGCCGCGGGCCGCGCCGCCATCGTGGCCCAGATCGACGCGGATCTTGACGCCGCCGCCCTTTCGCTTCGTCTCGGTGGTCATGGTGATCTACTCCTGCGCCGGGGCCGGCGTCTCCTTGGCCTTGCTGCGCTTCCGCCCGCGCGTCTTGCCCGCTGGGGGCGCTTCGAGCTCGGCGGGCGGCTCCTCCGTCCCGAACAGCGGACCGCCGCCCGCCTTGCGGTTCTCTTTGATCTGCTCGCGCTGGCGGTCTGCCTCGACGAGGGTCTCCTCGTAGTGGTCCGTGATCCCGTCGCGGGCGCGGGCGGCGAGCTTCTTCACCTCCCGGGCGATCTTGCCGAGGGTGGCCGCGGCGCTCTCGATCTCCTCCAGCTTGCTCAGGGTCGGGTCGATCTCCTGCGCGGCCTTGAGGGCGTCCCCGTCGTGCCTCGCCAGCAGCTCCCGCTGGGCGTCCTTGAGCATCAGGGCGTGGTAGGCGAGCTTGGTCTGCTCGAGGGCGCCCTTGGCGATGCTGCCGCCGTCAGAGATACGGGCGATGGCGTTGTCCATGCGGGCGTCGTTCATGGGGGTGTCGTCGGTGCTCATGGCTACTGCTGGCCTCCCTGGAAGATGCCCCGCGCCTCGACGCAGCCGCCCGCGAAGCGGCAGGACAGCGCGATCGTCTCGGGCTTGTCGCCCTCCGTGCGCACGTCGCAGCGGACGTCGGCGCCAAAGGCGCGGCAGTGGATGCGGTACTCGGCGCCGGGGTGCATCGCCGTCATGTACTCGCGGGCGCTCTGCTCGGCGCGCTCGGGGCCCTTCGCGGTGGTGTAGACCCCGAGGCCGACGATGAGGACGAAGAAGGCGGCGATGCCGCCGAAGATGAGCTTGATGGTGCGGTCCATGATCATGTCCTCTCCGGTTGAGGGGGTGCGTCAGTGGCTCAGGCGTCGCTGAACAGGCTCTGCTGTCGGGGGTCCGGGGGCGGCGCGGCGGTCTCGGGCGGCGGCTCTCGGCGGAACGCCAGGATCTCGCCCTCGTGCGTCTCCAGCGTGACCCACAGGTTCTCCTCGGGGGTCGCATCCCTGTGCCTGCCGGACTTCTCCACGAGGCGCTTGTACTCGGGGGTGCCGACGCACATGGAGCCCACGCGGAAGCGGAGGGGCTTGCCCTCGTCGGGCTCGTAGCGGTGCCACCACCCCTCACCGGGCTCCATGACCAGCCAGCCGGGCCCGTGGATGGCGTGCCACCTGCGCATGTGCGTCTCGCCGCGGGGGCCGCAGTGGTCCGCCTCGACGCGCCCGTGCTGGGGGTCCTGCAGCACGAGCCAGGCGCGCTTCGGCTTGCTGCTCGCGCCGCCAAAGCCGATCCCCATGGGCACGGGCTCCCCGTCGTCGGGCTGGAAGAAGCTCGGGCCGTTGTCATAGACGGCGATCCCCTCGCCGCGCTGGGGGTGGCGCACGCGGTCCACCGTCTGCCGGGGTCCTGCGGTCAGCATGGGCGCTACTCCTCCCCCTCGGCCGCCGGCACGAGGATCGCGCGGCTGTAGTCCGGCTCGTAGGTGGTGATGTTCCGGGCCTTGCACCAGTCGTCGAGGAACGCCTGCAGGCTGGCGTAGGCGCTGTCCGGGATGCTGTCCCCTGCATCCTCGTGGTGATCGTCCAGGGCCTGTCCCACGATGCCGCCCGCGTCGATGTGGAGGGACTTCGGCTTGCAGGCCCAGACGTAGGCGGGGCAGTCCTTGCCCGCATCGAGGGCCGCCTCTCGCAGGTCGGTCAGGTCCTCGAAGAACTCGTCCCCGATGCCCTCGCAGTAGAACGTCTGGCCGTCGTAGGCCTCGTAGGCGAGCTTCGTGGCCTTCTCGAAGGCGTCGCGCTCCTTCTTCTCGCGCCGGGCCTTCTCGCAGCCCTCGCAGATCAACCAGTAGGGCCGGCGCTTCGGGTCGAGCCGGACGTTGCAGTCGGCGCACTGCCGACGGCAGTGGTCCTGCGCGGCCTGACGCGAAGCCTTCGCATCGCCGGAGAACAGCATCCGGCACAGGGGGCAGGCGTAGCCCAGGGGCTCATCGCTCCCCAGCAGCACGAGGGGCAGCGGCTCTGGCGGCACCCCTGGCGGGGGCTTCTGCGCCTCCTCGTGCTCCGCCAGCTCGGCGGGGTCGGGCTCGCGCAGGGTCGGGGCGAAGTCCATCGGGTCCATCAGCTCTGCTCCTTGGCTGGGGTCTGCTCGGCGGCCGTCGTGCGCTCGGCGATGCGGCGTGCCTCGTCGAGGCGGATCCTGGCCTCGTCTCGCTCGCCGACGATGGCGTGCCGCTCCCGGTAGAGGCGAGCGTTGTCCCGGGAGATGTCGGTCACTCGGTCAAGGGCCACGGCGAGGCGCTCGTTCATCCGAGCGGCGTAGATGACGGCCAGCACCGGGGACGCAGCGAGGGCCAGCATGCAGGCGATGAAGATCCCCATGGGGTCGAAGTGGCCCATCAGCCCTGCTCCGTCAGCAGGGCCTTCTCGATGGCGTTGAGCAGGTGGTGCAGCAGCACCCCGCCCGCCTCCTCGGTGAGCTTGTCGCTCAGGTGCGGGTCCATGACGCGCGAGAGGTCGCCGGCCAGTCGCTCGCGGAACTCGGGCCCCGTCACGCGCAGGACGTAGGAGGCGAGGTCGGGCACGTCGGCGCGGGCCGCGGCGATGAAGGCCGCGTTGGCCACGCCGATCTCCTCGTCCTCGTACTTGTCGTCGCCGAAGTCGTCGGTCTCGCAGTTGGCGATGTCCCCGCGCCCGCCGCTCAGAACGCCGGGCGTGTTCCTCAGCAGGGGGCCCGCCTTCACCTCGGCGTGCTCCTTCCACTGCTCCCACGGCCCCGCCGTCGCCTTGCCAGCCCGCTCCTGCGCGGCCTGCGCTCGCTCTCGGATGGTCGTCATGGTCACCCCTCCCCCACTGCCGCCTGCGCCCCCAGGATTGCCCGCTCCACGGTCGCCGCGAGGCTTCGCGCCCCCTCGCTGGTCAGCGTCTGGCGCAGGGCGACGATCCCCGCGAGGGCCTGCGCCAGGTCCTCCTTGAGGCCGGCGGTGGCGGGCTTGGCGGGCGCGGCCGGGGACGCCGGGGCGAGGTCCCGCGACCGGATGATCAGCAGGCACGGCGCGCACCGGGGGTCCGGCGTCGAGCCCTTGCGCTGGTAGAAGCGGTCCGCCGCGGCGTGGCGGAGGTCCTTGCGCTCCACCCACTCGTCGCTGTCCACCACGCTCCAGTCCTCGCCGTCGAGGGTGATCGTGTTGAGGATCTTGCCGGTCCGCTTGTCGGGGCCCCACTGCACGCGGGCGGGGTCGTGGCTGGTCTGCTGGGTCTGGGTCTGCTGGTCCATGGTCGTTACCTCGTCTGCTCGTTGTTGCTCACCGTCGCGCCCTGCCCCGCCTGCCGCTCCGCCCGCAGCATCCCGATCACCAGCATCCCCACGACGCCGATCAGCATCGCGGCCGTGATCAGCGTCCAGCGTTCCTGCCGCTCCCGGGAGGCGCGCGGCTGCTGCGCCCAGCCCTGGGGGGCGGCGGCCCGGCGGGCGGCGTCAGCGTCGGCGGCCTCCTTCTTGAGGCGCTCCCGGTCGTGCCGGGTCAGGCGCTCGCTCCGGCGCTCCCGCAGGGGCCTGAACTTCACGAGGGGCCCCGCGGGCGGGGCGGGCTCCTGGCCGGCCTCGGGGGCGTCGGTCATGCGTGCGAGGGCGATCATGGCTGCCCGTCCTTCTGCCCGCGGAGGTCGAGAGCCACGAGGCCCACGCACGCGAGCAGGTGCGCAGCCACGGAGAGCAGGAGCATCAAGGCGATCGTCCAGGCGCTGTAGGTGCTCATCTCAGGGTCCTCCGTCAGCAAGAAGACGGGCAGCGGCAGCAGCGGAAGGGGTGCCGCCACCGCTGCCCGTCAAAGGGGTCAGGCCGCGGCGCCCTCGGCGGGCTCCACCGTGGTCACGGGCTCCACGGCCGGCGGGCCGTTCCCGCGCGCCGCGATGGCGCACTTCGCCTGCTCGATGGCCCGGCGGAGCGCCTCGCCCTGGGCCCTCGTGCGCTTCACGATCTGCGCGTTCATCTCCGTGCGCGTCTCGTCGAGGAGGTCTTGCGAGCCCTGCTCCTCGGCCTCCCGGATGCGCTTGAGCCAGGGCAGGATCACCTGCAGCTCCGCGTGGGCGGGGTCGGCCGCGACGTGCTCGCCGGGGGCCTCCTGGCCCTGCTCGGGGCGCTCGGGGTCGTGATCGTCGTCGCGGCGGGGCGCGGCAATGCGCCCGGGGCGGGGGTCCGCGTCGCGGTCCTCGGCGGCCACCGGGCCGGAGTCATCGACCCACGCGCGGAGGGCCTGCGCCACCTCCGCCCCGGCCCGCTCGTACACCCGGTCATCGGGCAGCAGCGGGCAGCGGGTCTTGCTCAGGCACAGTGTGTGCTCGGGCGAGACGTCAGCGACGATGTCGCATTCGTACTCGAGGCCGTCGCGCTGGACGGGCTGGAGGCCCACCTTGCGCGGCACGGCGCGGCCCTTGTCGTCCTTGTCGACGACGTACTCCGTCTTCGTTCGCATGGTGATGAACAGGTGCATGCGCGCCTGCACGAGGGCCTCGACGAGGCGGTTGTGCTCGGGCGTCACCTCGCGCCAGCCCGAGAAGCTGTTCGGGGTGCTGCCACGCGCCTGCTTGCGCGCCGACATGTCCACCATCTCCAACACGCCGCCCTTGCCGGCCCAGGCGTGGGACAGCGAGTCGATCACCAGCACCTCGATCCCGGCCTGCTCGGCGGCCCGGATGGCGTCGATGTAGTCCCGGGGGCTGAAGTGCGCCAGCTCCAGGGACATGAAGCGCCGCGGGAACGCCTTGGCGTAGCGACGAGCGGAGCGGTTCTCCGTGTCGATCACGCCGATCTTCTCGAAGCCGAGGCGCGTGGCGATGTTCAGGGCGGAGAACGTCTTGCCCGAGCCGGCAGGGCCGATCAGGGCGACGCGGAAGAAGAAGCCGGTCGATTCGCAGAGCGAGAACTGCATGGGACCCTCCCGGTCAACAGTCAACGTCACAGTCGATGATCGGAAGGTACGCCCGCTGAGTTTTGATGTCTAGATTTATTTTCAGGAAAAGATCAGGGGGCAGGCGATCAGGTGCGCCCCCCGATCAGTACGCGCAGGCCCGAGGATCGACCCCGAGGGACAGCGCGTGACGCGGCGGGCACAGCCCCGGCAGGGACTGGCGCTGCCACTGGCACGACGGGGCCCGGGGGCAGTCGTACTCCGTGGGCTTCAGGAGGACGTGCCGCTCCTGTTGGATGGGGCCGATCTGGAGGGTGGCGCCGTGCTCGTGAGCCTGCTCCACCTGGTAGGCCGCCGCGCCTGCCCCATCGCAGCCGGCGCCGGTGGTCCAGAACGCGCAGCCGGTCGCGCTCGGGAGATGGTCCGGCTCCCACTCGCTCTGCTCGCAGCGGGCGTTCTTCTCCCCGGTCCAGGGGGAGCCCTCGCGGGCGAACAGGGGGCACATCGACGCGGGACAGACGGTCTGCCCGACGACGGACAGGTAGACGATGCGGGCCTTCATCGGGGGCTCCGCTGCGCCTTCATCGCGGCGCGCATCTCGGGCGGTGGGCGCCAGGGAGCCTTGCCGCTGGGTGGCTCGCGCTCGGGGAAGTGCGTCCAGTCCACCTCTTCGCGCTCGATGCGGAGCGCCGTCTCGGCGGGCACCTCGTAGCAGCCCCACCCGAGGGTCACGACGTAGCGCGGGCTCTCCGCGATCTCCTGTCGCACGCTCCGCAGCACCTGCCTGAACTCCCCGGTCAGGCCGAGCCTGCGGCGGCTACTGGCCTTGCGGATCTCGAGGGTCCACCACGGCACGGGCGGCCGCCTGAACTTCCGGCAGGCGCACGAGGGCCTGTCGGGCGTCCCGCCGCACCACTTCTCTGCGGGGTGGTGGCAGGCCCAGGCGTGGCCGCAGGTGCAGGCCTCGCCCATGAAGGGGACCACACGGAGCTTCTCCGTCGGCTTGAAGCCGGCGCAGGCGCAGTCCTGCTTGCAGGGTCTGCCCGTGTGCGTGCTGGCGATCTCGTGCCCGATGTACTCGTGCCGGCAGACGGCGCAGATCGCTCGCTGCGGGTAGGTCTCGGTCTTGGGCTGGAAGTCGTTGCAGGCGATGGGCCGGTCCATGGCGTAGGCCATGAAGTGCCAGGTGAAGTCCTTGCCGCACCGGGCGCAGATCGTCCACATCGGGTACTCGTCGGCCCGGTAGCGCCTCGGGGCCGCCTGCGCGCGCGGCTTGCCGTGCCTCGCCTCGTACTCGCGCACCCGGGCTGCTGCGCTGTCCCGCTCGCCCTGCGGGGTCCGGGGGTCCTCGGCGAGGC
>OFRM01001031.1_pt1 | contig 10251 bp, 14 predicted proteins | sample 1543101 | NCBI WGS metagenome assembly OFRM01 (sample SAMN07774223, study PRJEB24372) | wastewater metagenome | isolation source: Exp Tend VB 0WW | collected 2016-02
CGAGTAGATGGAAAAATAGTTCCATATCTCTAAAGTTACGGTCCGCCAAGTATTGACAAAATACTATCATTGTGATAGTATTTTTATTATGACCGAACCTAACAAAACAAAAAATCAACCAAACCTACTCGTACGCGGTGCTGAAGCAGTAGGAGATTTTGTTGTCTGGCATCTCGTGGATGGGCCAAAAGCGGCCACCGCAATGCGTGAACAGGTAGACGCAGAAGCAATATTTGCGCATAGTCATGGCTTCCCAAGAACTGAGATGGAAGAAGGTACTGGAGTGATACGGCAGTTTGATAGAAGCGGCACTGAAGTCCACCCCGACACAGATATCCCCATCGCAGTTCAACCCCCGTTCAACACAGTACTCCCTCCCAAAGAACAGCAAAAATAGTTCCACACCTGCTCCGCACGGTCCGCCAAACATAAGCACACTAGAACCTCAAGGAGACCGTTTGGTCTCTTTTTTGTTCAGTAAGAGTAAGGTATTGACCTAAATGGTATTCGGTGTTACAATATGTATCGTTAAATTCGTATTTTAAGGAATTATGCCAGCAACACCAAATCAATTATCAATAGTTGAAAGCGTCTTAGGCGTAGACCGTTCAATAGGACCAGAAGGTTTACGAATTGCTTTTGAGGGCTTGATGGGCACAAAAATGACAGATGCCGAGTACGCGTCGAAGTACCAGGAACTTACTACGATTGCTCGTCTCGGAGGCAGCCCGTTCCCTATAACCCAAGAGACTGAAGAAGCTGTAACCGTATTGGATAGTCTTGAGGATGTTTTTTTCAGGGATGAGCAGAGGAACGCCAACAACCTCGTTGATTGGCCAAGCTACCAATCAATGATGGAAGAGCATGGGCGAAAAATTGGCGGCACCGCTTTACTTATCGGCTCTATTTCAACTCTTTCCTCTCGGGCTTTTGAGGTGCTGGCAGCCGAAGTATATGGGGCTGACAGTGCTATTGTGATAGACATAGTTGGCTCAGACGCAAAAAAAGCACAAGGAACTTTTGTGCTTGGAAGCGGCACAGAGTTGCCATTTGCCTCAGAGAGCATAAGCTATGTGCACACCAATAGATTGTTGCACATGCTTGAGGAGCCAGGCAAAATACCAACCACAAAATGGTCCGCCGCATTACAACTATTCAGAGAGATAGGCAGAGTGGTTAAACCTGAAGGCCAAGTCTTTATGCAGGAGACTCTACCTGGTCAAGAACGATTTCGTGAAGCAGATATGCATAGGTTCGCAAAAATTGTTCGGGGAGGCTTACTACAGGGTGGCCTCGATGATGTAGTCACACGACCATCAAGGGACCCTGTCGGCATGGGATACTTATCGGACCGCTCACGTGACTTTAGTACCTACCGAACCCAAGCAATGCATGGGATTATTGATGTATTCGCGCAAAAAAACTAAACAGTTCTAAAATCGGACTGGATGGCCGCCAAGCATAGACATCAAGGAGACCGTTTGTTCTCTTTTTGTATTCACGGAGTGCGTCAACAGGTCAAACCATTGACTTTATATCATTCTTATGCTAATATAGTCTAATGGCAAATATAGTTATTTCAGCTATTGGTCTAGGATTATCAGCGACTGGCTTTTCGATTACACCCCCTGAAACACCTCCACCACCCCCAGCCCACGAAGTGGTAGTCAGCCAACAGGCGCCAGAGGCACCTCATGATTTAGATGGACGTAGAACCGCAGGTAAGGTCCTAATGATTGGTGGCATAACATTCGCTGCGATAGGCCTCGTGGCTCCGCCACTAGAATAAATATTTTTATGTCCGAAAAGCAAAAGCCTGCACCCCCATCCGACCCTAAGCATCTGAGAGATCTAGATGGCTATGATTTGGTCACGAGTGACAGCCTAGAAACATCAGATGGAACCCTCTTTCAAAAGCAGCATCAAGGCACAAATACATCAGCTTCGTACTCAATCCTAAAAGATGGAGAACCAGTTGGTCGCGCTGGACTTTCGTTTGGGCTTAGACAACAAGAAGTATACTTTGATATCGAAGTCTACAAACAAGGACGGGACATAGGAGCCACGGCATTGAGGGGTCTAGCAACTAACCTAGATGAACGCGGACTGAGTCTAATAACAGGTGGGATAATGGAAGCTTCGAGACCGTATTGGGAACATCTTGCCCAAAGAGGTGATGCAGTGCCTGTAGACCCAACGAATCTTGCGACAACCGACTACCAGATAGTCCCCGCAGCTGGGGCTTCTCCTGCGATGACCGCAGAGTTACCCAGCCCGACAGTCCCAACGGCTGCTCCAATGCCAGGTCACATGCTCTAGGCTCCAAAAATATAGTCAATAGTTCTAAAATCGGACTGGATGGTCCGTAAGCATAAGCAGTATGAATCTCAAGGAGACCGTTTGTTCTCTTTTTTTGTTATCATGGATATATGGAAAATGATGATGAAAATAGGCAGGTCCCTCATCCCCAGCATCTCGATGGAGTAAATACTTTTGCTTTAACCCCAACTACTAACGGCCAGCAACCCATTATCCCTAGCCCTACAATTGCTCCGACAGCAACAAACATGACAACTGAACCACTCTTGCAGCCGTATGCGACACAGATAGAGAGTTCACACAAGAAAAAATTACCGATAATTATTGCTGGCACGTTAATCATCTTGTTCATTATCACGGCTTGCATTATCTACTTCAAACAACAGAAAAAAACTATCACTGGCCCCAACCAAATAACAAAGACAAATACTGACTCAACCCAGAAGCGAAACGAGAAGCAGGATCAGAGAGCGGCACTACGGGGTGATGATTTTGAAGCAGACATTAGTCTGGTGTATGTAGAACAGGCTCTTCGGATATTTGGCATGAAAAATAACTACTACCCGAGTGAAATCAACGCAACTCTTCTGCCTTCGGCTGCTGACGACCTAACACTTCCTAATGGATATAGATTTGATTACGCACCTGAACCCCAAGGATGCAAAACTAGCAACAAAGACTGCAACAAATACATCATCGCCGTCCTGCGCCCTTCGGGCGAAGCAATCGAGACAATTAAGTCCCCGGACTATGATACGGGCGGTCTAAAGCCACTTTAGGTGTCAAGCGTTAAAGTTCTAAAATCCGGCTGGATGGCCCGTAAGCATAAGCGGTATGAATCTCGAGGAGACCGTTTGTTCTCTTTTTGTATTTGTTTATGGTTGCATAAAACTGACTACGTCCTAAACTAGGTGTAATGATTAGTGAAGAGTTTCGAGTAACACCTGAACCATGGGAATATCTCGCAAGAGATGTACGTCGGATTCAGTCACCACAAGCCCGCACTATTGAGGCCGATTACCGTTTTAATAACCTTCTCGCGCTCATCGATAGCGGCGAATGGGAGGTTGATGCGTCAAACAATGTAATTCCCTCTTCTATGAGTGAGGATGACAAAGCCGTAGTACTGGCAAGTGCCAGCTATACAATAATTAGTGAACGGCCACGAGAAATTTGCACTGACCCAGAAGGCCAGATTACTTGGAGGGCTGCTGGGCTCATAATTGGTGCTGGCGTCGTACTTGAAAACACCGCTCGTTGCAGGTGGACCGTAACATTGAATGGAGAGGAATAGTCCTAAATTCCGGCTGGATGGCGTCAGATTGGCTTAATAGCACTTATATGTTATTTTTTGTATATGTACGTTTCTCTTCGTGAAGCGGGTACTAGTGATGTGCCCTTTATGCAGCAACGACTCTACGAGGCGACTATACCCGAATCCATACCCGAGGAGTACAGGCCCAAGTTTGAAGCCGCAATGCGCGTTGATTGGGTTGCACGCTACATAGATGAGTGGGGCCGCGAGGAGGATACCGCCCAGATAATTGAAGTTGATGGTGAGCCGGCAGGAGCAGCTTGGTACCGTCACTACGAGCCGCATGAGATGCATCAGCTGCAGCGAGTAGTCAGCTTTCCTTTGCCGCCACACGAAATAGCAATGGGCTTAGCCAAGCCATGGCGCGGGCGAGGCTTGGGGACTTCTCTGCTCGATGGCCTAGTCAAAGTTGCGGCAGCAGAGAACATTACCCAGCTCTGTCTAAGCGTTAGTACTGAAAACCCAGCGGCACAAAGACTCTATCGGAGGATAGGGTTTGTGCCAATTGGTGCTGGCTTCAAATCCGAAGTCATGCTTTGGGAGACAACGTAGCTTCAGGTAACTGTCTGCGCCTAGAAGCAAACCTTCAAGATTGATTAGACAGCCTCACTGTGGTTTAGTGTGTCTATGGCTGAGCAGGGTGATTCTTTTGAAGAGTTTTTGGGTGATGACCCAGATTTTGATGCGAGAAGTGAGCAACTAGAGCCAGCTTCAGCCGCTACAAAACGGGCACTTTATGACCAAATCCAGTCCAAGGTTGGGCCACGGCCAGAAAACGCATTCCTAAAAAGCAAACGGTTCAAGAACCCCACGGGAGCCACAATAATCACAGCCTCACTCCTCAGAACTAGGACCAAAAGGAATGCCGACAAGTTGGCAACAGTCACTCTCGAAGATACAAATCAGCACGGCACAAGACTACAAACTAAAATATCAGTTATTGATGCACCTGACGGTCTTGAACTCAGCAAACGAATCACTACCGTGCACGGCGACGATCGTATCGTTGGCGGTGTTGCCTTGGGGCAATCTCCTGCTTTGTTCAGTGGCCCGGGCAGGTTTGACCCTGCAACCATACGTGCCAATCAAGAAGCCGAACAGCTTGAGAACCAGCTCGGCCTAAACTTCGTATCTGAAGTCGAGGCCACAGAGCTTGTCAGCCTGCTCGTAAACGCACTTCCTCATGAGTAGCGGCATCGAGACAAGTGGGCAGATGGACTTCTGGACTGATAGACCTGTCAAGAACCTTTCGGATTTAGCAGTGTTTGTAATGTCGCACGCGACCGCTCCAGACATTCAGCCAGAAGAGCTTCTACGCCCTCGGCTGATATCAGTTGAACACATTATTAACTCTAGCCATCTTCCCGAGGTATGCGAGTTCACAATTGCTGACGCACACTTTTTGGTCGGCGTCATCAGCTATGTACTGGATAATCCGCAGGAACGAGCCTCGCTGGTGGTAATGGTACCGGATGAGGATGACCCGGAAACTACCTACGTAGAGGTTCACTTCCCGGCCCACATGGAGCCACCAGCAGAGCTTCGCTGAGCGAGGCTTCCTAGTTCTTGATGTATGCTCGAGCTTTTTGTTGGTCCTTGAGGCTATTGAGTTGATCAGATATATCTTTGAACCCGAAGACAATGTGTGCTGTTTTAATTTTACCATCCGCGGTAGTCTCAAGGTTTTTGACAATCTCAAGGCTATATCCGGTATTGATAACTCCGGAATATTGACCCGGCTGAAGTTTATAGAGTGCGTCCATGGTCTGAGGAGAGACATCCCGCTTGGTACGCTCAATGATGCCCACTTCTCCACCAGATGCCTTACTTGCTGTGTCATCTGAGTACTTCGCGGCTGTTGCGGCAAAGTCAGCTCCAGAGTTAAGTTCGGCCAGAGCAACCTTTGCTCGATCTGCAGTTGCAGTATCCAGAGCGGCGGCGACATTCTGTGACAGCATTTGGTCCTTGAGGCTACGGCGGAAATCATCTACTGACCACCCCCAGTAATCGCGCAACACATCCTCAAACACCGCGTCACTATCACCCAAACGATTCTGTGCTCTGAGTAATGAAATCTGGTCATCGACTTGCTTTTCGGTCACCGTAATATTGCGCTCTTTGGCAATCTTCTTGACGTACGCATCATTAACAACCTTGTCGAGTGCCTGCTTCTTGAACGCAATAAGTTGCTGCTTTCCTTCTGGGGAGTTGAAGTCGAGTTTAAGCTGATTTTCGTAATAATGCGTGTAGTGACGGACCTCGAACAGATAACTTTCGTACGAGACAAAGTCAGATCCTGCTTTTGCCACGGGGAATGGCACTACTTGTGTCACCCGATACATAAAACTAGACGTTGTCTGAAACCGGTACAACGCCAACGTTGAGTAAGCCAAAAAAGCAACAATCGCAAGGATAATTAAACTGGTTGTAATGCCGACAATGCGGTTTTTGGTATGACCCAAGCGCAAGATGTATTTACGAGCCCCGCTAATCACCTCTTCACGGTGAGCCGCGACCGTATCAGTTGTAATACGTGGCACATCGCTTGGTGGCAATACTTCGCCCTCTGGCTTGAGTACGGCAGGTAGACTAGGCTTGCTAATCTTGAATTTACGCTTCTTCATGGTCCTCTTCGTTTTTACCTGCAGGGTACGCGTTTGTTGTGATACCTTGGTCACGCAACACACCGAGCAGTTTTTTCTGGATTTTCTGGGGATGATGGACATCGTGGATAATAAGATCTCCCACGTATGTCTGCACAGTTATTGTACCAAATCCTAGTAATGTTTGCTGCACCCCAGCAATCTCATAATTCACCATCTGTATCTGCGCCAGACTAATGTCCACAACGCTTTTGTGAAATATCCCCTTCTGTACCACTTGTATAAGACGCTGGTCCGTCAGAATAAACACACTAAAATGCCAGGCAATCCACGATGGAAAAAACAATAACCAGCCCAAAATAAACCCGCCGGCAAGCCCACCAAAGAACCAGCCAAACCCTAGGTCAGGCTTGATGCTAGCCGGCAGAACACCGATGAGTGGGCCAAGCATACCCAGAACCAATCCTTTTCGCATTACAATAGGGTGTTTACGGAACAGGAACAGCATCTCTTCGTCTGGGAACTGATCATCGAAGTACTTTTGCTTTTCGGCCATACCGCTAGTGTACAGCATCGCGCCCACCGCTGGTAGCCCACCGGTAATCCTGGACATAATTCAAAATCAAGCCGTCGGTACGCTATACTACTATGGTTCTGCCCCTGTAGCTCAACGGATAGAGTAGATCCGTCCTAAGGATATGATAGAGGTTCGATTCCTCTCGGGGGTACCAGATATAATAAATCCTACCGTGTTGAATCCTTGAGATAAGCATTGAAGAGCTGTATGAGATCAAATACGGTCTGCGGAATATCCAGTCTGAGCTCATCAATACTTTTTAGGGGTACTATTTTGGATGATGTACTAGTTATGAATGCACCGTCATAATCAGCAATATCCGCTATACTTACGTTTTTTTCGACATAGTCATAGCCATTTTTAACTGCAACTTTCAGCACGCCACTACGCGTGACACCCGGGAGGATTTCGGCCTCTGGCGGGCCAACAATAGTCGTGCCCTTGATACAAAAGAAATTAGTTCGGGTCCCTTCTGTAATATAACCTTTGCGATTTACCAAGAGGGCGTCGTAGGCATCTTGAGTTTTTGCGTGGCGATACGCCAAGTAGCTCGGTAACATATTCAATGTCTTTGCTTGCGGGAACATACGTTCGTAATTGTAGGAAATAACGTGTGCCCCCGTCTTGTATAGCTTCCTGTCCGGGAAAAGAGGGCGCAAACAAACAACGTGGATGTTTGCCTCTTGTTTTGTTTGAGCACCAATAAGTAAAACCTTGATATTACACGCCGCGACTTTGTTCTTCTGTATCAGTTCGATAATGCTCGCAGCTATGAAGGAGCTTGAGAATGGATGCTCAAGCCCAATAACTTCCGCAGATCGAGCCAGGCGGTCTATGTGTTCCTCCAAAAAGTACGGGTGTCCAGCCGAAACCCGGATGGTTTCGTACACACCAAACCCATATGAATATTCCACGCTCGAGAGAGGAATAGTCGCCTGATTAATTGGCAAAATTACGCCGTTATTAGAAAAATATTTCACAGTAACTATTCTATAGTGTGCAGGTTGCTAATACTATGAGGGATTTATGCTATTTCTTGCGAGATTTCGCTTGAGTGTAGACCTCATAGACCGTTTCATAATCAAACAGTTCTGATTCGCTGAACCAATGAGCTATTTCCTGTTCGGCCTCTGCTGCATCCCCTGATGCATGGATGAGGTTAGGGATACCGACGCCCTCTTTGTCGGCATAGCCAAAGCTAATATGTGCGTAATCACCGCGTACCGTACCCGGCTGTGCTTCTTTGGGCTCTGTTGTTCCAACCATTTTACGCACCAGTGGCACTGCCTCTACTCCTTCGAGCACGAATGCAATTACTGGGCCTTCTTCCATCATCTCGAGCGTAACGTCAAATGCTTTTTGGCCACGACGAGACACCATCTTGCTAATACCTTCGTAATGCTCAAAGTAATGGTCTCGGCCCGGGCGAATCATTTTACAACCGACGATTTTAAGACCAACACGTTCGAAGCGTGAAACCACTTCTCCAACGATTCCGCGCTTTACTGCATCTGGCTTGAGTATAATTAGTGTTCGTTCCATGTTTTGAGGTATTCCTTGTTTAACTTTTGAGTCCATTTTAACAGATATGAATGCTGTCGACAATGTCGTACAATATGTATATGCTTTTTGCTAAGGCGAAGACCGACTTTCTTGAATACCTAGAGATCGAACAAAACCGATCCCAAAAGACTATCGCCAATTATGACCACTATCTCACACGGCTGATAGATTTTGCTGGAGACATCACGGTCAAAGACATTGATGCAGAGATGATTCGCAAGTGGCGCCTGTGGCTTAATAGATTAGGCAGTAACACCGCTGATGAGCTACAGAAGACCACGCAAAACTACCACCTGATTGCGCTCCGAAGCTTCCTGAAGTTCTGCTCCAAGCGCGATATACCTGCCCTGCCACCGGAGAAGATTGAACTCGCTAAGACGGTACGCAAGCAAGTGACGTTCCTCAATAGCGAAGAGGTAGTCCGTCTACTGCAGGCGCCAGATATAAATACACTAGGCGGGCTTCGCGACCGTGCAATCTTAGAGTTATTGTTTAGCTCTGGGCTTCGTGTATCAGAGCTCGTGGGACTCGATCGGGATCATATAAACTTGAAGCGACGTGAGTTCATGGTTCGCGGTAAGGGGCAAAAGGACCGCCCAATCTTCATCAGCACCATTGCAGCTGAATGGATACAGCACTACCTAGACAAAAGAACGGACACAACTAAGCCCCTATTTATCCGTTATAGCGGCACCAAACAGATAGACCTGACAGGTAACTTCCATCGGCTCACTTCCCGGTCTGTACAACGCCTGGTGGCACGCTATGCCCTACTCGCTGGTATCACCAAACATGTATCACCACACACACTTCGCCATTCCTACGCCACGGATTTACTCATGAACGGTGCTGACCTCCGCGCTGTGCAATCGCTCCTTGGACACAGCAATATCTCAACTACGCAGATATATACCCACGTCACTGATCCCCATCTCAAATCCGTACACGAGAAGTTTCACCGGAAGCCTTAAGTTTAGACCGAGTACTCTACTGCAATGTGCAGTTAGGGTCAGGGTCATCTTGGCCATTTAACACAGTACTGGGCGGTATAATGCCGAACTGTTTGCATATCGACTCCGAGCTTTGGAGCGCAAACCCCGCAGGTTGTTTGCCGCAGGCAATGCCACCAGCGCAGACAGGTACTCGAGCCACTAAACGCTTCAAAACATCGGTTGCTCTGCCGGTAGAGTCAATGATAGCTTGTGCACCGACTAGGTCCAGGGCGGTCCCACCGGTCTGACTGGCCATCACCTGGATGTTTGCGGCCTTGTACAGAGGGCGAATACGTACGTAATAGCTAGCCGTGGGATTAGCCGGTGTCGGACCAATATTTCGTAACTTCGCACTGCAGGCACGTGTTGCTGGAGTCTGGGGTGGGGTCGGACAGTGTGTCACAGTTTGTTCGCCATGCACAAGATCAGCACCGTTCCCGACGGAACCACTTTCCGGAACCAGCAGAGTACTCTTGAGGTTAGCCAGCATCGTAGCCCTGCTCATTGACGCTGTTACGGGCACAACATCCACACGCAAAGCTCCCGCTGAGCACGTCCAACCGGCAGCGGACGGCAGAGCATCTGCGCCAACGGTAACATCGGGGCAGGCCGTTGACGTAAAGTCCGTCGTACCATCTGTTGGAGACCATGCGACGGTCATATCATTTATGACAGCTCCCGTGGATGACTTCAATATAAATGCAACTTCGTGCTCGGTATCAACCCCATCGTAGACCAAGTCTGGCGTGTTAACATCCACCAGCACACAACTCACCTTTGCCTCACCATTTATTGTATTTGGTTTGTTCGCCGGGAGCCCACCTGCTGCATAGCTGTTACATACTGTGTCAGAGTTAGCTGCGGGGGAATTCCCAGCCTGCA
>OFRM01001032.1_pt1 | contig 10250 bp, 20 predicted proteins | sample 1543101 | NCBI WGS metagenome assembly OFRM01 (sample SAMN07774223, study PRJEB24372) | wastewater metagenome | isolation source: Exp Tend VB 0WW | collected 2016-02
ATAAAATTTAATAGACTCAACTGGGTTACATGTTTAGATTGTCGAACAACTGTAAGTGTCAGTTTGATAGAGGAATAATATGATCTTCTTTACATCTGACCACCATTTCAATCACAAGAACATTATTGAATATTCAAAGAGACCATTCAGTTCCTTGGAGGAAATGAATGAGACTTTGATTGAACGATGGAATCACATTGTAAATCCAGGTGATCTTGTGTATTATCTTGGTGATTTTGCAATGGGCCAACCACATGAATGGGTCAATTTCATGAACCGATTGAATGGTGATGTGATTCTCATCAAGGGCAATCATGACAATGTGAGTTACTATAGGACCATGGAAAAGGTCATTGGGATTCACAATAATAAAACATACATCACCAAGAATGGTTACAACATTCTACTTTGCCATTACCCACCTGATTATTCCAAGAATCCACTTGGAAAGTATTATGACATTGCTCTTTGTGGCCACATTCACCAAGCTTGGAAGTACAAGGAAATAGATGGAAAACCTTGTCTCAATGTTGGCGTAGACGTTCATGGTTTTGAACCAATAAGTATCAATAGGGTTCTAATTGAATGTGGATTGGATGGAGAAGAATGAACAGATATCTCCTTTTTGGTTCTGATTTCTATTACCCTGGTGGAAGTGACATATAATGAAAATTCATTCTAATTTCAAAGATTATTATGATATTGGATTGAAGTATCTCATTGATGATGAACCAGTGTTCATTCGAAATGAGATTAGAGTTAAACTTGAAAGTGGAGCTTACATTCACAAGTTGAATAATGTTCCACTCCATTTTGGAATGATCTTTTTCTGTGGTGAATATCATCCATTTGCAAGAATGAATAATTCTATTCATCACACTGAATTTGATACATTCTATTCAACTTCTCAATTCACCTCCAAACATCTAATCAAAACAACTCAAGTATTAGATAGTCTTTTCAATCCAGATTTCCATATGATGTGGAGGAAATCGGATGATAATACTTATAATACATTGAAACGTCAATTAGACTCATTTAGAGAGAATCATCCAATTGCTGTTCTAGAGTACTCTATTAGAACTTGTATTGAGATGACAAATTGCAATCTCAAGCAATTTGAATTTCAAAAGATAATTGATCCTTTTACTGCAATCCACAAACTCAACACATTTCTTTGCAACCAAGCTAGACCTGAAAATCCAGTTGTCAATATCTCTGACAAGGATCTTGCAAAGTCCAAAGGATATGACAAATTCTCCTTTCGTAAGGATAAGACAAAGAGGAATTCGAAATGAAACATAATTCTATGGAAAATGAAATGTTAATTCAACAACTTCAATGCGAAGTAACTCGTCTTGGGGTTGAATTGATGAAGTATCAGAAAATCGTTAAATTTCTTCTTAAAACTAAAGAACCATCAAAGATTCAAATTGAAAATGCAGGTAAGAAGCTGAATGGTCTTTCATGGAAACAATACTGCAAAGAATATAAGAATCACCAACATAATGAAGTTCCAGAGGAAGTAAAATAATTATGAATGCAATCGATATTCTTAAAACTGGAATCGAAATTCTAGATCAACGTGGAAAAGAACGTGGCCATCTCGATGGTGAACGTTCAATGCCAAAGATCATTTCCATTTTCAATGCAATTACAGGTTATTCGCTCACAGAATCTGATGGACTCAAATTCATGATTGCATTGAAATTGGGACGTGCAGAGAGTGGAAAATTCAACATTGACGATTACATTGATGGTGCAGATTACATTGCACTTCTAGGAGAATGTGAGGCAAAGAAGAATGAATGAAGATGAGCAATCCAAAATTCTCTCTGCATTCAAAACATACAATGACAATTATGATACATGGTGGAAAAGTCGCGATGAGAATATCGATAAGAAATCTCGATTGAAATATGAGAAGAATCTTCTAGAACCAATAATTAATGCAACGGAACTTGAATTGGATTCACAATCGAAATATGGATTGATGTTGCGAGCGCGATTGAATTTCTATGATGTGCTGAAGCAACATAATTTTACTAATATTTCTTTCTATGCATGGAGAAATTATAGAGTGAGTAGAATAGAAGACGGGAATTTGGTCAGTTATGATATTGCTCTTTAAATTAGTTTTAGTGTTGAACTTGAACATTAATTTTATTACAAGCTGGGGGGCTTGCAATATGAACATGACATTTGGAGTACTGATACATCTTTGGCAAAACATGACGAAATTAATGAAGTGGTCTCCAAATACAAATCTGGAAAAACTTCACATGATGAATGCTTCAAACATCTAGCTCAAGCTTTCATGCCATTGTTCTGGAAAAAGAAATCGGAAATGTCAAATGTCAACACTGATCACACCTGGATTGGTGATTTCTTTGATGTCTATCTCAAAGCACTTGACTGTTCACTTTCCAATTTCGATCCCGATATCCACAATGGTATTGGAAAGAATAAGCTTTCCATTGTACCATATTTCACTTCTCTTTTCAATGCACGTTGTGACTCGTACAAGAAAGTGATTTACCAAGTCAAAGAGGAACAGAAAAACAATCTGTCGCTAGATTCTCTGCTTGAGAGTATAACTTTCTCAAAGTCAAATAATGTTGACATTTTCGATTACATTCAGCATTCAGATGACACTGTGAAGAATGAAGTTGAATTTGAAAACTTCTTGAAAAGCGAAGTGCTCACCATGCGGGAATATAAGATTTTCTTCATGAAAATGAAAGGGAAATCCAATGAATACATTGGAAACAAAATGAAGAAACAGGTGAGTTACGAAACAATTCGACGTGAATGGAATCTGATTATTCAGAAGATCCATGTTCATGTGAACAAAAGGAAGAATGATCAGTAGACATGCTCAACATCACTGTTTCCAATCAAATTCATATTCCTATGCATATTCCAGAGTATGAAACTATTCTGGAACAGATTCGAGAACACTTTGTGTACGAGAATCCTGTCTTTCATGCTGCAAAGGAACGTGGATATAAGACTCGTGGAATTGATCCTCTCGTTCAGAATTGGAATTTCAGCCTCTTTAATTGGAAGCAGTATCTTTCTATTCCGCGTGGCGGAATGACATGGCTCAAGCAATTCCTTACTGAGAATCGAATTGCATTTGAAATTGAAGATGAGCGTGCTCGTGGAACTCAAATTGAAGTCGAATGGAATGATAAATACACTCCCCATGACTATCAGTTGAAAGGATTTAATCTTCTTTCCAAGTTTCAGCAAGGATTTTGGTGTTACAATCCAGGCGCAGGAAAGACTATTCTTGGCCTCTATTCCATTTCACAAATCAAGAGAGCAACGCTCATCATTGTGAATAGCAATGAGCTTGCAAATCAATGGAAGAATCAGATTCAAGAATTCTTGCGTTACGATGATGAAGTTGGATTGATACAGCAACAAAAATGCAATATCAAGCCAATTACTATTGCTCTCATTCAAACGCTCAATAATTGGAACGAAAAGAAGATTGAAAGTTTGAATAAGTATTTTGGCTTCCTCATGCATGATGAAGCACATCATTCTCCTGCTGATTCAAATCAAAAAGTTCTTAATAAACTTTCACAGAAGTATCGCATGGCTCTCACCGCGTCAAAGAAGCGAAAGGATAAGCTAGAATTTCTGGCCTATGACTATTATGATAGCATTCGCCAAATTGAAACGGGAAATGTCATGACACCCACTGTCCAGATGATTAATACTGGCTTTCAGTATCCATGGACACGTAGCATGAAATGGCAGGAATTTGAAAAGATTCTTTCCAATGATTACAACCGCAATCAACTCATCAAGAATGAAATTCATGAGCATGTTGTGATAGGACACAAAGTTCTTTCTCTTTGGGCTCGCAATGATAGTGCAAAGCACATGAACCAATTGCTCTTGAATGAGGGTATCAGATCACGTTGTCTAATTTCTGGAGAAAAGTTCAATCTCAATCAAATCAAGAATGAGATTGCTTCTGGTAAAATCCAGGTGATTGTTGGATGTAAGATGTTTGACGAGGGAATCGATATTCCTGCGTTATCTTCAATTCATCTTTGTTCTCCCTCTTCAAATGAGGAGTCTGTTAGACAGCGAACGGGACGCATTACGAGGAATTTCAATGGAAAGCTCCAGCCCATCATTACTGATTATAAAGACGACGTAACACCCTGCAAAACGTCAGCAAACAAGAGACTTGAATGGTATCGAGATTTTGGTTACAATGTCCCGTCCACTTTCATGGGGAGAACATATAATCTTGGATTGTGGTGAAAATGGAATCGGAAAGATATAACGAATCATTTTATAGACATATATACAATGAAATGAATTATTCAATTGCATCGACTTTGCAAATAGAGAATTCTAAAATACTTACGAGTCCTGTCCCTATTATTTCATTCTTATATCTGGATATTTTTATGGAATTCATGTGAAATTATGTATGACAATGATATTCTCTATTCAAATTCAGTTTTCTTTGAGAACGTGAGAGTAGATAAACAATCATCTCAAACTGTTATTTTATCATGGGAGACTCATGACTTGAATACTGTTCATTATTTTAATTGGATCTTTTTAAGAGTATTTGGAGAATTCATGTGAATGATAAAGATCTTGACGAATTGAATTATAGATTTATAAAAAACGTTGAAATGGAAAACACTTTTAACCTAATTAATATAATACATTTTGAACAACCTAGTGCAGTATCATATAATTGTTGTGGTTCACAATATCGTAATGTTTTCGAAAAATTTTTCTAAAAAGGAATAAATTATGAAACTCAATGCAAATGAACTTTACAAGCGTGAAATGGAATTGACAGTGAAAGATTTCCGTGACACTAGCCAGAGCACAATTGAATTGAAATATAATGAATCTGGGGATATTTGCAGTGTGATTGAAGATGGAATTGAAATCCTAAATTACATCACAACTGGTCCTCATCCAGATGCATTCTATTTGCATAGGGATGTGTCTCCATCGCATACTCATGTCTATCTATTGAAAGAGGGTGCAAATCCACTTGATTATAAGAATGGTTACGCTCTCAATCACAAAGCATTGAATTAGAATTGAATATCACTTTGTGTGTAATTCTTGGCTTCACGGTATACTAGACTGAGAGGTGAAGCTATGTGATCAACTGTCAATTATGGAAACCTGTAATTGGATATGAAGATTGTTATTTGGTGAGTGATCAAGGTAACATAAAGAGAATTAAGAAAGCTAGAGCATGTACCTTTATTGGTAAAATTCTAAAACCAGATACAACTCAACGTGGATATTTAAGATACACTTTATGTGATCAAAGAAGATTAATTAGAATGATGGCACATCATTTAGTTATGTTTAATTTTGTTGGACCAATGTATCCAACATTTACAATTAATCATAAAGATGCAAACCCATTAAATAATTCTGTTTATAATCTTGAATATGTCACACAACGAGAAAATTGCTATCACGCATTAAAAATGGGATTATGTTCAACAGTTGGAGTAACTCATCATGATGCAAAATTAGATAGAACAAAGGTGGATGAAATTATACATCTGTTTTACACAACCAATATTACTCATAGAGAATTAGCTAAAATTTATAATGTTACTAAATCGACTATTACTTCAGTAATAAATGGTCGAACTTGGAAGGTCTATTAAAATGACTGAGCTATTCATCGATGAAAAGACTTCTTATCTTCTCAAACTTGCTGGATTGCGGCGTCGTGTAATGTTGGTGGGGACTCATGGTTTGGGTAAGACAGAAACGGTCCTTGCAATTGCAAAGAAATTGGCATTGCGATTGGTTTATTTCTCCACTCCAACAATTGATCCATGGTGTGACCTTGTTGGTCTTCCAGTTACTCGTTATGATGCCGAGACTGGTAAGACTATCATGACATTCTGCCGTCGAGAGGATCTTGAACAGGCAGAATGGATTTTCTTTGACGAAATCAATCGTGGTCATCCAAAGTCTCAGAATGCTCTCCTTGAAATCACTCAGTTTGGTTCTATCAATGGAATCAAGTTGCAGCACAGTCCTTTTGTTTGGGCAGCAATGAATCCTCCTGACGTTGAGCAGAAGTATGCTATCAATGAACTCGATCCTGCACTCGTGGATCGCTTTCATAATTACATTGAAATCGAGGCAAATCCCACTCTTTCCATTTACGAGTCCAAGGGCATTTCTACACATGTTGCTCAGAGGACTATTGCTTGGTGGAATGGGCATGGTAAAGACATTCAGAATTACGTGACTCCCCGTCGCCTTGAATACATCATGCAGGCTTATGAAATGGGCCTTCCAATTAATGATTGTGTTCTTCCCGGTCGCATGCTCACCAATGTCAAGGAAATCCCAATGAATTCCCTGAAAATGGCTCTCGATGCAAAGACAACCACAAATGAAGTGAAAGTGAAATTGGGTGATTATACCGCTGATTGGATCATTTCCAATTACGAATCCGCCATTTTCCTTTCGCATCAGTCCGATGCTCATGCTCTCCTTGAATCCATCAAGAAAATGAAGGCAAAGGAATTGAACAAGATTCTTCCTGTGCTCAAGAAGTTCAAGAAGGAATTCCAGTTCGCCATTCATGAGCATTGTTCAGGTGCAATTGATAAGGCGAGTGCAAAGACAAAGGAACTCTTTCCGTTGCTCTTTGATTGGACCGTTGACACTCGCAAGCGAATGAATGAGGATGTTACTTCAGTTCCAGTGACTGCAAATAATACGCCTCCCGCAAATAACCCTTAATAGTATCTAATTCCAGGGGTATTGTAATTGTAGTTTAATTACAATACCCCCTCCACTTTTATAATGATTGATTTAGATGACTTCAGTTTTGATACAATTGAAGATTTACACCACGCTGTTTTTAAATCTTATATTTCAAGTAGAATTAAAATCATCATTAAAATGAATGATGATCCACACGAAATAAGAGAAACAAACTACTGGTTAATTAAGAATCTTCATGAAGATTACCTAAAAGTTTTTGAACATTTCATTTAACAGTAACCAACCATAGGGATCAAATGTCTATTTCACAACCAAAAAACAAAACCAAGTCAAAGGGTAATAAGGAATCAATCCAGGATTTCGATTATCATGCATGGATGAAGTACAAATCAATGATCCGCAAGATGGATAACATTGATTCATTCATGGTTGCGTCACAAGTCTGTGAACTTGGATTTCCAAAGTTCAATGAAGACATTCCAACTGCCGAAGTGCGACTCAATAAAGATTCCAATGAGATTGAGTTTCATTTCAATCCCGAATTCTACTTCAAGTTGTCGGTAGACAACCTTGCATTTGTATTCACACATGAAATGCTTCATGTTGCATTCCAGCATATCCAGCGTGGAATTCGACATCAAATCAAAGACCAGCAGAGATGGTTGCGATGGAATTGGGCAATTGATTGCATTGTGAATACATGGAGTGAGCAGCTTGGATTTGGTCCAAGTCCAGATTTGAAGAAGACTCTATGTTTTCCTGAAACACTTGGCTTTCCAAATTTCAATGGATTCACCACTGCTGAAGAAATCTATGCATGGCTATTGCAGCGAGATGAAAAGCAGATTAAAGAGCTTGAAGACTTTCTCAAAGCAATTGATAACCATGGATCTTGGGAAGAAATGCAGAAGAATGGCGGAAGTGGTAATCCAAAAATGGATGCATTCGCAGAAAAAGTTGTAGAGAGCATGAAGAGTGAATTCTTCAAGAATGGTCAAAAGTCATTCGAGAAGATGAATGCAGATAGATTGCGAAAGCAGTCTCAGGAAAAGAAGCCACACGATCCCAATAAGAATATCTTTGTGCAGTATAATAAGCCTTCACAAAATTCTGGCAATCAAATCTCATCTGAATTGCGTTATTATCAGAATTTGAAGGATCGTGTTTCAACTGACGTTTTAAGGCTAATTCATAAGAAGATCAAGTCAGCAAGGGATATTTGGCCAAAGGAAACGTGGATGCGAAGGCCACGTAAATTTGCATCACATCCCGATATTGTTCTTCCTTCGGAACATGAACAGGATACGAAATGCAAATACAAGGCACTTGTTGTTCTAGATTGTTCTGGTTCAATTACTCCCGATCAGATTGCTCAAGCTGTTAGATATGTTCGATCTTTCCCTTATGAGTCAATGGACTATACTGTTATTGCTTTTGACACGAAAGTGTATGAACTCAATAAAGCTGAGTTTTATGATCGCAATAAGTATCCAAAGATTCCTGGGGGTGGGGGAACAGAAATCTCTTTGCCAGAACAATACATTCAGAATGTCTTTGTCAAAAAGCACAAAGCTCGCCCTGACATTGCGATTATCATTACAGATGGCGATGGTCCTCATTCATGTGCAATTGCTCCCAAATTCCAGAAAGATTATGTTTGGGTGCTCACCAAGCGTAATCGCAAGGAAATTGTGAAGGCATATTGCCCTGGTGGAATCATTTACGAAACCAATATTCAGTGAGCTTGAAATGAAAAAGGAAGAATGGGAAATAACACTTTTATTGAATCTGGCTAATGGTGATTACGATGATCACCATTGGGAAATCCAAGAGGAATACTTGATTGTTAATTCTGACTATTCATTTTGGTTAAATGAATTAGATGGTTCAATTGATGATAGGTATCGTGATAATGCTGAACCATTAGCAGAAATACAATCAATGTATCTGAAAATATTCGAGGAGTTCATGTGACTGAAATTGAAGACATCAATTTGTGGTTTGAATCTCAATCCAAAGAAATGCTCACTGCAAATGGGATTGTTGAATCACATGTGTGTTTTGGCAATCCCACTAGAACTGATTATTCACTTCAATACCAAAATGAATATTGCGGTTTCAAAATAATTAATGATATTTATTTTGCTGTTTTCAGAGGATTCATATGAAACTCGCCGATGGTATGATTGAAAGTTTTAATTTCAGTTATAATGATGACAAGAAAGACATGGATGAAATTGATACTAAAGTTGCATTTGATTTGAATAAAAAATGTCGGATTAATTTCATTGGACACACCATCAAGATTTCACCTGAAGGTAGAACTCAGTTTCATTATCTGAAAATTTTTGAAGAGTTCTTTGAAGATTAACCAATTCTCCTTCCATTTACCAATAATCCTATTTGAAATGCCATTTACCATTCCAATTTCTATTTTTGTATATGTTCTGTATAACATGTACGTGAAAAGAAGGATGTAATAGTCTCGACGACTATGGAGGCGATAGTAAATGGCAATTTTAAATAGGAAAGATAAATTTGGATTTGTACCTGGGGAGAGAACAGAAAATGACAATTTTACAAAGGGGGGGAGTGAAATTCCAGATGAGAATGATGATGGTGAGGGGAATGAAAATGAGGAAGAAAATGGACAGCAATCCTCTTCATCTCCCCAGCAAATCATCACAGCATTAGATTGCTTTGAATTCACCTGGAATGTAACTCATTCTCTTAGACCATACTATAACAAACTTAAAAAGAAAATGTATGCGAAGTATGATTGCGATGAATCCGATAACATCGATTTACAAGTGCTAGTGGATCAAGTGTTAGTTCTATCCACACAATTGTATGGTGTTGGAAAAATGACCCGTGATGGAGAAGGACCAAAGAATCTTTCATATAGAGTGAAAGAACACCAGAAGATTCTCAGAGAAACAATGCTTTCCCTTATGAAATACACCAGAAAAGAACCAGAGAAATCCCTCAAGAAAACGACAATTTCAAAGGGTAAAGAATTAGCCTCTTCAATGAAAGATAAGATGAGTGATACAGAACGCAGTCTCATTGCAAAGGCCATTAGAGATACAATTGTCAATCGACGAACGTCAGTGAATGAGGACAGTAAAGCTCCATTTGGAGAGGATGATGAATAAACCTGTAGCATCATTTCAATACAATGATTTCATTAGAAGTGATATCGAATCATACAAAGCTAGACCGCTTAAACATCTGTGGAATGAGTTCAACGCAGATTATATTCAAACTGCATGGGCTAATGAAGATTAGCATACAGTTTTCAGAGAATTCATGTGAGTGAAAAGTCACATTTTTTATAAAGGGAGTGACCATTGTTGGACACTCATTTTGGGCATAGTGAACCCAATATAATTTGTGCATAGTTCGCCTGGTTTATTAATAAACCAGGCATAGTAATGAATTCGATTTTTTGGAGAGGGTCAAAAAATGACATTTTTATAAGGGGGGGG
>OFRM01001033.1_pt1 | contig 10249 bp, 13 predicted proteins | sample 1543101 | NCBI WGS metagenome assembly OFRM01 (sample SAMN07774223, study PRJEB24372) | wastewater metagenome | isolation source: Exp Tend VB 0WW | collected 2016-02
GGCATTCATCTGCGCTCCGCCGCGCACGACGGTAAGCTTCCCTGTGACCGGATCCTTCTCGATCGTATTCTTCCCGAACAACCACTGCTTGACCATGCCAGTGATCATCCTAGAGAAGTCCTTCAGGATATCGTCGAAGACACCCTTCAGGACGTCGCCAAGCGTGTTCGCCTTGCCGGTAATCAGAGCATAGACTGAATTCTCGAATCCGCGCCCAATCGAGTCCCAAACCCCATTGACAAACTGAGCCGTAGAAATTGCGATCGACGGGATAGACGACATGATGTCGAGGATGGCGATTTTGATGCCGGCCACGACCGACGTCGCGTCCGCGAACGAGTCGGCGATTCCGTCCGCAAGTTCTTTGTATCGGTTGCGGACTTCTCCGATCCCCTTAGCCGCGGTACGGTTGATGTTTTCCCAAACCTTTGCCCAGTCGCCAGTCTGCTTGGCATTGACGACGTCCTGCTCGCGGGCGAGCTTGTCGCCGAGAGCCTTCTCGAGGGCGACAAGCATCACGCCAGCACGCTCCGTCAGAAGACCCTTCTCGATCAGGGCGTCGCGATACGACTCGACAATCTTCTTGTTGGACGCCGCGGCTTCGTCCTCCACGACGCCGCTTGCCTTTGCCGTGTCCTTCGCGATGCGATCAAGCAGCGAGGAGTAGTCGTCGACAAAAGACTTCGCGGGGGCTGTCGACGTTGCGCCAACCTGCCCAAGGATCTTAAATCCGCCGAACTCCTTCTCGGCGTCTTTGATCTTAAGCAGCGACGCCGCGGCGCGTTCGCGGCCCACGATCAACTGCTGCAGCCCCAGAACCTCGTCGGCCATCCGCTTGGCCGTTGCGTTCCCCTGCTTGTTCGCGGCGTCGACGGCGTTGCGGTGATCGATCTCGGCATCCGTCAGCCGCTTGTTTGCGTCGACCAACGCCTGCTGATAAGGCGTCTTGCCAAACTTCTCGTACTCGGCGCGAAGCGCATTCAACTGCTTTTCGGTAGACTTGATCGCCTGCTTAGCGTTCTCCTCCGACTTGATGTTCTCCATCGTCGCGCCGGTAACCTGCTCGATCGCGTCCTTTACCTCGGTAGCCGAGATCTTGACGTGGGAGTAGTTGGCGGCCAGGAGAGCCTCAACGGCGAGGAGATCATTACCGCGGACTTTGTTGAGCTCGGTCACCCCGGCCAAGTCGGTGAGGATTCCCTTGGTTTCGTAAAGCTGATTGATACGAGCCTTGGCGCCCTCGCCAGCCCGAGCCTTCTCCTCTGCGGTCGAGATCTGGTCGATCAGCGACGCCATCCAGTTGACAAGGCCAGCGAGGACAGAGCCAATCACTGCCCCGACGCCAGCCCACTTTGCAGCCAAGAACATCCCGTGCTCTAGCTTGTCCGTCGTGGACGCAATGCCAGCGGCAACCCTTGCGTGATAAAGCTCAGACGCACGCATCGCCGCCAAGAATCCGGTAGCTAGCCCGCCCAGTATCGACACGAGTTTCGAGAATGACGCAAAGACAAGCGCACCGGCCAATGCACCGGCCCCAAAGTGGCTTGTCAGGCTGGCCAATCCACCAATCAGGGCGGTAACCCCAGACAAGACTGGCGCAAGGCCAGTAACCAATTCAGAGAATGCCTTGGCGCCGGCCACGCCAAGGTCGATGAACGCAGGGACCATTGGCCCGAGAACACCAAACATTCGTGCGATAGAGTCCGAGGCCTCCCTGAGCCTAGACATGAACTCGTCATTGAAGACGATGAACCCCTTGTCGATCGACTTCTGGATGTCCACGAACTGGTTCGTCAACCCAGCAAGCTCGCCCTTGGCCGCCCGCACGGCCGAGGCGAAGCCGACGCCAAGGACGTTCTCCATGACGTCCTTCAGGTTCGACGTGACGCCAGCCCACGTCTTATTCAAAGCCGGGCCGATCGCCTCAAACTGCGCCAACTTCTTCTGAACGTTCTCTAGGATCGTCCCCTGCTCGCGCCAGGACTTCAAGACGTCTGGTGTGACGCCGAGGACACGCATGAACGCGCCAACGCGGCCCTGCGTGCGCGAAATGCCGAGCAGAACCGTCTGGAACTGGGTGCTGATCGTTTCGAACGAGACGCCCCACGACGTCGCCAGGTTGGCGATCGTGGCCGTGAAGGCGACCATGTCTTTTGTGGTCGCCTTGGAGCCAGAGGCGGCGCCGACGACCTTCTGGAAGCCAGAGAGAAGCTCTTCGAACGTGGCCGTGGTACTGAAGGCCTTGACGCGGAGCATCTCCTGGGCGTCGGCGGCGACAGACATGGCTTTCGCCTGGGTCTGGGCCGCAGAGGCGGTCTCGCCCGCGAGCGTCTTGAATTCCTTAAACGTCATCAGCGTCGCAGCAATCGACAGCTGCGACCGCTCCATCGCCGAGACGAACTCCGTCGCCTCCGAGGCGATCTGCCCAAGGCCAATGCCGCCACCGACCATTGCGGCCAGACGCGACAAGGCTCCTGTGAGACTGGATACGTCAACCCCGACCGTACGCAACACCGACGAGGCGGCGTTGTTGGCCTGGAGGGTGATGACCGCTGTATAGTTCATCGCTTCTCCGGCACTTCTTCGATCGCGGCTAGCTCGAGTTGCTGGATGAACCCGAACACTTCTGGGGTAAGGTCGATTCCTAGGATCTCGGCGACGTCCTTGACGCCTTGATAGTCAAGCCCAGTAACGCCTACTGGCCCTACTCGCCACTGGGTCTGGCATGAGTCCCAGACGTCGAGGGCGAAGTAGGCTTCCGGGCTGTCTGAAAGAGCGACGAGAATTGGCTTCGCATCGGTGACGACGTCCAGGTCTACCTTGCAGTCGTCGGAGAGCGTGTCCCGGCACCAGCCGGGGTCTCCGGCCGCTGCGTTAGGCCAGCGGCCGGTCTTCTTGAACTGTTCCAGTCGACCTATCTGGCGGCAGCCTTCGCAGTGCTTTTTCTTAGCCCCCGCCGATCGCTTGAGGCGGACGAGGGCTACGAGTTTTTTACGGCAGCCGCCTTGGCCTTGTCGAGCTCCTTCTGGAACGAGGTCGCCTCGCTCGACAGCCAGTCGGCGAGGGCGTCGTAATTCTGGATGTCCTCGCTAATCTCGGTCGGCGAGGCCTTGCTGCCGTCGGCCCGGGTGCAAGAGAACACGAGGTTCTTGAGCTTGATGAACTCGAGGCTGATGGCGTCGTCGAGCCCAGAGGCCTGAAGCAGGAACGACTGGTTCGTCTTGCGCTTGAGCTCCTGCGCCGCCTCCAGCTGAGCCTTCCGGTTCAGCGGGAAGATGACGTAGGTGTCGCCGTTGGTGTAGGTGATCGACTTGGTAGATGCCATGTGGATGCCTTCCTTCCTTCTCGCAGGGGATCGTTACGGTTTAGGCGTACGCCGCGACGGCGTTCGCGACGACGACCTGGAACTGGGTCGCCGCAGTGGTGTCGTAGGAGCCGATGACTTCGACGTCCCTGAAGAGGCCCATGTCGGTGTCGACGTTCGGGAGCGTCTTCTGGATCGTGACCCGTGGCAGATAGATCCTCATCGTGTGGTTGGTTTCCGCGGTGAACGTGATGTCGACCGACGTGGTGGACGAGGACTGCAGGAGGGTCAGCTGGGTCGCGCCCTCGATCGGCAGCTTGAGCTTCGCCTTAAGGTCCATGGCGCCGACGGCAAGCCCGGAGCGAGCGCCAGACTGCCCCATCCGGTAGTCGTTCTCCTGGATGTTGACGTTCGGCTCGATTTCGAGCTCCGAGATGTACGTAACCGCCGACCCACCGAGCTTGCAGTCGGCCGCGGCCAGCTGAAGGTTGTGGAACGGGATCGAGCCGGTCCAGTCGGTAACCACGCCGGGCAGAACAGTGGCAGTCGTGTACGCAGCGGAAAGCGCGATGTAGTCGATCGTCCACTGGATGAAGCCCTCGGACATGAACTTCATCCCGATCTTCTTGATTCGGCAGCCCAGGAGCTTCTTGAAGATCGAAGCAGCGAACTGGATCTCGATGCAGGAACTGTGGAACGTCGAGCTCGTGATGTTCCACTTGGCCGAGTGGGAGTAAGGGTCGCTGGCCCCGGTGGTCGTGATGCCATGGCAGAACAGCTTCAGGAACCACGGCGCAGCGTCGAGGGTAGAGACGATGGTCAACTGGCCTTGCGCGGCAATCTGGCCGCTCACAGGGTCCGGCCTGTTCCCGTCCGGCCGAATCGACGGGTTCTGGATCAGCTTCTGCGTGCCGTCCAGCGTCTCGGAGACGATCGCCATCTTCTTCGGGGTCGTGGTGCCCTTGAGAACACCGAGAGACGCCTCGAAGTCCATGAGAACGATTGCGCGACTTCCAACTAGCGGATCAGCCATGGCTAATCACTCCTTGCTATTGAGCGCGCTGGAGACGCGCAGTTACCTACCTAACTAGTGTACCGGTTACGACTGGAGCAACACCGTTAGCTCAAACGTTGCAACGACTGCGTACAGATCGTCGCCCTCGACCTGGACCCTCTTATCGCCCTTCCAGATGTACCTTGCGGTCGGAGGCTGCGCCGACGAGGCGTAGTGGAGGTTGTCACGAACCTTTTCGACGATGGCCCTGAGGGCATTTCGAGCCGCAACGCGCCCGCGCTCGTTGCGGACAACGACAGCCACTTCCCATTCGGAACAAGCGTTGATGCGACGGTTGCTCATGGCGTACGCGCCCTGTCTGGAGGAGTCCCCCTCAACGACACCGATCACGGGCGTCCGGACACCGTCAACCTCAACGAGATCCTCGACCGACGCAGACGGCTCTACAGAGACAACGCCATCAATGGTGCCGATCGCGGCGATCACTTCCGCCTCCATGGCGGCGTACCTTCCAACGTCTGTCATGGCCCCACATCCAATGATCCGTACGACACCGGCCGGATGCCGCCCGGCATCTTTCCGGTAGCGATGAACATCGTCCAGCGCCTAGTGATCTCTGCGAGCGACGGCATGTTCCACGCGAGGAATTCACGCTTCGGAAGCCTAGTGCTACGTACGAATGCGAAGATTCGCTCGATACCGCTAGGACGTTTCCTGGCTACGTTTCGCCGATTCCCCCTCACTACGGTAACTCGCCGAACCGACTGCGCCGTCGTCTTGCGATAGATGCCGGGCCCCTCGGGACCACGCATCAAGACGAAAGAGCCTTGCGCCCTGAAGTCCCGAGTGTCTTTGTGGGACTCGGCCTGCCGGAGCGGAGGGGACTGCGGGATCGCCAGCCATCGCCCACGGGGGACAACGACAGCCCCCTTATTGTGGCGTCCGGCGTAAGGGACTGCCGTGCCGATCGAGACATCATTGACGCCGACCCGGTAGCCAATGCTTTTGAAGATCCTGGCTCTGTCGAACAGGTTCCTCGCGCCCGACCTCATCAGCCTAGGCCAAGCCTTCACGGCCCGAAACGGCCCGGTCAGCACCTTCCCCATCGCCTCTTCACGCTTGAACGCCCCGGCGGTCGCTAGCAGCGCGTCGCGATTCGCGCCGCGGTCCACCATCCGCGTGAACGCCTCGCGAAATTCGCGCATGCCGGTGATCGTGACGTGAAAGTCGGCCATTAGATCGCCAGGGGCTCCGTGCCGTATACCTGCGTCTCACTGCCGGCGGCGGCCCTGTCGGCCAAGGCGGGTGCTTCATTCGTTCGCTCAGAAGCGCCGGGGAGCGACCCCTTGCCGTCCTGGATCCTCTCGAGGAACTTGATCGTCATCTTGAGGTCGTTCTCGGCCTCTGGGTAAGACCGCAACATGCGCCGCTGGATCAGCAGCCATCGACACCAGACGACGGTGTGCGGACGAAGAATACGGACAGAGTCCGAGTCGGTGACGGGAGTGAGGTATTTGGTCAGGTAGCCGTCGATCCGGTCGGATGCGTCGGCGATGACTAGGGCCAATACGTCGCTATCCGTGACCACCCCGGACTCTGCCGTGAACTGTGCGAGTGCGTCGGCCGAAAATAGCGACTGTAGCTCGGCCTGAGTGCAGTATCCCATGGGTCACCTCAGCCGTCGGACGCATAGGAGTTGCGTCCAGTAGGTCAGGCGCTGCAGGCTCACATACGCCGTCTGAACGTCCGCGTTGGTCGTTGGATAGCCGCCGGTTGCGCCCATCACGACGCCGCCGCCGAGACACAGCATGACGTGTGTTGGGCGCTCTTTCCCGTAGAACGCCATGTCCCCAAGACGAAGCTGGTCCTTGACGAGGTCGCTCTTCTCCCAGAGCCCCCCAGTCGCAGCATCGGCGGCGGCTGGCGAGAGCAGGTCAAGGCGAACCTGCGCTACCTGTACAAATCCTGAACAGTCGTATCCGACGCCGCCGCGGATCCCCTTGACCCCTAGAAACCAGTCGTCGCGCGCGCCGTCGGACGGCTTCCCTGCGCCGTAGGAATACGGCACGCCAAACGCCTGCAGGAGCTCCTGAACCCGTTCGTCCTTGACATCAAGCCGCATACGGCTCCATCTGGCCGAAGTAGCCAACGAGCTTCCCGCTTGACCATAGAGGCGTCGCGGAGCAGTGCATGGGGTGGATCGCGTCGGAGGCGTCGAAGAGCCTGATGAGGCCGCGGAACTCACGCTGTTGCCCAACGGCGAATTCCCACTCTTCCGAGATGCGCTCGCGGTCGTCAGGGTGGACCGCATTGACCCAGCCAAAGCCCTGGAACTCGGCGGAAGGCATGCCCACCAGCCGGGCGTAAGTTCCGTTCACCCAAACGCAGCGGCCGGAAGCGTCTGTCTCGAATAGCGCGAGCTCGCGCCCGTCGGCCAAGACTCGACGGATCTGGTCCGAAATGTCCATCCTGGTGGCAATCTTCGTGACCTGATCCTTGAGAGACGATCCACCGTTCGGGCTTAGCTCTGAGCGGATAGCCGAGAGATGTAGCGCATTCCCTCTGGACAGCGCTAGGGCTTCGTCTAGTTTTTGCCCACGTTCAAGCTCGCGGGCCTCCGCCTCGAGTTCGCGCTGGCGACGCCGCTTCAGCCACGTCTTCGCCCACAGAAACCCACGGTAGACAGCAGCAACTGCACCGCCGCCAGCAACGATTGCGGCGGCGTGGTCCGTCAAGGCCTTCTCTAGCGGACCCGTAGGGTTCACTGAATCACCGTGTTTCTGCGGTAGCGGAAGACGGTTCCCAGGGCCCCCATGACGGCGCGAAGAGCCGCTCGCCAAGACACGGGCCCGTCCGTAGACAGAAGCTCTGTGATGCCGTCCAGCAACGACGCCATGAACAGCATGGCAATCGGATCGTTGAACAGCGGAACAGCCTGAACGGTAACCAGGCCCGGGCCGACGGGGCCCGACGGCGGGGCGACTGGGACTGGATCCGGCATAGAGCCTCCTAGACCGACGGTGGCGGCGGCGGAGCCGGGGCGTTTTCGTACTTGGCGAACACTGCCGCCTGCCTTGAGGCGAACGCAGCAGCCTGCTCCTCGGTCCACTCGCCCCGTTCCTTGGCGCGCGTGGCGAAGTGGTTCGCGAGGGCAATCAGACCGAGTGCGACTTCTCCCCAGATCACTTTCCACCCCCATCCCATGTCAGCCGAAGTAGCCGCATGCCCATCGCGAATGGCGAGCCTTCGGGGGCAAGGCTTTCGACCTCGCCGAAGAACGCCCCCACGGCGACATGCAAAGCGGTCGGATCTTTTCGAGCCTTGTAGGCCGTCAATGCGTCCGAGAGCGCTCGGTGAGCCTTCGGGAACTTCGTCCTGACGATCTCGAGGGCCCTGTAGAAATCCTGCCCCTCTTCGGTGCTATGGCCGACGTGAAGAGCCATGACCTGCTCGTACAGGGCAAGGCTGTTTGTCAAGAGATCCTGAGTTCGAACGACGACGGACGAAGACCCAGGCGTGATCGCGGCGCATCCGCCAACGGCGACCACCAGGACCATCACGGCGACGAAAAAGGCGCCCCCGCGCGCACCGGGTGCGAGGGCCCGGCGTGGGGAGGCGCCACGGCTTGCGCTACGCGCGGAGGCGGCCATCTGACTACTTCCCGCTGACGGAGCCGGCAGCCTTGCGCCGCTGCATCTCGGCGATGTACTCGCCAACGCCCATGCCGGCGAACTCGTTCTCGCCGTCGCACGGGGTGCCGAAGAACATCCCGGGCTCGGGGTTCATGCGATCGTGGCCCATCCAGCCAGTGGCCGCGAGGTAGCGCAGAAGCGGCGTCTTCGCCTGATGCAGCCAAGACCACCTACGAAGCGCCTCGCCCTTGCGAGCCTCGAGCGACGCGCCAGCGTAGAACGACGGGCCGTTGAGGTCGATCAGGCCGAGGTCGAGGACTTCGCCGCACCACGCGGCCGACTGCTTCCGCGCCTTCGCGACGTCGGCGAGGCGCGTCGGCCCGAAGACCGAGTTCCCGCCCTCCCACGTCACGTTGAATTCCTCGGCCCTGGCGAGGACCGCATCGGGGTCCGTCAGCTGGGGGAGGCCCGTTGGCGGAACGTCGCGGATCGGGTTGCTTCCACCGGACGCAGCGACGATGAGCGCCGTGCTCTGCTTCGTCACCCCGGCCGGGTCTTCGTTCTGGACAGCGACGTAGAGATCCTGGAAAGTCTGGGTGAGAGCCTTCATCTGGGCTTCGGACTTCATGGTGATGTACCTCCTGAGGTGTCTACCTAACTAGCGTATCAAAGCGATCTGCGCGTGGCGCGGACAACCGGGCTGATTGTGACGTCGACTTCTTCGTAGACTGATCCGACCGACCAGCGAATAGTGAAGTTTTCCCCGACAGACACGGCCCGCGGCGGCGTTTCCGTCGTCAGCCAGCACCGCGTCGGCCCGTTCGGGTTAGGTCGAATTTCCCATCGTCCGGTCGCCGTGATTACTTCGACCTTGGCGCCAGGGCCAAGCCGACTCGAGTAGGGGGCTCTGACGCAGGGGACGAGCTCGGCGGAGACGTCGCTAATGACGATTGGCGTACGAGTAGGCGCAGCGGTCGGCTGGGTCGGATGCGGCGTTGCAGCGGGCGTGGGGGTGCTGGCTGGCGTTCTTGTTCTGGTCGGCGTACGCGTCGGAGTCCGAGGGAATGGAAAGCCTTGCGCGAACGCGCCTTCAGCCACGAGCACTAAGAAGAACCCAATAACCAGCCGGCACAAGGCCACCTAGCGCCCCTGGTAGAGCAGGTAGAGGAGCCCATAGCCGGTGCGGCCGGTGTCCTTGTCGGCAGTAGCCATCTGGAGGTCGAAGCCGTCGAGCGCCGACATGGTCGCGAGGAGAACCTTCGGCTCGATACCGATTTCGGCGCAGTCGTCGGGCGTCAGAGCGTCCGGCTGGTCGAGACCGAGGTGACCGAAGCGCGCGCGGAGCGCCTTGGCACGCTCGATCCCCTGACAGAGGGCGGTGATCTCCTGGGCGTAGGCGTTGACGAGGTTGGAAGCGTTCATTGCATCTCCTACATGAACCGGAAAAAGCCGGCGTTGACGGTTGGGCCACCACCGCCGGACGGTTTGAAGGCGGCGGCTATCTCGACCCAATTGGTGCCAGCCGCGTTCAGCGTGATGGGCGCCGTCTCGGAGGAGCCGCTGGACAGGTTGTACTCCCCGCGTACGGTCTGGCTCCCTGAGCCGCCTCCGTAGAGCGTGTAACCGCTTCCCGCCGTCCATGACTTCCCGGTGGCGGACGACTGCGTGGAGACGAACGCGACGATCAGTTCACCGGTTGCCGCCGGGGTCAGCGTTGAGACCGAGAGCGAGGTCTCCGTTGTCCCCGAGCCCTTCGTCGAGACATCAAAGACGGCCGCGTTTGTCGACGCCCCGCCGCTGAACTCGACCGCAAAGCAGCGCTTCGTCGCCGTGCCACCGGGCGTGGAGGCCGTTACCGTCGTTGCCCCGCCGGTCGTCTGGACACCGTACGCCATGTAGACGCGCGGGTTCGACCCAGAGTCGAACGGCCCCAGTAGTGCGTAGGTGTTCCCCGCGCTATCCGAGACCCCCGAGCAAGTGTCCGTGGTGTTTGAGAGGCGCACCATGACGACGACGAGGTTTCCCGCGCCCGTCGAAGTGACGGTGATCGCTACCGTGAGGTTGCCGGTGGTCCCGGTCGCCTCGGCCGACGCCTGAACTGCCGCGAATGCCATTACGCGCTCGCCACGCAACGCCACTTAGACGTCACGGTGTTCCACACGAACCCGACATCGAGCCGGTTCGTAGTGACGGTGGTAGTCGGAAGGGCCACGGTGGACGCCTCAAACGAAGAACCCCATGTGATCGCCCGCGCGGCTGTCCCGGTGATGGCGATCCAAAGAGTCTGACCCTCGACAG
>OFRM01001034.1_pt1 | contig 10244 bp, 10 predicted proteins | sample 1543101 | NCBI WGS metagenome assembly OFRM01 (sample SAMN07774223, study PRJEB24372) | wastewater metagenome | isolation source: Exp Tend VB 0WW | collected 2016-02
TTAGAAAAGGCAATTTATAAATTATAATAATCAATATGGACAAAGAACTTTTATCTAATTTTCTAAAAGTGTCTAAAGAAGTTGTTAAGCAATCAAAAACCATTTCATGGCCAATTCCAGAAGGAGTTGATCAGACAAAGGGTGAATTTGGTTTATTGCCCGAGGATTCTATTATTGAAGCTTGGCAAATCCCAACTTCTAGTGCGATGTTATTGAGATTTTTTGTACTTGTACAAAAAGCCAAAACCATTTTGGAATTGGGTACGAGTATAGGCTTTTCAACTATATGGCTTGCATTAGGAGCAAAAGAAGTTAGCGGCCATGTTTATACGACAGAGATTTTTTCAGAGAAAGCAGAGATAGCAAAACAAAACTTCCAAAGAGCTGGAGTTATTGAATATATTACACTTTTCGAGCAAGATATTTTAGAGGTTTTGCAAAATTGGAAACAAGAAAAAATTGATTTCGTTTTTATGGATGCTGATAAACAAAGATATGGACAATATCTTGATGAAATGTATCCATTGTTAAGTGATAATGCATTGATTGTTGTTGATAATGTTGGTAATTATCGCCGATACATGAAAGATTTTTTGGACAGATGTGCAAAACTAGAAAATAGCGCTGTGCATTTTTTGGACATTGATAATGGTCTATTGCTAATACTTAAGAACGGTGGCACAAATCTTTCCTCGATAACTGATATTTATAATCCCAATCAAACCTAATTTATATAGGATGAAAAGAGAAAGAGAAATTTGGAAGAAATTATAATATTAAAAACTTACGAGATGGTAGCTTAGTTTTTGGTCGAAATAGTTCTTATAAAGTGTAAAACTATATATTTATGGGCACTTGCTTAATACCAAATAGTTCATTATAATATTTTGACATCGGTATATTTCATTAAACAGATTTTATGGGAAAAATTGTAAAAAATATAATTCTCTTGCTCGTAGGGTTTTTAGTTATTTCTGCCGTGTTTGCTTTGTTTGCTAGTGACAGTAAAACTAAACCAACAGCACTTTCAGATATTGCTCGAGAAGTTAACGAAGGAAAAGTAAAAACTATTGTTATTAGCGGAACTGAATTAACTGCTGAACTCCATGATGATTCTGTTAAACAAACAGCCAGTGTTGGCACAGAAAATTTTACAGATTTTTTAACCAACAGTGGAATTGATTCTGAAAAGATTCGCGCGGTACGGATTGAATATAAAACAACAGGACCAGTTGCTCGTGTGGCAGAAAATTTGTTGCCGTTTTTAGTACCGCTGGTTTTGATTGGTTTGTTTATTTTCTTTTTAATGAGGCAAGTCCAAGGGACTAATAATCGCGCTATGAGCTTTGGTCAAAGTTCAGTAAAACTTTCTGACGAACGAAAAAATAAAGTTCGTTTTGCCGACGTTGCTGGCAGTAAAGAAGCCAAAGAAGAACTTTCTGAAATTGTCGAATTCCTACGTTACCCTCAAAAGTTTTTGCAACTTGGTGCTAAAATTCCAAAAGGGGTGTTACTGCTTGGCGCCCCTGGGGTAGGAAAAACACTCTTAGCGCGCGCGGTTGCTGGTGAAGCCAATGTTCCATTTTTCCATATTAGTGGTTCTGAGTTTGTGGAAATGTTTGTGGGTGTTGGTGCCAGCCGTGTTCGCGATTTATTTAAAAAAGCAAAAAAGAATGCGCCTTGTATTATCTTTATAGATGAAATTGATGCAGTTGGAAGACAGCGCGGTACAGGACTTGGTGGTGGCCATGATGAACGTGAACAAACTTTAAACCAAATCTTAGTTGAAATGGATGGTTTTGAAACAGAGACTAATGTCATTGTTATTGCTGCGACTAATCGTCCTGATGTCCTTGACCCAGCGCTTCTTCGCCCTGGTCGGTTTGACCGCCAAGTAATGTTAGATTTGCCCGACATTCGTGACCGAGAAGAAATTCTACAAGTTCACAGTAAAGGCAAGCCAATGGCAGAGGGCGTTAACTTGCGAAATATCGCGGAGCGCACCCCAGGATTTAGCGGAGCAGACTTAGCGAATATTTTAAATGAAGCTGCAATTCTAGCAGCCAGAATAAATAAAAAAGAGATTGCAACAGAAGATTTGCGTGAAGCTATTGAAAAAGTCATGCTTGGCCCTCAGCGAAAAAGCCATATTTTGTCGGTTAAAGAAAAAGAAATTACCGCCTATCATGAAGGTGGTCATGCTTTAGTTGGAAGCGTTCTTCCTGAGTCTGACCCAGTTCATAAGGTGACTATTCTTTCACGCGGCCGTGCCGCAGGTTACACAATGAAGCTTCCCTCCGAAGATCGTCACTTACATACAAAGTCCAGTTTCTTGGATGAAATTGCAGCTCTTCTTGGTGGCTATGCCGCAGAGCGATTAGTTTTCGGCGAGCTAACAACTGGTGCTAGCAACGATTTAAAGACTGCTACATCTATGGCCCGTAAATTAGTCACAACATACGGTATGAGTGAAGAAATGGGCCCGATTACTTTAGGCGACTCACACGAAACTGTATTTTTAGGACGCGAGTTAGGGGAACAGCGAAATTATAGTGAAGAAGTCGCAAAAAAAATTGACGCTGAAGTTAGTCGAATTATGAAAGAAGGGTTAGCACGGGCTACGGAAACTCTTATCCTACACAGAAGTTACTTAGATGAGATTGCTAAGACATTAATAGCTGAAGAAACATTAGAGCAAGACCAGTTTGCAAAAATAGTCAAAGACATTTTGCCTCAGGGTAAAAAAACTTTACCAGAGTTTGAGGTTGCTCCAACCGAAAGTGGTAGTTAATTATCAATATATTCAATGCGTAGCGCTTTAACTATTATCAAAAGTGCATACACCATCACCACAGGCCGGCCAAGCTTGTGGTTTTTTGGTCTTTTTTTAGTCGGAGCAGTTAACCCTTTATTACTGCACGCCTTAGGTTTGCAAGGCCGGTGGCCAGAATTGCTCTCGATAAATTATGCATTGCCATTTTTTGGTTGGCCATTTTTGCTTTCTGCACCAATAATTGCACTCATTGTTTTTGGAATGTTTGTTGCAATAACTAACATTGCTCGAGTTTGGCTTTTGGCAAAGGTCTTGCTCTATCTTCGCGATAATTCCAAACGTTTTTCTAGTGTTGAGGGCTTAGCTGATTTAGTTTATAAATTAGTGTCTTGGCCAGAGCAAATAAAACCAAGTGCTATTGTCCGTGATAAATTTTGGGCAACTTTTTGGGTTAGTATTTTTACAAATATTTATTATTTAGTTGCGCTTCTTGCAATTGCCTTACCGGCTATTGTATTAAAAGGTACAGAATATGCGGCAAACCAGTTTATAGTTGTTGCGATTATTTTGTTCCTTCCTTTAGCTATTTTTGGGATGTACTTAAATATTTTTACACCTTTTTTTATTATTTGTTTTAATCAGCCATTGGCAAAGTCTTTAATGCAAACTTGGGATCTTTTAGTGAGTCGATGGCGCCAAATATTATTTTTCTTCTTATGTATCTTTGGTTTTTACGCTTTGTCTTTATTTATTATTTCTAGTTTGCTTGAAACTTTCCATTCAACTTTTTTAAATATTTTAGAATTATTTGCCACTAGCACCCAAGTCTCTATAAGCTCTTCTGGATTTCTGTCTAGTTTTGGAGTGACTATTATTGGTTGGTTTTTACTGGGGTTATTGAATGTTTTTTTCCATGTGTCAATGTTGTTGCTATTTATTTATTTAGTTCGACCAATGTCTTTGGGTCAAGTAACACACAGAGTTTTTCAACACACCGAAGGCTAGTGACTATTTGCTAGATAGGCTTGACGCTACTATTTAACTGTGATAACCTCACTGGCTGGAGTTATCGTATAGACTTTGTGACATCGCTTGGGTCAGTGAGACAGAAATTTCCAGGAGGTTTAGTGATGGAAGCGAGAAAAGTTCTGGTTGAAAAGGCTGTCATTCAGGTTTGTGATGGCAGTCACTATGAGGGATATGTGAAATTCGCTGACATCAAGTTCGATTACGTTCTGGTGTTTGGCGTTTCGATTCCACAACTCGGCAAAGTGGAAGAAGCAAAGGATGGCGCAGAAGTCCGCCGCCGCTTTCAGCTTATACTACAGCGAGAGAATGTAGACATTGAGCTTTCGGATCAGGAGTACGCCTTATTTCTCGCGTTGATTGGGGATCTCGTGCTGGATTTTTACAATAATTCCAACACTCGTGAGAGCAATAAGGACATTCTGGACAAGACTGGAAGGCCATTAACCAACTTTGGTGCTTCACCTTCGATTGGTATGATGACAACAGGGTTATACTTGTTCTATCCAAAGGATTGCGAGATCCTAAGTGCGTCGAAGTTCGGTTGCAAATTCGTTTCCTAAGTGAGGATTCGATCTCTCACTCTTGGCCTCCAGCGAAACAGGTGTTTCGCTGGAGGCCGTAATTTTTTTCTTAAAGTTATCAAGAGTGGATTATTTAATTATGTTATCCCAGTGTACTTGAAATCTTACACTTACTATGTCATACTATGACATGTTAATCTTAGGGTGGTTAGCTCAGGGGTAGAGCATCTCTTTGACGTAGAGAGGGCCAGAGGTTCGATTCCTCTACCACCCACCACTGCAAAGCTTTAGCTATGCAGTGAACAATCTATAGAATATAATTAATCATCAAGAAGCGAGAATTTAAAATTAAGGTACGCCTTAATTTGTGATTCATGGTTCTTGATCCAAGAGGCCTCTCATGCCCCAAGTCAAAAAAGACGAGATCGAGAAAATACTTGGTGAAAGCATCTCTAACTTAGAGTTATATATTTCCGCTTTCACTCACCGTTCTTATTTAAATGAAAATCGCTCTTTTGTGTTGCCACACAATGAGCGTTTGGAATTTTTAGGAGACGCAGTTTTGGAGTTAGTTGCCACAGAGCATCTATATCGAAATTATGATCACTCGGAAGGTGAGCTAACTAACTTTAGAAGCGCTCTTGTAAACTATAAAAAGCTTTCAGAAATTGCCAAACGCTTAGGACTTGAAGATTATTTAATGATGTCTCGCGGGGAAGCTAAGGATACAGGCAGAGCCAGACAAGTAATTTTGGCTAATACAATAGAAGCTGTAATTGGAGCTTTGTATTTAGACAGAGGTTATGATTCTACTAGAGACTTTATTGTTCGTGAAATATTAATTGAACTCCCGTTTATTATTACAGAGGGGAGTTATTTGGATCCGAAGAGTAAATTGCAAGAATTAGTTCAGGAGAAGCAGGGCGTTACACCTACTTATGGTGTAATTTCTGAAAGCGGCCCTGACCATGATAAAGTTTTCGTGGTTGCCGCCTTTATTAACGACAAAGAAATTGGTCGGGGTAATGGACCGTCGAAACAAGAAGCAGAAATTGCTGCTGCGGAAAATTCTTTGCAAGAAAACCAGTTTTAGATAGTCTGAACGCAACAAGAAATTTCCATGAGATAGCAAGAGATCCTGCCTACCGGCAGGCAGGCTTCATTTCGCTCAGGATGACAGCTATGATTATTCATTTATGGTTTGTCAGTTATCCCCAATTTTTATTGACCACATATTTCTTTAGTGGTATTGTAAATGCAGAATGCATTCGACATACAAAAATAGAAAAGAGAAAAGTACCTCAACGCCGTAAGGCGATTGAGGTATTTTTTTGCCAAAGTCCAAGGAGGGAACCATGTTGACGACTATCGATATAGTATGGGTGTGTTGCTGTTGCCACTTGATTCGCATTTCATTTGGAGTCCCTGGTTTGTCACGACAAGAGGCTTTCATCGATCCGCGTTGGCCACTTCGCCGACGAACCAAGAAGCACTTTCGTCGCCACTGGCCTGTTGGCGACAATCTCAAGGCTGTGGACTTTGTTCAAGTCAATGCGAGCTTGGTCGATCTTCGCTGGTGTGACAGCTGTCTTGCTGTACGCATCAATCAAGCGACCACTCCAAGCCATCGTCAGCAAAGACAAGGAGATCATTTTCATGCAGGGGCTTAGGCCACCCCTGCATTATTGTTTTTTGCGCAATGTGTTTTATGGAGGACAAATGGAAAAGGACAAGGATATCCTCGTTGGTTTCTGTGTTTGTGGCAAATTCGTTAAAGTCAGCACTTCTGACGAATTTGCTTCTGGAACATGGGTTTCAAGCCAGTCCCTTTCGGCGGTATTAGTAGTTCAACTACTTGGCGCTAGAGAAGTACGTGGCCGAGTTCCAATGGCTCACTGTGATGAGTGCGTTAAATCCCTCATTTCAGGAGACACCCGGCAATTCGTAGTAAGAACAAGTCGGGGAGTAGAGGTTATTTCTGTGCCTGCTCGAAAGGCATCTGCCACAAAGGAGTCATAAGGCTCCTTTTTGTGTTATAATTTAGAGGTTATATATAGTTTTTTGAAACAAAATAGTATAAGAATTGTACAGTTAAGCAGTTAATATGTATTTAAAACGTTTAGAAATTCAGGGCTTTAAGTCTTTTGCTCGCAAAACCACACTTGAGTTTGAATCTGGAATAACAGCGATTGTTGGACCAAACGGTAGTGGAAAAAGTAACATTGCAGATTGTTTGCGATGGGTTTTAGGTGAACAAAGCACTAAGCTTATTCGTGGGAAAAAAAGTGACGATGTAATTTTTGCCGGTTCGGACAAAAAAGTCCGAGCTGGTTTTGCTGAAGTAGTGGCTACTTTTGACAACCGCGACCATAAAATTGCTGTTGATACCAGCGAGGTTAGTATTGGGCGCACAATTTCTCGGAGTGGAGAAAGTGAATATTTATTAAATGGCCAAAAAGTAAGGCTTCTTGATATTGTGGATTTAGTTTTAAAAAGTAACATTGGGACTTCCCGTTACACCGTTATTGGCCAAGGAACGATTGATCAAATGGTTCTTTCTGGGCCTGCGGAAGTAAAAAATTTACTAGATGAAGCCAGTGGAGTAAAGACATACTATATTCGCCGAGATAAAACTTTGCGTCGCTTAGAGCAGACAGCGCAAAATTTAATTCGGGCTGAAGATTTACTTGCTGAGATTGAACCACGGTTAAAAAGTTTGCGCAGGCAAGCAAAGCGCATGGAGGCACGAAGTGAGATTGAGTCTGAACTGCGCGGTTATCAGGTTAAATGGTACGGGCATCAGCATGGGCAATTGAGCAAGCATATTGGCCAGCATGAAGCTACCTTGTCTGGTTTGGCTGTGAAAAGACAAGAGTTAGAAGAAAAATTAAAACAACATCGGGTAGATGTTGAAGTTCATGAAAAAAAGGGTCAAGAAGACGTTACTCGGTACAGTCAAATTCAACAACAACTCCATAGCCTTCAACAGCAAAAAAATAATTTGCTTGAAAATGTTAGTTTGGTGCGTGGAAAAATGGAAAGCCATAAAACTGCAGGGTCAGGCGATCCAAAAACCCTGCAAGCTAATGCGCATACTTTGGAAGGAAAGATCTCCGAGCTTTTAAAGCAGTTAGATAAAAATTTAAGTGATAATTTAGCAAATCAAACTGAGCTTGCTAAACAACAACAAACTATAGCGCTTTTAACGAGTCAGCTTGATAGTTTGTATGTCCAACTTGCTAATCCCACAGTTGTTGATTGGCAGGTTTTTGATGCAGAGTTGTCAAAGTTTGAAAAATCCTTCGCCTTATTTTTAGAAACTCTTTCTAGCGCTTCAGACTTTGCAGTTATCCGTCAAAGTCAGCAAGAGATTTCTCAGACGTTCCAAGAGTTTAAGTCAAAAACTACAACTTTAATTAAAACTCCACAGCTACAGAACTCACTTCACGAACAATTACAAACACTTTCCAAACAAAAAGAAGCATTACAGTCACAGCTTCAGAGCTTGCAATTAGAAGCTTCTAAAATGACTTTAGAGCAAGAATTTTTGCAACAGCAAATTAAAGACTTGCAGCAGCAAAAACTCGGGGTCGACTTAGAATTACAAAAAGTGACCGCAGTGGATAGCGACAGCTACTGGCAAAATTTGGTCACAGAAGAGTCAAAATTAAAAACTGCTTTAGACTCGCTTGGCTTACAAATTATGGAGATAGAACAGTCTCTAAAAGATTATTATCAAAGCGAAACTCAGTTTAAAAACAAAATTTCAGAAAAGGAAAAAGAGTACAGAACTATTGGCGACGCTCTTAATGCTATTAAAGACCAAGAGTCAACACAGCAAATTGAAAAAGCCAAACAAGATGCTTACATGGAAAATCTTTCAGCAGAGATTAGCGGTGCGCTTGGTTTAGATATGCTTGCAAATATTAGTCAGCATCATGTTCACACGCTTGATCCGGATATTGAAGAAAAAATTTCTAAATTAAAACATCAGCTAGAGCTTACCGGGGGAGTCGATGAATTAACAATTGCAGAGTATCACGAAACAGAAAGTCGGTTTGGAAATTTGCAGGCGCAAATTGAAGATTTAAGAAAGAGTATGGGGGATTTGCGCGAAATAATGGACGAGCTTGATGAACACATTAAGTCTAAATTTAACGAAGCTTTCCATAACGTAAATGCAAAGTTTGAACATTATTTCCGCCTTCTATTTAACGGAGGCCGAGCCTTCTTGTCTATAGTGAAAGAACAAGAGAAGGAAGAGTTGGCAAGTTCGGAGACAGATGATGAAACTGCAGATCAAGGTGAGGCGTTACGTCCTGAAGAAAAAATTGTGAAGAAATATGAAAAAGGCAGCATGAGTGTTTCTGGCGTTGATATAAGAGCTACTCCACCTGGTAAAAAACTATCAAGCATCCAAGCTTTGTCCGGCGGCGAGCGCGCTTTAACTTCGATTGCTCTATTGTGTAGTTTATTGACCTGCTTCCCTTCACCTTTTGTGGTGCTCGACGAAGTTGATGCTGCGCTTGATGAATCCAACACAATTCGTTTTGGCCAAATTTTAGCGAGCTTGGCACATCAAACTCAGTTTATAACAATTACTCACAACAGAGAAACCATGGCTAACTCTAATATTTTATACGGCGTGACCATGGGAGACGATGGAATTAGTAAACTGCTTAGTATTAAACTGGAAGCCGCTAAAGCTTTTGCAAAGTAAAACGGCGAGGTGTGAAGCTCGCCGTTTCTTGTTCCCGCTATGGGTGTGTCTATGGTTCGTCAGGGTAGAAGACATCGCGTTCCCCGGTGACGGGGTTTGTGACAGGAGAGGTCTGAGAGACCAGGAAGCCTCCTTTTTCCCGAACAGAGAACCCATGGAGTTCGCCTGCGGGAACACTAACCTGTGTTCCGCGTGAAAACGGTACGCGTTTCTGCTCCGCCCCGAGTATCACCTCACCTTCACCGGCATAGAAGTTGAAGGTGTTGGTTGCCTTCGTGTGGCCGTGCTGGGGATGTTCCCCAACCGATAAATGGACGAGTGAGAGAGTTCCGCAACCCGGAAACTCTCCAAGCTCTACCACTAGGAACCTGTCATTGTGGTCCTCGGCGATGAATCCGAACTGAGCAAGAACTGCCCACATCTCTTCCATTCTATTTCCTCCTAAAGTCGTCATAAAACTTACGACTAAATAGAATACCACAAAATAAGGATAATGTCAAGGTTAAATTGACGACAATATAAAAATAGTCCATATTTAAAGCATGTTTACTCAAGATAGTTTATTCCAAAAATTAGGCATTTCTAAAACTGCTTCAAAGATTTACACTCTTTTATTAACTATGGGAGCAAGTAAGGCTGGAGCAGTAGTTAAGGCTGCTAATATTCATCGTATGACTGCTTATGACGCTTTGGAAGAGCTTGTGGCCGAAGGATTGGCATCGGTTTCTACTCTTAATAATGTAAAAGTTTTTACAGCCGCAGAACCTGATCAGCTTGTAGCAAAAACAGCTGACTTACTGAAAGCCGCAGAACTGATCGCTCACGAGTTGCATAGCAAAAAGAAGAGTGGGCTGTCCGAGGTTACTGTACGGACACTTTTGGGTAAAGATGGTTTTTGGGAAAATCTTCAGCTGTTGACGCTTGTGTGTTCAAGGCAAAAAAAGAGGTTGATGAGAATCATTGGCGCGGGCGGCGATAAAGAATACTATGAGGCGATAGGAAAACGATATGAACAGTATGCAGAGTTGTGCGGCAGTTTAAAAATCAGTAAACAGCTTTTAACAGATGTGCGTGAGCAATCAGAATTTACGAAAAAGGCTGTTCTTGGCACACAATCTGAATTAAAAACCTTGCCACGCAAATCCTTCTCACCAATGTATACAAGAATTACAGAGGAGTATATTTCGTTTGAAATTTTTAA
>OFRM01001035.1_pt1 | contig 10228 bp, 18 predicted proteins | sample 1543101 | NCBI WGS metagenome assembly OFRM01 (sample SAMN07774223, study PRJEB24372) | wastewater metagenome | isolation source: Exp Tend VB 0WW | collected 2016-02
ACTCTTCTTCGGCTGGGGTGTGTCGCTCACTTCTTGCGTCCTTTCTTCGGGGCTGGTGGTGGTGGAACATCCATTCGATTCGCCAAGTCGGCAGCGATCTTCCTCGGATCGATGACCGCGAGTGCTTTGCCTTTCGCCGTGGTCTGGTCGTAATCGTTCACGCTCTTCGTATCTCGGATCGTCTTCAGTCGGCGCTCGACGTCGGCCAGTTCATGGCGCCATCCGTCGAACACTTTCGCCTGATAGTCCTCGAGCAACAACGCTCGTTTCTTCTCGACTGGCTTTGCTTTCCCCTTCTTCGGGACGTCAACTCGCTCCTGCCAGTCCTTCACCTTCCGTCCCTTCGGGCAGGTACAGACAACGCTGGCCCGGTAGTAGATCGGATTGCCGGCCTCGCCGTAGTGGTGCTCTTTCCAAAACTGCGTACCGTCTTCCCGCTTGGCGATGTTCGCCGGGTGAGGCACGGCGACATATCCGGAGTCGCCGCAATCCGTACATACCCCGATCTTGTCAACGTCCAATTCCCTTTTGATCGCGAGTAGGTTGTCCCGCTTCGTGCGGATGTCGGCAAGTTGAGCACAAAGGCGATCGAAGTGCTCGGCGATGCGGGCCGGCGAATTCCTCTCCTGATGGAATAAGTTCGTCGCCTCTTTCATTTCCTCGGGCGTGACTCGCATCGATTCGAAGGCCGGCCACCATCGCATGAACGCGGCGCTAATCGGCGTCTCGTCGATGCAGAATAGACCGAGATGGAAGTCCATCCAAAGACGATACCAGTCGGGGTATGGAACGAATTCGTTCACGTCCAAGCCTCCTCGTCTTCTAGCGTTCGCTCGACGTGTTCATTGATCTGTCGCGTGTGCTCGCGAATCTCAGCTTCAGTGCGGGTGTCTATCCTCACCGAACCTTCGATCATCAATCGGCATGGCGTGCATTGCTCCGTGTGACGATAGAACGCGGCGGCCTCGGCAGTGGTCGCACTGGTCGGGTCTCGTTCCGTCAACGCTAAGAATTCGACGCAAGTCATGACTGAACCTTCTTCCGATGTTTCTTTCCGTGGCACTCGCTGCAATTCCATTCAACATCAAGAGGCTTCGAGTAGTCTTCGTGGTGAGCTTGTACCTTCAGATTCTTGCCGCCACATTCAGGGCATTTCGATGGCCTCACTAGGTCTCCGCGTGCTATGGCAAGGTTTGTTAAATATCTTGCCCGTGCTCTCGGAGTTTTGTTTTTCGTTCGGCTTCTGATCCTGTCTCGTTCGCGAACTTCGGGTCGCGTGTGGTATCTGCTATTCCTCATCCAGTTGCGTTGATAGTTTCTGGCCCTTTCAATGTCTCTAGTCTTGATGCAGCATTCCACATGGCATTTCTTGCATTGATATTTGCGGCCGTCTTTCGTCCTGACGTCTTTGTAGAAGTCGGATATCGGCTTCATCTTTTTGCAGGTAGAGCACTTTTTCATTGTGGCACGACTTTGAATTCAATGACAAATACCCATGGATTGAGTTCCCATGATCCTTTGCCGTTAATTTCGTTCCACTTTTGCTTGTACCATGCGACCGGATCGGTTTTCCCTACCGTCTTGCCATTGAGATTCGGGAAAGGGCATCCCTCACTCATGCAATCGCCTCGGCTGATGGATTGAACACGTTCGACGCGGATCGCCGTTATCTCGAGGATGACGCGGGCGTACAGTCGTGGCATGTATCGCGACGATCGCCAGCCGTCGTACCCGTGGAAGGCATTGCGTATGCCGTCGCCGTCGGCCTTGTAAAGAACGTATCGCTTCGCCTTCTCCGGCTCTTCGACGCGGTTGACGTCGGATCGCTCGGCCCAAACCTCTTTGACCCAAAGGCGATGTCGGTTCGCCGGGCTGGTCCCCCACGGCGTCCAGCCGATGTGACCGTCAAGCGCTTCGCCTTCGGACGCACAAGCGTAATCGCAATAGCCCCCGCAAGTCGGGTGGTGGCTGAAACGAAAACAATCGCCGTCGTCTTCGTCGAGTTCGAATTGCTCCGGGTGCATGACGAGTCGCCTCGTCATGGTCTTCTCGCCGGCTTGGATCGCCTTCACCATGTCGGCGCTGAATGTGATTCCTGTTTCCCTCATGATGCGTCTGCCCCCACGGGTAGGGCCGGCTGCGTCGGCCTGCCGCTAATCGGCCGCGGCGGTTGAGTCGGCAATACACCCTGCCGGCGGAGTTGCTGTGACCGTTGGTGTGCCTGCTCGCGGAATGACATCGGCGGCGGCTTCGGTGGGCCGATCGGCGCCAAGGCGGTCGGCGGTTCGTCTTCCCATCGTCGCTGATTCAGCCAGGTCGCCGGGTGTGGGATGATCGAGTCTTCCGCCCATTGCTTCGATTGCTTCTGCCATTCGAGGGCCTTGAAGATCGCAATCATCGTGTCGGCGTCCGGGTTCAACTTGGCCCATGACTTTTTCGCAACGGCCTTCGCTGTCTTCCTCGGGTACACCTTCCAGAATGATTCAAAGTCGCCAATCTCGGATAGGAAAAAAGCCGTGTCCTGCTGCGGCACAAGCTGCCGCGGCTCGTCATGCCCGTACTGACACGGGGCGTTCGGGCATTGCAGCATGCCGGCGACGTCGGTAATCGGGCCGTTGCAGCGTGGGCAGTTGTAGACTGGCATTAGGATCGGTACTCCTGCCGCTCGATTGAGTCGGCTAGTGGATTGGCAAAACCATCCAACGCAACAGTGCTTTCGATACCATCGTTTTCCCAACGGGCGATTTCTTCGGTTGATTCGGTTAACTTGGCTCTGATGTGAGACGCAATCAGGATCGCTTCCGTCCTGCGTGCGTCGAGGATAGCGCGGTCCAATTCGTCGCGTGTGAAAAGAATTTCGGTGAGGCTTCGAGGCCGTAGACGGGGGGTGGCCATAGATCGGGCGTCCTGTTGTCGATTCGATAACGATGATGGGGGAAGGTTCTACTCCGAACCTGCCCCCCTCGGCAAGACAATTCCAGAATTATTTGTCAATGACAATCAATGCTACATCGACGTTCGTCCCTTCGCCTTTGAAGGATCCGGCCGGTAGGTCAATCCATTCGTCGGCGATCTGCTCGAGGCCGGCCCTCTGCCGCGGGCCGTTGGCGACTAGGGAAACCAGTCTGCCCCCCGGCTTCAGCATGGTCATGGCGTGCTTAACGTGCCTAACATCTATCCCGTTCTTAAATGGCGGGTTCATGATGATCGAGTCGAACAAGTCGCGAACGGGCAGATTGAGGAAATCGGCTTGCTCTATGCTCGTGTTAATGCTGTCGTCCATCGAGTCGCGAATATCCCTGAGCACTCGGCAGCACTCCGGGGAAATATCAATCAAGTTCATTTCGCAAGTGGCGTCGAGTCGGCGAACGGCTTGATATAGCCGGCCGGTACCCGCGCTCGGCTCGAGGGTATGCCCGAAGCTGTCGAATAGATCGGCCATCATGTCGGCAATCGGCTCGGGCGTGGGAAAGAGATTGAAGGACGACACGACAAGGGCGGCCGAATCCTTTAGCCTGGCGATCTTCTGGCGTTCGTGCTCCATCTCCGCGGCCGTGCCGGCCAGTTGCGCGGATAGCGCCCCTAGCCGGCTGCGGCCTGTCAGTTGTGACGGTCGGGCGGCGTTCATGCTGCGGCGGTCTCCTGCTCGGCGCCCTGGGCCTCGAGGGCCTTCCAATTGAACGGCAAGGCCTTTGCCGGTTTGTCTGTGATGTAAATGACTCGCTCGCAATCGTAGAAACCTCGCGACGGTCCTACTCGCACCTTGCATATGGTCGCCTTCATCGCCTTATCATGCGCGGCGCCTTCGCTCGTCCACATATTGCTAGACTGCCTCGAGGCCTTCCCTTCCGTGTCGACGTTGCGGGTCTCGAAGCTGGAATAGGTTCCCTTCGAACGGGCGGAGTATTGGGCCTGGGTCATTTCGAAAATTTCTTGATCTTCCGCGCGGCTGTTCTTCTTCTTCGCTCGAGCGTTCCATAAGGCCTGCAATCGCTGGGCGTCGGCCTTCGTGGGATTGATTAAGGCCGGCTCTGGTTTCTTCGTCGCCTTCGCCTCGGCCTTGGCAATCTTCTGCGCGGCCTGGAATTCCTTTAACTCGGGTTCGGTCGGCGGCCTGTATCCGCCTTCCCCCATTCGCTCGGTTGAAATGCGGGCCTCTTCCTGGCGTGGCTTGCCATCGGGGTAGGGGTTTCCATATCGGTCGCTGTAACTCGTCGTCATGATTGAGACAGACGTTACGCGCCCCGTGGCCGGTGATTTATAAACGCGGATGATCTGGCGCCATTCCCCAAACTCGCCGGGCTTGCGCCGTAACTCGCCTCGGATAAATCCGCCGGGGATAATGTCGGCGTCTCCCATCATGCCGCCTTCCTGGGCTAGCATCGCCTTTTCGTAGGTAAGTCGCAATTCGTAGTGTCGGCTCCATCTCGCGCTGCTCGTCGTCTCGTCGTCCGGGTGTATCCTGCCATCGCTCCAAAGGTCGTACGCTTCGCGGGCGGTAATCGGGTCTTCTTCGTCCTTCAGAAGCGTGTATAGGCTTGTCTTCTTGTCCTTCCTGGGGTGTTTGTACTCGCCCCATTCATACGAACGGCTCGCGAGTGAATAGGCTTTAATCCAAGCCGGCGCGGCCTCGGCGAATGCGTGGCGATCTAGCGCGAAGTTCGGAACGCGGTCGGCGTCCTCGAGGGCGGCGACGGTTTGCCATTCCTGCCATATTTCGCGGTATTCGGCTCGGCTCTTCTCGTGCTTGCGCTGCTCGGCCTCGAGCGTTAGGATTCTGCCGCGGCGGACGTGTGCCGAAGACTTGTACAAAGCGTGGCTGATAACTCCGGCCGTTCGTCGCTGCCAATATTCCGCCTTGCTCCATTGGCTCGCGGCGTACGTCCTGTGCCGGTCATGCCGGCGGGCCTGGCGTTCGGCTCGGTCGCGGTTCTGATGTCCGAAGGCCTGGGGGCCGGCGGCGTGGGTGTCGGCGGCGTCTCCGGCCTCGGCTCTTCGCTTGTCGAGGTATTCGCCGAATCGCTCGGCACGGTCGGCGCTGCGTTCCTCGGGGCTGTAGTCTTCGTCCCCGATTTCCTCCCCTTCCTCGAGGTATTCGCTGGCCTGGTCTTCGCGTGCCGGCGTCCACGTCGCGACAAAATCGCACGACTGTTTCGGCGTCGACGTCCAGCCGGCTTTGCGTAATGCCTCGTAATCGGCTCGAGGCACGCGCCCGACGTATAGGCGGAGTTTGTTATCTTCGGGCGAATAGGTAACGGTGCTCACTGATCTGGTCTCCCCTTCGGGTGAATGGAAATGGAATAGAAACGGCGCGGAAACGGGTAGCGAATTCCGCGCCTGTCCTGGGCGTGGTCAACCTTTCCAGCGGAAGGCCTTCGGAAGGCGTTTGTACGCGGCCTCGGCTGCGGCATAGCATGCGGCCGCGGCGTCGTGGTCGTTCGTCTCTTCGAATCGGTAGGCGCTGGCCTGGTGGCCGGCATAGGCTGTCAATATGGAAAGGATTCTTTCCGCGTCTGCCATTACTGCATGGCTCTTGCGGTGGCGTAGGCTGTCAATCAATCCCCTCCGGATCACTTCGAAAAGGAATTCCGGGGCCTCGCCGTGCTTGCAAACTTGGCACTGCCAGCCGTCCGATTCTCGCGTTCGTCGTTCGGCGTCGGTGTACTCGCTCAACTTGATGACGTTCGGCCCGTGGTCGGGTCGGTATCCCCATAGAATCTGTATCACTTTCGCGTTTGCCATTGCTCGAGGCTCCTGGGTGCTAGTGGATTGGGTTGGATGATCTCGGCAAAGCGCCGGAATCGAAGACGTACCCGATGTCTTCGTTTATCTGCTTTCGATTGCCGAATCTGGCTCGAGGCGAAACCAGCGGGCAAGTCATCATAAAATCAGTGCGCGTTATCTTCTTGACATAAAAGCGGTGTCCGTGCGCAGTGAAGGCGATTTCTCCGCCTCGGTGCCTGGGTAGTTTGATTTGGTTCGTGTTCATGGTTCATTCCTGCCAGTCGTCGAATTTGTACGCGGGTTCGCCGTTCACAAGCGGATAGCGGCCGGCGGTATCGACCCAATGGCCTGTAATGGTGTGGCTGTAGATCGGCTGGAAGTTCTCGAGCTTGGAATTCCACAATCCGACGGCGCAAAACGTCTTCGAACGGGCAAGGCGAATGCCGGGGTTGTTGGCGCGTAGTTCCTCGAGGATCGCGCGGCACTGCTCTTGCGTCTTCGGGTCATCCTTCGCGAATGGCATTTGATTGTTCTCCCCTTCGGGTGTGTTGGCGGTCGGCGAATCTGCCGGCCTGCCTCGCCTCTCCCCGTTCGCACTCGAGGAAAGGCAAGGCCGGCCGTCAACCGATATCGCTCGAGGCCGCCATACGGTAGGCCTGGGTCAAGGTGCCGGCGTCGTCGGGTTGGTTTATTTTCTTCTTCGTGGCGATCTGCGGGCCGTTCCACTTCAGGCAATGGCCGGCTCGAGTGACAAGGCCGGTGCTGCATAGCGTGCGTACGATGGCCTCGAAGTCGGTGTGACTGATTCCCTTAGTCGAAAGCGCCGCATAGATCGGGCCTTCCGGGGCTGTCCCTACTTCGCGAACGGTGTCGGCGACGGCAAGGCAATATTGCAAGGCTAGCTTGACCTGTGCGGCCGTCGCGTCGGGCCTGGCCGATGGGTTTAGCATGTGGTCGATGGTCATCTTGTCCCCTTCGGGTGAATGGATAAGGCCGGCGAATCTGCCGGCTGTGAATGTATAGCATGTCGGCCGGCCTCGAGTCAAGCCGGCTCGAGCGGTTTAATATCCGGCGGCCTCTGCGTAGTGGTCGCGCCGGCTGCTGCTTACCTTCTCCCAATTGGGGCGCATGATAATTTCGCCGGTTTCAATGTCTTCGTGATAATCGCTCTCGGCTTCGTCGATGTGGCATTCGGAGTCCTGGCGGTGCTCGAGGGGGCCGTCACAATCGCGGGCCGTGCTGGTGTACTCTCGCCGAATGATGTCGCCTTCGCGAATCCAAGTTGTGTTTTCCCAGCTATAGCCCTCGTCGGTCGGGCCGCCTTCGGTGTGCTCGAGTTGTTGGCCGTCGGTCAATCCGATTCGGCTCCAAGTCTGATTTTCCCATACGGCGAATCGAACCGTACGCGGGTTGCTGACTCCGGCCTGTGCGGCGTACGCGTCTCGTTTTAGTTTCTCGCTCGGTAGGTCGGTCGTCGTCCAATAGGATCGCGGCGCGCCTAGGGCGACGTCAAGCGGGTACGTGTCGTACTTGCGCTCGAATACGATTTTCTCGCGCGTGACGAAAGCGCGTTCGTACGGGCCGTGCCGAAAGCATAGCGGGAAGCGTGTCATGTGAAGGCCTCGGGGTTGGAATGAAGGCGCCGCGAATCTGCGGCGCCCTGGGTGGTGGTTAAATTCTGCCGGCCGGCTCGAGCACTATTCCGCGCTCTGCCAGTGTCGCCCGAATGCGTTTGCATTCTTCGGCATCGCATGCCGGGCATAGGTTCCAATCGGCTGTTCCGATAAGGTCGCGCCGCACGCTGTGCATCTGGTGACAATCGGGGCAAGGTACTCGTACTCGGTTCGGGTCATTCACTGCAAGGCCTCCGGGGTTGTGCCGGCTCGAGGCCGGCGGGGTGGTTAGGCTAGGTTCTCTTCGGGCGTGTCTTCGAATAGGTTCCGCTTCGCTTTGCAGATTGGGCAATATTCTCCGTCTGTGCCGGCGTGGCCTTCGTCAACGGCCTGGCCGGCTCTGAGTTGCTTCGATTTGTTGCCGGTCATGCGTTCGGCTCTGATTGCCGTTTTCTTCGCGCCGTTAATGCTCTGCGATGTCACGCGACGGGGCGGCGTGCCGTCTGTGAAGTGTACGCGGACGATGTGGCGCCATGGTCGCATTGTCGGGGCCTCGTGGGGCTGGTGGTGGTGGTGGCTGGCGATCGCGGCCGGCCTCGTCATCGCCTCGAGCACTGGCCTCGAGGCGAAACAAGGGCGGCCACTATTCGCCGGGTTTGCCGTTGCAAGTTCCGAAACGGAATCGGGAAGGCGTCGGGAATTCGCCGGGGGCATGGCCGGCTGCGATCTCTTCGGTCTCGAGGCCTTCAGGGCTGCCGGCCGTGTCCGGTTCCGTTTGCGTGATGTCGAATACCGAACCGCAAATAAAGTTCCGATTGTTCGCGCCCTGAAGTTCGCCGCTAACGGTGTTAATTGCGGCGTCTTGCGGGCCTATTTGCTTCGCTTCGCGATCGCCTTTCCCTTTCGCCGGAATCCATATCGACAAGGCCGATTGGCCTTTCATGACGCGTCGGCCGGCTCGTTTCCACTGCCAGAATCCGCCGACTACGCTGGCGGCCGGCAGTTGCGAAACCAGAAGGCAAGAATTGTAATGCGATAGCGGCCGGCCTTCACAAGTGACGATTGCGCCGACTCGAGCGACAAGCGCGGCGCGCTGGTCTTCGGTCATGGCGCTGACGGTCTTCGCGATCGCCTTGAATCGTTCGCGCTTGGCGGCGCTCTTCTCGAGTTGTTCGGCCGTCGGCTGACGGCGTTTGCGGGCTGTTGTCGTGCTCATGGGTTCCCTTTCGGATGAATGAAGGCCGCCGGGAATGTCCGGCGGCCTCGAGGGTGAAGCTACGCGTTCGCGTTCTCATTGCCGGCCGCCTCGAGGCCGCGCCGGATAATCTTGCCGGCGACAATTCGCGGTAGCATGGCGATCGCTACGCGGTCGGCTATGCGAATTGCCGCGCGGTACGCGTCGCCGAATCGTCCGAAGACTTCCGGACATTCCGGCGCTTCGCTGAAATTGTCGTGCACGGCGAACATCCCGGCGACTTCGATTACTTCGATTCCTTCGAAGGCTGCAACGGTCTCGCCTTCGAACATCAGGCCGGCCGCCTTCGAAACGGTTTCATCTCGTGACACGGTAATCTACCTTTCGGGCGAATGGTAAACGGGCCGAAGACGTCGGCGCGTATCGCGCGGCCGGCCTCGAGGGCGCCGGCCGCACAATCCGCGCCAAGGTCAACCGATCAAAGCGCCGGCCTCGATTGCCTGAAGCACTGCGCGCAGGTTGTTTCGGTGTTCCTGAAGTAACTTCACAACTCGCGACAACTCCGCGCCACCGTCAAGGCCTTCCGCCTTCGCGATCTCAAGCGCCCTCGAGGCAAGCGCCGGCGTCACGTCCCGCTGCGCCAGTGCCACCGGCAGCGATCGCGAGAGAAACGGCGAAGCATCGATATTGTCTTCGAATAGGCTTTCCTTCCCCTCGATTGTTGTCGTAAAAATCATCACAACGTGAGACGGCAATCGCTCGAGGATAACCAGCAATTCCCGTATTACGTCTTTCTTCAGGCCGTGACATTCGTTCACGATATACGCGCGGCCCGACCGTTCGCCGAAGCAACGGTAGTGCATTTCCGCCTCAATGTCCCGCAACCGTGCAACCGTCAGCCGGCCGGCGTCCAGTTCGATAATCCCGAATCCTTCCGCGATCTCATTCGCTGCAATCCGCGCGAGAGTCGTTTTTCCCATTCCAGACTTGCCCGAAATGAAGATGCTTCGGCCGCCAAGGCCTCGAGCACTAGCGGCCTTCAGAACGGCGACGGCCTTTGATTGACCGGCAACGTCTTCCCACTTCGCAGGCCGGTATTTTTCAGTCAATTGCATCTTGTTTCCCCTACGGGTGACTGTGAATTGCACGCCGAATATGACGCGACGGAATGATATACGCTCTAAACCGCCTCGAGGTTCCACAATTCCCGAAAGAATTTTCGCCCCGGCCGCCTCGAGGCCTTCCCTCGAGCACTGCCGGCCGCCTTCCGCCTCGAGGCCTTGCGATCTCTCCCGGCCGTTGTTTCCCATTCGCTTCCGACTTGTTTCCACCGTGTCTGAAGACGTCCCCATCGGCTGACGGACGGATAGCGGGAAGGGCGATGCGCTTTTCTGTACTTCACGTTTGTGGCGAAAATTTAGAATCACCGTAGCTACATGGCATGCAAGAGGTTACGGCGACGGGCATTGTGGCCGCCGGCACGCTCGAGGCCGGGGGCGCCCCCCGCCGCGGGCCTCTCAATATCACGTGCTCTCCCCCGAATTTTCACGTTTTTACGGTGTTTCCACCCCTGCATGGGGGGTAGATCGCACATTGTCTGTCGTGGATTGTGAGCGGTTTGGGTGTGTTTGGAGCGAAAAGGGCTGAAATCGGAAAATGTGCTGAAGGAAGCAGGCGATTGCAAGTCTTCTGAAAG
>OFRM01001038.1_pt1 | contig 10221 bp, 12 predicted proteins | sample 1543101 | NCBI WGS metagenome assembly OFRM01 (sample SAMN07774223, study PRJEB24372) | wastewater metagenome | isolation source: Exp Tend VB 0WW | collected 2016-02
CGCGTAAGTCGCCATGGGCGACCGGCACTTGCCGCTTCATCATGTCGACGATCAATTGCGCCGCCTTGCCCATGGCGGGTCCGATTGCATCGGCCGTCTGTTCCTTGAGCCGGATCAGCTTCGCCTTAAGCTGCGGCAACCCTTTGAGGTAAACCCTAGCCATCGGCGACGCCTTCCTCGACCAGGCATTCGATCATCACCCGGTCGGCCGACGGTTCAACCGTGCGGATGTTGTAGACCTTGGCCGTCCTGGTATCGCGCGCCCGCCAAGCGGTGGTCACCGCCCGGCTGTCAGTCGATGCCCTGATGCGCAGAATGAACGGCTGCACGCCCGCCAGTCGCGAGGCTTGAACAGCCTCACCGCGGCGCAGCGGTGTCAGCCCAGCTGCACAGGTGAATTGCTCCACCCATGCGCCGATGGTGTTGCCATAGCCGTCGTCCGTGGCCGCCTCGCGCTGGTCGAATGCGAAACGTTCACGGAGTTCGCCGGCCTTCATCGTGGTTAAGCCGAGCGGGCGAGGATCATGATGTCATAAGTGGCGGTTGCGCCAGCCGAGTTGGCAATGCGCAGAATGTCGCCGGTGCCAGCGGTCACGGTGCCCAGGCCAGAGGCATCGGGTGCGAAATTCACGAATACGCCGCTTGGGAAAATCTTGATACCGTCGCCGGTCGCAAGAAACATGGTGATCCATGGGTTTGTGCCAGCGCCGAGCGTGAGCGTGGTCGTGTTGGCCGCCGCCGGCACAACTATGATGCCGACGATCTCAACCGCCGTTATGGTTGCGCCGAAAGCGTTCGTCAGCACGCCCGCAAGGTCAATGTCATCGTTCGACGCCGAGGCCACCGAACGGTTGTCGGTGAAGATGATGTCCGCCTTGTTCGCCGTCGTGCCGTCGGTGAACTGGAGAAGCTTCTGCAGGACCGGCGCGAAAATCGGGTTGCCGAGGTCATTTGACCCCGACTGGTTTGCGGTGAACTTCACCAGGAGTTCTGCGGCGTTGATGGTGGGCATGGATTTGCTCCGTTGTCAGGGGTTGTGCGGACCCGGCTGCTATGGCGTCGGCAGCACAGGATTTTCGGACCAGCAGGCACATGCCCGCCTTGTAAGCGATAGTGACGCGGCCCCGGCGTTCCGGTGGCGACCAGTCGAAGTCGCGCAGGAAGCGGACTCGCATCAGATGAGTTGACGGCGAAGGCCGGAAAGCAGCGCCGTGGCTGCGAATGGGATTTCAGTAGTGACGACTTCTGACGTGGTTTCGCGGTTTGCGTACCAATGGCCAATCATCATACGAATCGCGTGGACAATGGCTGGCGGAATGTCGGTAGCGGCCGGACCATAACCCGCCGTCCAGGTGATCTCGACCGCGTCCTCGCGCGTGTAGACCGAAGGCCAAGACTGATTGTACTTGAGCGCGATATAGGGTCCGCTCGTGTCGGAATAGGCGCCGTAAACCGTCGAAGCCAATGTTTGCTGGACGTTCGAAGCGTCGTAATACTTGACCGACGTCACCGAAAGCAGATTGCCAACCGGCAGCCGCATGCATGACTCGAAGCACTTGGCGTTGATTTTCCAAGTCTGCGTCAGCAGCGCGCGGCCCATGATGCCGGAATAGCCGTCGAGATGAGACACAGCGGCGTCGATCAGTGCCAGAACAAGCACGTCGTCGTCGCTGTGGTCGATGTTGAGATGCGCCTTTGCCTCGTCGAGTGAAAGAGGTTTCACCGTTGCGGGCGTGACGAGGACAGGCGCTAGCATGTCAGCTTATGCCGGCGGGTTTTCTGCAGGACCGCGCAGCGGCTGGCAAATCCACACAGCGGCAAGAAGCGCCGCCGAGGCGTTGGCGCCTGGCGTGATCGTCGCACGAATGTACCGCTTTGCGCCGACGTAGCCCAGCTTGAAGACCTTGTCGTCGTCGCTGAACAGGAAGCTGGCAAGAGCCGCGGTTCCGTTCATGTCAGCCGTGGCTACGGTCGTGTAGCCAGAACCAGACACGTTGCTTTCTTCAAGCAACACGGTGAAGGTTGCGTCGACGTCGGCGAGCGAACCGGTCAGGATCGCCAGCATCACGGCAGCATGGTCGCGGGTGTCGAGAACCTGAGAGACCTGTGCGGTATTGTCTGCCACCGAAACAGGCGAGAGCGCCCGCTTGAATGTCAGTTTGTTCGTGGTATCGCGAAGCATGTCAGTTTTTCCTCATGCTGAATTGTGAAATGGAAAGGGCGGCTAAGACGCCGCCCCACTTTGATCCGTTACGAGGTGCCGAACTTCATCAGCTTGATGGCTTCGAAGTTCACCAGGCCACCGCCAGTCCGCTTCGTGGTGTAGAACTTCACGAACGGCTTTGAAGTGAACGGATCACGCAGGACGCGGATGCCCACACGGTCGACGATCTGATAGGCAGCCTTGAAGTCACCGAAAGCCATGGAATAGCTGTCGGTGGCAAGCGCAGGCATGTCTTCCATGCGTGAAACCGGATAGCCCAGGATGGTCTCGGGAATGCCGACGCCGAGGCCAGGAGACCAGACATAAGCGTCCGTGGTGGCACCGATCTTGAACTTGCGGATCTTCGTCAGCACGGCGCGGCGAGCCGCCCAGCGTGCGTTCGGAAGATAGGCGTTCTTGAGCAGGCCCATGAGGTCGATCAGCTTGTCGGCCTGCGTGGCAACGGTCGAACCGAAGTCGCCGTTGGTGCCGGTGAACAAGTAACCGACCGTGCCCCAGGTCACGCCCGAGCCGGTGTCCGACGCATTGGTGTAGGACGTGAACCCGCGGATTTTCGAAGACCCAACGACGAATTCCGAATTTTCGAAGCGTGCGAACTTGTCGGCAACCTTGCCGGAAAGCCAAGCCTCGATGTCAATCGAAGCGTCATCCAGAATGGACTGCGTGGCCTTCGGCTCGGTGTCGATGATCCATGTCGGGATCGACCATTTTCCGATCTGTGGCGTGGTGGTATCGCTGCCCTGAGATGCTTCACCGGCATAACCAGCTCCGGCTTCGCCCAGGTCTTCGATGCCCTCGAGCTTTTCTGTCGAGATCGACTGCACCGATGCAATCTGCCGAACTTCGGAGGTCTCATAGACGCGGGTTGCGATGCGGCCGCCAGTGTCAGGCGTCACAAGATAGCCGCCGTCCGGGTCTGACCCGACGGACAGCGTCTTGATTTCGTCCGCCGTCAGAAGCCGGGCGTCCTTCGTCATGAAACTCTTGAACGCGTTCTTGTAAGCACGGAACCCGTCGGCATCGACCGGCTCGAACTTGGTCTGGCGTTCGGCAGCGCTAGATTTCAGCGTGTCATTGAACGACTTGAGGTCCAGTTCGAACTTGGCATCCTCGCCTGAACCCTTGCCCATCTTGGCAAGCCGCAGTTCAAGCTCTTCGCGCTCCTTGGTTTCGGCTTCAAGGCGCTTTTCGAACGCCGTCTTTGCCTCGACAAGTTTGTCGAGATGGTCCGAAATGCGCGTGACTTTTTCCTCGATGAGGACGTCAGCGGACCCCTTCTTCTCGACGCCCTTGATGCGCTTGTCGTTGGCTTCCTTAAAAGCCTCGAAGTCGCTGCCGAGTCCTTCGACGGCCTTCTTGATTTCGGCCATGAGTGCGGCCGAGTTGTCTTCCTTGCGCTCGAGGTCGAGCGGGAAGGCCGACGCTTTCAGCGCCGTTTTGTGATCGTGAAACATGGTGCAATAGCCCTTTTCAATTTGAGCGAACGCTTTGCGCGATTTTGCGCAAGGCCATGAGAACGTCTGCAGCACCGTCTCGGCGCGCCGTCTCGGTTCGCCCTTCGTCACGAAGGGCCAGTTTGCGGGCGACACTCGTCGCGATTTTCGCCTCGCGGTTAGAAAGCCCTTCGTCTCGAAAGGCTTTTTCCCATGCAGACGGATCAAAATCCGCCGCTGATTTCATGCCGGATATTGTTGCTTCCGGCAGCATCGGGAATGTCACGAGTGACACCTCCCACAATTCAACCTTTTTGAGTTTGCGCGCACCCGTAGTACGGTCAACCTCGGCTTCTTTGGTGCGGAAACCAATCGACATTCCTCGCACCGCGCCGCCCTTGACCAGAGATCGAACCGCGGCAGCCTGCGGAACGTCCATGATCAGCGTTCCCTTGGCCTTCAATCCGTGATCATCTTCGGTCAGCTCTTCCCAAACGCCAATGGGTTGCGACGGATCGTGCTGCCAAAGGATCGGAACCATCTGCTTTTTGCGACGCCACTCAGACAGAGACGCCTTGAACGCACCAGGAAGCACAATGTCGCCGCCACGATCCAGAAGGTTGAACACGGAAGCATAGCCCTCGACTGAGCCTGTCGACGCGCTGTCGTCTGCGAGTTTGACCTCGCATTCAAAGTCCATTTTGTCCATGTCAGAGTCCTATGGTGCCGGCGGCGCAGCTGCAGGAGGTGGTGCGGGCTTGAACAGTTCGTCACCACCATCTACCGGCGGCATTTCTTCGAGTGCTCTGATTTCGTTTGCCGTCATCCATCCTGGCGACGCGTTCACAGATCCAATCGCGCGGGTGTAGAATTCGGCACGGTCGCGAGCGGCCCCGCGCATCAGCGCATTCGGCGTAAATTTCGTGTAAAAACCGGCTGCCTGCTCATCTTCGTTCAGCAACTTATTGTCACCAGACTGTTCAAGACGTTCATACCAGGGCGAAAGCGTGTGAACGACATGCGCGATGAACATCTGTTCTGCGCTGGCGTAGGTCGCGGCCTTGTCACTGTACCCGACCATGATCGGCATCACGCGAAACCCGCGACAAATTTCCTCGATCTGGTGCTTTCGCGTTTCAAGATGCTGTGCGTCAACACCGGACATTTGCTGAGAAACCCATGTCGCACTGCGGTCCAGAACCATCGGCTTTCCCGCGCGCTCGCCGCCCATGGCGAACTGCTCAAGCCAAGCTGTCAATTCTTTGTACTTTTCAGGCGTGAGATTGCCCTCGACTGAATAGACGCCGGAATTCCGGCTGCCGCCCTTGTGCATTTCGGCGTGCGCGCTTTCGGCGGCAATCGCCAGCGACACCGCCTCGCGCGTGAGCTTCACCGACTCCATTCCCGCCCAGCCGTTCCACGACGGACCCTTGATGTGCCAGATCACGTCTTCCGAGAACTCAACCGCCTGGCCATCGGACGGCGCATAACGATAAGACAGCACCCCACTCGGGAGCTTTTTGACAGTCACATACTGCGGTTCAAGCGGCAGCAGTTCACGAACTTCGCGCTTCATGCCGACACGCCCGGTAAACACATAGGCGTTACCCATCAGTGCGGCATGAAACGCAAGCGTCTCGCGGAATTCGAAACTCGTCTGCCAGCGATTTGGCTTGCGATAGATCACTCGGTAAAGCGGATGGTCGACGGCCGGTTCGCCGGTCTTGTCGGAATAGACCTTCCACGGAACCTGTGCGATTCCCTCCGAAATCACCCGGCAGCACGATAGAACAGTCGCGACCTCAAGCGCCGTCGACCAGTTGACGGAGATTCCAGACTTTGTCGCGCGGCCGCCGTAGATTTCGCGGAATAGATCAAGGCTGTCGTATTTCTGCTCTCTCGGCTTGAACAGCCGCGACCAAAACGACATCAGGTCTTTTCCCAAAACGATTTTGTGACTGGCGCTTTTTGCACCGTCGCGACGCCGATCGACATGGCCAGAGCGACCATGCCGTCGATGCGACTTGTGGCCTTGTCCTTGGCAAACATGCGGTGACCTGTTCTGTTCTGTTCATAGATGACGCCAACGGCGCCAAGGCTTTGAACCGGGTTCGGATCGACACGGATTCGCTGCTCGAGAAGCGCCGCTTCAAGTTTCAAGATGCTGTCCGGCATCCACAGCGCCACTTCCTCGGCACCGGTTGCGCCCAGCAATTCGGTTTCGTCTTTTTTGTCGACCACTCGGCGATTGAAGCCCTGCGGATGGACGACGCACGGAAGCACCGCGCCGATTTCGCCGAGTTGGTCGTTCAGCCGCTCGAGGCCGTACTGGTCGCACCCGATGATCTGCGGGTCGTATTGCGCGCACAGACCGGCCAGCGCTTCGGCAAGCCACCGATAGGAAACCCGAGGCCCTGGCACTGCCTCAAGAAACCCGGCGCGCTCCCATTCGATATAAGGCGCGCGATCGACCTTCGCGCGATCGGCAAGCGTGTCCTTTGGTGTCCAGAACCATGTTTTCGAGACGAAGTGCCAAGCATCCGGCGTCGGGTCCAGAACCCATGTCAGGGTGAACGCGCACAAGTCGCGCGACCGCGACAGATCCAGCCCGCCGAACGGGCGATAGCCCGCCTCAAGCAATGCTGCCGGCTCGATTTCATCCGGTTCAGCCTGGCAGGCCATCCACACCTTGCGCGGAATGGCGCTGGTTTCAGACTCGGTCCATTCGCAGAAGTGCAAGCGGCGAACCAGGCCCTCTTTGGAAGGCATGCCCTTGGCTTCAAGAACTTGCTCGCGGACAAACGGGAGATAGATCGACACTCCAAGGTTGGGGTTGGCCTTTACCCAGCAAGACTCGTCTTCGAACGGGTCGTCGCCCTCGTCGAGAGCGCAAACGTACCCGAACCATGCGTCGTTCTCCTTGACGCCGGTCACGACTTCGATCGTGTATTGGTGTTCATTCCAGCACACCGACAGCCGATCGAACCCGCTGTTGGTGATCTCGAACTGCAGCGCCTCCTGGTTGCCCTTGGTGCCGGCGCGCATCATTTCGATGACGCTGTTATCCGGGTGTTCGTGGACCTCGTCGATCAGCGCACAGTAAGGTCTAATGCCGCTCTTGCCCTTCTTTTCGGACGATATCGGCTTGAAGAAGCTGGCCTTCGATATGTCTGTCAGTTGCCACACCGGGTTGATGCCCGATGATACCAGCCGGCGCCTCAAGCCTGGCGATCGCTCCCACATCGACACGGCGTCACGGAACAAAATCGACGCCTGGTCCTTGTCGGTCGCGGCGCTGTAGACCTCGGCGCGGATCTTGCCGTTCGCCGTCAGCATGTAGTGCCCAATGCCGGCCGCCAGCGGCGACTTGCCGTTGCCCTTGCCGATCTCGACGAAGGCGCGGCGAAACCGGCGAAGGCCCTGTTTGGTTTTCCAACCGAAGAGCGAGCCGATGATAAAGCACTGCCACGGCTCGAGCGTGAAAGGGACCGCGCGGCTTTCAATCTCGCCGTATTCGTCGACCGTTTCCTTTTCGACCGTCAGAACGTCGCCGAAAAACCCGATCGCCCGCGATGCCGCGTCGAGATCCCAGCGCAAGTCTTTGCGTTTTAGGTCCGCAATATGCCGCTCGCAGGCCGCTCGGACATAAGGCCCGACGATGATCTTGCCCGCAACGACCGCCTTCGCGTAGGCAGTAGTCGGGTCGCTATGCGAAGTATCGGTCGGACTTGTCTTGCTGGCCGGCGCCTTCTTTGCCTTCAGCATGAATCCTCGCGCGAGCCGATGGCGTCATGCCGAATTCAGCGGCATAGCGCACCATGTCGGCAGCGGCTTTGTTGGCGATCCCGACCAGCGGGTTCTGGATCGCGTTTCCGTTTGATGTCTTGATGAGCAGGCCCTTGGTGACCTGGTCCGTCTTCGCCATGAGGTTCAAAGCCTCCTTGGCCTGCTTGAACAGCGCCCATGACTCGCAATAGGCCGACAGCGCAGCGACGTCGGCGTTTGACAGCAGGCGCAGCGCGTAGAGCATGTGTGAAACCCGGCCCCATTCGACCTTGGCGTCATCGCACAAGTGCGGTGGCGGCATCGGTAGCGAGGCCTCGAACTCGATCTCATCAGGCTTAATCTGGCGTTTGCCGCGGTTGCCTTGAACGAGCTTCAGGTGGCTAGGCAGCGGTTTTCGACCGCGCATCCGTCATACCTTCGCGCTTTGCAGCGCACCATTGTTCCCATGAGCCGAGGCCATCCTTGCGGAAATCGTATCGGGCGTCGGCCATGTCCTCGAAAGTCTTGTCGGTGCCCTGCAGCACCGCCTTCTGGCCGGTGAAATCCTGCCAGCGCTTGACCGCGACATCGACGTAGATCGGGTTCAGTTCGATGGCCAGCACGCGGCGACCGCACTGCTCGCCTGCAATGATCGTTGTGCCCGAACCTGAGAACGGCTCATAGACGGCGTTCCCGGCGACGGAGTTGTTCTCCATGGGCTTGCGCATGCACTCGACGGGCTTTTGCGTGCCGTGGCCCACACCGCTGTCGTCGCGCGCCTTGATATTCCAGATTGTCGCCTGCTTCCGATCACCATGCCAGTGTCCGGTCGATCCTTTTCGCACCGCATACCAGCAGGGCTCGTGCTGCCAATGGTAGTCGCCGCGGGAGAGAGCAAATCGATCTTTTGCCCAAATAATCTGTGACCGCATCTCAAAGGTGCAGGTCTCAAGACTGTTCTGAACCTCTCTGGTGTATTTTCCAGCATGCCAGACATAGGCGACATCACCCGGAAACAGCGCCCAGGCATCGGTCCAGTCGGCCCGGTCGTCGTTCAGAACCTTGCCCATCTTGGCCTGGTTCTTATTGATGCCTGCCTTGCCTCGCCATTCTGGATCGTACTCCACCCCATAAGGCGGGTCGGTTACCATCAGGTGGGGCTTTTCCTGCCCCAGACAGGCCGCTACAGCGCCTGCGTCGGTCGAGTCGCCACACACCAGCCGGTGACCGCCCTCTGGCTCCGCTGTGAAATCCTGGTGGCAGTGTTGGCATGTGCATTCACTCATTGCTGAAACACCTGCCATTACGTTCGTGGATTGCTGTTCGGCCAGTAAACTGCTGCCAGCGAAGGACGCTCAGGTCGACATATGCTGGCGATAACTCCACCGCCAGGACACGCCGCCCGAGTTTCTCAGCAGAAATCAGTGTGGTGCCGCTGCCGAGGAACGGTTCGAACAGCACATCGCCCGGCTCGCTGGTTCGCTCCATGAGCCACGACCAGAAGTTAACCGGCTTCGGGCATGGGTGACCGTTCTTCTCGCTCGACTCGGTATGCACGACCGCATCAGGGTGTCTGCCCTTCTTGCGCGCCAGCTTCGGATCTTTGCCGTAGCAGAGTATCGGCTGCCAACAGCAGAAGCCCCACGGTCCACTGCCCACTCCAGCCGGAGTGAACCACGCCATCGTCCACGTCGGTCGCGGATATGATCCGCTGTTCCCGTTGCCGGGCGTCAAGACTACAACCTTGCAGAGTTTGCGCATCGCAGGCAGGACAGCGGCGATCAGCTTTTCCAGATTGGCCAGCGTGTCATCGTGCTGGTCGTATTCGTTTTTGTTGCTGGCAGTATCGCCGAGGCCGTAGGGCGGATCTGTCAGGCACAATACAGGCTCTTCGCTGCCGACAGCGACAGCGCGGACCTCTGGCAGCGTGCTATCACCACAGACGACGCGATGCCCCCCCTGCGGAACCGCTTCGAATTGCTTGCCGCATTGGCCGCATTCGCAGTTCATTTTCTAATCGACTTCGACAATTCCTGCTTTGCCTTGCAGTGTGGGCAAGTGACGGTCGCGCCCAGCAGCCACACGTCGCCAAGCACGCTAACTGCGCGGGCCGGTGGTTCCGGGACCGCATCCGGGTCCGTCAACCCGCTGTTACCGCCCGCCATCTTGTTCAGTTCGTCTGACGAAAACCCGATCAGGCCAAGGTCAAACCCAGCCCCGCTCAAGTCGCCGAGCTCGACCGCCAGCGCCGCCATGTCCCAGCCGGCATTCAGCGCCAGCTTGTTGTCGGCCAGGACATAGGCGCGCTTCTGGTTTTCAGACCAGCCCCGCGCCGTCATCACCGGCGCCTCGAGGATCCCGAGTTTCTGCGCCGCCAGGATGCGACCGTGCCCGGCGATGATCATTCCGGCCTCGTAGACGAGCACCGGGTTTGTCCAACCCCACTCGCGCATCGAGGCGACGATCTGGTCGACCTGCTCGGCGCTGTGGGTCCGGCTGTTCCTTGCGTAGGGAACGAGGCTCGAGACGGCGCGCAACTCGACGTTTGCGGCAGGCCAGTCAGCGGCAGTTTTCATATTTTCTCCAAAGGGTTGACCCCCGGCTTCGAATTTCGGCTTATTGCGTGCGATTGTCCCACGACCCGAGGCCATCCTTCCGGAAATCATACCGGCCGTCGGCGACGTCTTCGAAGGTCTGTCCGGTCGACTCGAGGACCGCGGCCTTCCCGGTGAAATCCTGCCAGCGCTTCACCGCCACATCGACGTAAATCGGGTTGAGCTCCATCGCAAAGCATCGGCG
>OFRM01001039.1_pt1 | contig 10185 bp, 21 predicted proteins | sample 1543101 | NCBI WGS metagenome assembly OFRM01 (sample SAMN07774223, study PRJEB24372) | wastewater metagenome | isolation source: Exp Tend VB 0WW | collected 2016-02
TCCAACCGCTAGGGCTATAGGCAAAAAGTATTGTTGAAGTCCACTTGATAACTGGGAAGCTTGAGAAGAATTTTGAACACTAGCGCCGCTTGGAGCCGCCTGAACAGCAGTTTGTCCGGTTTGTCCGGCCGCTATTTGAGCCGCTGAAAGATTTCCTTTTGGAGCCTCTCCGACTTTAACAACCGCATCGGTCAAACGATTCTGAATATATGAATTGATATCGTTTGAAACGTTGTTTACTGACTGCTCTGCTCTAACTCTTAAATCATCGAAAAATCCCATTTTGTTATCCTTTTTTTAATATAAATTTGTAAACTAAAATTGCACCCACCACTATCATCGAGATCTTAGCGAGCGTTAAATCACTTTTTGGTATTTCTGGAGCCGGGGAGTATTGACCCGCGAGCTCATCTTTTTGTCTAACCGATGCATTCACTGTTTTTTGAAAACCATCGTTAGCTATTGAAGTCACATCTAAAAATTCAGGGCTAAACGCTTGGGTATAAACAATCGGGTCAACCGCATTCGGGTCAACGTAGGGGACTGGCTCAATGATTCCCCAATCTAAAAGTCCATAGCTAGGTGCAAGTTTCATTTAAACCGCCTGTAAAGTAGATACCCTAAAAATCCAACCCCAATTATTATTGGTAGTTTTTTGGGGTCTGTGACCGCTGCAATGCCCGAATCTGCAATGCCTTTGATATCCCACGGGTCACTAACTCGTGGCGCTGCATAGCCAACAGAGCCGCCGCCGCTTTTTGGGTTGCTTATGTAACTTGGTACGTCTTGCGCTGGACCGGGTATATAGTCACTTAAATCGGGGGCTCCGGTTAAGTCTGAAAGCGCTTTTGCGGCGCCTTTTGCATCGCCTTTTGTGGCGGCTCCTAATAAAGCTGAGCCACCGGTAAAATATGAAGCGTATTTCGCTTTATCGGCCGCTTCTAATCCGCTCCATTCCGAATACGCCGCCGCACCACCGGCGACAACGGCACCTTTAACTCCCAATCGAATCGCGCTATTCTGGTCCTCTCGACTCAAGTACGCGCTATCTTGTAGGGTACGAGCTCCACGATAGGTACCAGCATAGTCCTCTGATAGTCCAAAGGTAGCATCTCTAACCCCGGGGTTTCTTAAAACATATTGTCCGACATCGGTCTGTGCGGCTCTAATTCCTAAAGTTTGATTATTAAATAGGTTTCCATTTTGAGAACCTTGTAAATTTATAGAAGAACCCACGGCTCTTTGAACCGATCTTGAAACTCCGGTATTATCACCACGAAAACCATAGTAAGCGACTTCGAAAGGCGCTTTTGCAATATTGACGGTTGCAACCGCTGAATCGGCGACAAATTTGCCGATATCACCGCGTGGTGCATCGGCAACCACCGCGTTTACTGAATTTGAAAAATTAGAAACCTCTCGATTAACAGTATTTGAAACTGTCGCGATTGGGTTACTAACAAAATCGTCAAGCCATCCCATTAAATCCCCTTAAAAAAAGGGGGAGTTTATCCCCCTTTAAGAAACTATCTTGGTTCGACAATCTCTTCCGTCATCACTGTTAATGAAACTGGGTTTGTATAAGACACGTTGCTAGACGTATTTGAGTTAACAAATAATTGAACGTTATCTACCAAAGGAGGTTTCACATCAAGAGCCGTAGAGATATCTTTACGAGCTAACAAGTTAATGTGGGCAACGCCATCGATTAGAGACACGTTTGAAGCAAGCGGTGCACTGATACCGTAAAGAGATCGATTTTCACTTTGTAGATCTAAAAATCGAGTCGCTTTGATATCCGTTTGACCGTTTACTTTCAAATTCAACTTTGTAAAAGCTAAATTCGATGCAAGTTTTCCGGAAGCAGTCGTTGCAGAACCGGCCGCGCCGTCTCTTGCAAGTAACATGATACCTGAAAGCTTGTTTCCACGGTTAATATCAATCGCATAATCAGAAGTCTCTGCACTAAAAGTGATCTCTTTAGTGGTTTGTTTCCAATCTGAAAAAATGATATTAGCCGGAACGTCTTGGGCTTCACGAGTCGTGATATCTACAGACAAAGTCGACGCAGAATAAACAACCGGAGCCGTGTTTCCAAAACCCAAAAGTTTTGAAAATGAGGCACAAGTTAGTCTTAATTCAGCACTAGCAACGCCTTTAAGATTTAGCCAAGTCGCCTCTCGTCCCATTCCAAGGTCACAATAGACCATTTCAAAAGGAAGAAAAATAGTTTCCGCTACGGATGTCACTTGTGTAGTGGTGCCGTACGTGAAACCAGCGTCAACGGTTGGCAAGTTTCCTGTAGCCGCCGCTGCTGCTGCGCTTGATTTTCGCTCTCCCAAAACGGTTGTTGTAAAAAGCTGCTGCATTTTCATTAAATGCGGACGAACTGATTTTACAGTACGTGAACCGTTAATAACGATATCAATACGGGGAATGATATTGTCAAAAATTGAAAACGAATCTGCTACTGGAGTACCAGAGGCAAAAGTTGTTGTTACAGCGCCGTTCAATCGTAAAGAGATCGATTTTAAAACCGTATCCCTTGGTAGATCACGCGACAAAATTTGATTCTCTGCAAAGGTCAAAGCTTGTAGGGCTCTTTGTCTCTCTGCTTGTGGGTATGATACTTTTTCCATTGATCTACGCTCCGCCGACGATTTTACGAACCGCTGGAACTTTATTATAAATCAACATGAACAGGCCAGCGATAGCTAAACCCATTCCTACTTTTTTTAATAACTCTTTTGACATGGCAAAAACTCCTATTTCATTTTTAAAGTTGTGTTGGCTTTTTTATTATCGATCAACTTTAAGATTAAAAAAGGCTAGAAATCATTAGAAATTTCTTTGATTCCGTCACTCGAAAAATAAAGGAATTTTTTAAATGGTATACTAATTAATTTTTCAGAATCTTGATTTAAAAATGAAGAAGTGTATCTTAAATCATTCCCCTCTGATATTCGGCCACAAAAAATATGTGAGCACTGGGATAATATTGTCTTATTTAATTCGCCCGGTCTTTGAGTCGTAAATAATAGGCTTAGTTTCCGGTGCCTCCCAATAAGCAGACAGTTCTTAAGCCATTTAGTTAATTGATGTGGACTGGAATAAAGCTGTACCTCTTCAATAACTATTTGAATATTTTCATAATAAAAACAAACCCTTAAAATATTATCAAAAATATCCTCATTTAAATCCGATTCAGGGTCGAAATTAAAAATTAAAACGAATTTTTCAGACTTATTATTTTTTAATTCCATCAATTTTTCGCAAAAGGAATCGAAATTATTTACAATAATTGCATTTAAATAATCTGGATTTTTGGCTGTTTTTTCTGCTTGATATTCTGACAAAGAGTCAATAATGACCCGTTTTGGCCAAAGGGCTTGTATCCTTTTTGCTAAATAGGATTTTCCGCAACCCCTTTGACCCATGATTAAAAGACAGTCGGTTGGATTGATCATGTCCGAACTGTATTGAAATAACTTTCAGAGTTTGTCGGCGACAAGTTTCTAACTTCATCTTGAATTTCAGGTTCTTTTTTTTCTGATTCGGTATTTTTTGGCTTGTGGGCCATGAAAATCATATACTTTTGAAAACCTATCGAACCAATAACAACCCCGAGACTTAAAATACTCGCTGTTTTAGGGTCCATTGTCTCCATATTGGGGACAAATGCCTGCAAGACACCGTTTAGCCCTTGAGCACAAGCCAAGGCTTCCTGATCACTTAAAGCAAGGTCGGGAATTCCGTGTTTAGCCGCCGGTATTTTAGATATAAATTGAATTGGAAGTTTTAAATGCTCCGACATATCGGGAGCGGGATTTACGTTAATTTGAGGTCCACCGGGTGGCATGGCCTGAATTGATTCTCTAGTTTTTTCTTCGGGTCTGATTTTTTTGGGTCGGCCAGGTTTTCGTCTAGCTGATTTTTCCGAATGGGCATCACTTATTTTTTCTTTAGACTGCTGAATTATTTTTTTGAATTCAGTGTTTTCGTTTTCGTTCATTTTTCCGTTTGGCAATTCTTTATTCTGTGAAATCAAATCCATGGTACACTCCTTGTGGCATTAACGGTTCGCCGATTTCCTCTTCGGCTTCCTTCATTCCTTTTAATAACGCTATTACTGTTTTTTCGAGCTCTGAAATTTTGGTTTCAAATTCCAAAATCTTTTTTTTAGAGCCCTGTCTTTCCGTTTCTTCGTTCAATTAACACCTCTCCTAGTTTTTCTATAATGTTTAAAATAGTACTTAAAAGTTTATTTATTTTTCGAATCATTCGAGCACGGGCAGAGAGGGGAGTTTGTTTCCGGTCCTTTTTGTTTTTCCAAGATTCGTGGTTAAACTAAAAACTTCCGGGCCATTAATTGATTTTGCGATGTAGTACTGATGCGGAAGCACTAGCCAATCGTCCGGTTTTAAAACGGCTCTGCGTGGTCCAATTGGAATCTTATTTTGATAGATATAATGAAAATGCCGGTCATCTCTTATAAATTCAACGGCAAATTTATTCGGGTTATAGTGTTCTACTTCGATTAAACTTGAGTCCATCACTGAACCGTCTGGACCTCTCATTTTAGACACTCGAATTCAATTTTGTTTCTTTCGCCGTCAAATGGAATTATCACAACTAAAAATACAATAATTCCACCGCCACTAGTAATTTCTTTTTCCCAAGACTTAATTTTGAAATTTTGGTTTGGACAAACTTCGTAAATTTGACTTAGAACGTCTTCGCTAAGGGTTTCTTTTGTTAAATTACTGTAATTTAATTTTCCGTAAAAAGTTACTGTTCCACCTTTCAATATAGAACTATTTTCACCAAAGTTTATTTTAGAAAGGCCTCTGTCGGTTGCACAACCAGAAAACAATACCAAAGCCGACAATAAAAAAATCAAATTTTTCATAAAATCCCCTTTGTTAAATTATAAACCAAAGAACTTGAATTCATTAAATTAGTTATCATTTGTTTCATTTTGATAGTCGGGTTGTTTTGATACGCATTCGGCGACCATTTCTCGTAACAAAGAAATTTGATCTATAGTTTTACGATTGAATTCGGTGTGGTCTAGTTGTCTCACTAAATATTCAATGTGAATAAAAGCGTCACAAGCGTCTTTTAAAATCTGTTTTTTGTTATTCATTTTTTATCCTTATCAAAAATTTCTTTAAAGAACATAGGTACAACAAAAATAAATACCCCGACCATAATGATAAAAAAAATGGCCGAGGTGATGAAATGAATAACGTCCAGGAAACTCATTTCTTAAATTTCTTTCTTGGAAGGCCGGTTTTATCGTCGATTTCAAAAAGATAGTTGTCCTCAATGAGACTGCGAACTACAAAAGTCATTTCTAAAACCGACTTTTTGAATGAAAGTACCGACTCACTTTGAACTAGGGTCTTGTCTAAAACGCGATAGACCTGGATCAATTTGTTTTCGCAACGGGCCGTAATTTCAGGTTTTGGAAACGCATCAGAAAGAGACGTAAGTAACTCATTTTTCAAAATAAACCTCAATTTGCAAAAACCCGTGTAAAATAAATTATTGTTTCAAAGAATTTTCGGACTTGAAAGAATCTGAAAATTGAAACAAAACTCAAAAGTCCCAATTTTCCGTATAAAAATGGAAAAATGGGGTGATTAGGTACTTAGGACTCAAGTTTTTATTTGAACCCTAAATACCCAATCGCAAAAAACCGTGTAATTACAATGATTATATACTAAAGCTTATAACTACATCAAGTATAACTTTAATTAATTGTTATAAATTATTGTAATTGTACGGCGACAACTGGGTCGCCTGTAAAAGTCGTCAAATCAGGCTAGTCTCAAAGTAAACCAGAGACCAAAAAAATTCGTAAATGCGACAAGGTAAAAATAACGTGTATCATTATGATATTAAAGGGTTATTTTGACTAGTGATTCGTTGTCTTAGGATGAGATTTAATGAGTCGGGGGAATATCGCAAAACTAACCGGCCTTTACGGGTTTTTAACAGGTCTGAAATTGACCTAAAGAAAAAATAAATTCGGAAGCCTCTGAAAGATTCTAACACCAGTCTTTCACGTGTAGGGATTCCCAACCGACGACCTACAGAGCGAGTGAATTTTTTCTTCGAATCAACAACCCCGGTGGGGCCGTGTCTTTAGTGAACGGGTTAATGATTTAATTTCAGGGGAATTCCAAACCGGGTTAAATCAACTTGATTGATTCAGTGCTTCCCAACCGGTAGGTAGGGGGGAATGGTGTACTATTAAAAAAAATTTACTCTAGTGATTCAAAAATAATTCCGAAAAATAAATTCAACATATCGCGACATAATTTTGTTAAAATGGAAGTGTATGCAGCGTCAAAAAGCTTATTCAATCACGTCCCAAAAGATTCTAACGTTTGAAGAACTCGATCAATTAGAGCGCCTCTGTCGAAAGAACTTGAGCTCCCGAAGCCGAAGGGATGCCTTGATGATTTTAATCGCTATAAAGACGGGTGGACGCGCCTCCGAAATTTTGAACATTCGTCGTACTCATTTTAGTAAATCGGCTAAAACCATCTTGCTTTTGGGTCTAAAAGGGTCTAACGACCGCGAAATACCGATTCCCGAGTTTTTGGTACGTGAAATAGAAAATTACTGTAAACATAAACAAATTGGATTTAACGATAGGCTTTTTAATATCACCTACGATAGGCTTTATCAAATTTGGGACCTTTACAGGCCTGCAAAAAAGAAATTTCACTCATTAAGACATTCGTTCGCCCTAATGATATACGAAAAAACACGGGATATTAAATTAGTTCAAATATGCCTAGGGCATAGATCAATAATTAACACCATGGTGTATTTAGATTTTTTTTACACTCAAAGCGTTCTAAGAAAAATATTAGGATAAGAGTGACGGCAGGACTTGAACCCACGACCTCGAGAATCAAAATCCCGCGCTCTAACCAGCTGAGCTACGCCACAATTAAACTATTTCTTTGAACTTTCAGCTTCGTATTCTTTTTCTGAAAGGATTTTATTTCCTCTCATTAAACCTTTACGTGATTCCTTTCGGGAATCGGCCTTTTCATCAAAGCCAACTTTTCCGTCTTGAACCTTGTGAACTCGCGCATCCTTAGGAATAGGTGCAAGATCGTGACAATCTACGCAACCGTATTTTTCAGATTCACAAACCCACTGACCCGCGCCGTTTTTTCGCATTGCTACGGCGTGTTCTCCGGAAGCATCGTAAACGTCTAAAGCGTTTTCGCTTTGAACGACACGACCACCCGGGTATTTATTTTTATAGTGTACTACCCAACTTAACATTTTGATCTCCTTGTTCTTCTTTTGTTTTAATAGCTCTTTTGGTTCCAATTATATAAGCAATGTTATCGACATCAGTACCCAAGGTGCCAACTTTAACCTCAAGTTTTGCGATCGATACTTTGATTGATACAAAGGCTCCTATTATAGCTGCTAAATTTGTTAAAATTAAATCTTGCAAGTCCATTGTGCCTCAATGTCCTTCAAAGCTTGTGATATTGCGGCTTCATCCACGCCGGGAATATCTATTGCACCGCTATCTAAAAGGTTTTCAACGGCGTCAAAGAGCTCTTTTGTTTCAGAGCATTCGGGCATTTTTTTACCCGTTGCCATGTTAGAAATAAGGCGCTTTAAAATATTGAAAAAACCAATGAATAACTTGATATTTTTTAATACCGTCCAGAAACTCATTAACCCCTCACTCTTTTTAGATTGTTTTGAAACCGTAACCAGTATTCGTCCGCGTATCCTTTTTTGATCACGCCTGTACGTTCTTTATTAGTATTTCCCGGACCTTGGTTGTAACTTTTTATAACCCATTCAATGTATCTAAGATCGGCCGTTGAAAAATATGTTTTCAATTTTGAAACGTAACGAGCGCCTAGGTTAATCGAATACTCGATGTTATTTAGTTTTTCATGGGTCGCCATTGAGTCCATTTCTTTTGCCGTTGTCAAAGTGACTTGCATTAGTCCCCAAGATTTTCCGTCACTTGATTTTGAATTTTCAATATCCTTCGGGTTCTGGATTCCGACTTGAACTGATTTTGCTTTACCTAGGTTTGATTCATTTAGTGCAATTGCTTTTAACCATTGCGGGTCAACATTCCAGCGTTTTCCGTACTGTAAAAAAAGAGCATCGTAGATAGTCCAAGAGTCCATTTTTGCCTCGACTTTTTCCTCAATCACTTTGTAATTGATACCCAAAATAGCTAAAATAGAACCAAACAAATACAACATCACGCTACCTTTTTAATTCTAGTAACGGCTATGTAAACAAGGCCGCCGATAACTATATAAGGGAAAATCATGTTTAGTCCTTTAAGGGTGAAATTCACATTTTCCCCAAAGCTTTGCACACCATCAGCGATATCACTGGCGGTTTCTTTTACGACTTGCACCCAACTAATATTTTGAACTTCCGATATTAAAGCCTGAAAAAATACATTCGAATCGCTAGGTATTCGGCCTTGACCTTTACGGGCTAGGTTTTCCATTATGGTTTTGATTTCGGAAGTCGAAAGTTCACTAGCTAAAATTGATTTTCCGTAGATATTTAAAAATGTAGTTACGTTAGCAGACTTGTCTCTGTTTATTTTTAACAACAATTCGTCAAAACTAATGCTGTACCCAGGATAGACTGCGCTTTGGTTATGAAAGTATTTTAGTGCCTCACGCGCACGTGTTATATTTTGATCAGTACTCATTGATAATACTCCGTAACTTCAATAAACCCGTCGGCTCCCGCTGCGCCAATAGTTACGTTACAAGTCCCGCCGGCACCGCCTGTTCCGACTGCATAGGCATAGGTAGCATCAGGGCTTGCAATAATTGCGTCTATAAACCCGCCTGCGCCGCCGCCTGAACCAGAGCTCAAAGTATTCTGACCGCCACCACCGCCGCCGCCTGCGCCTGTATTCGTAGCAGCGGCAACGCCGTTGCCATTCGGTGCTGATGTTCCGCCGCCGCCAAAAGCAGAATTTCCGCCTGAACCACCAGAAACATTTAGGGTTGCTGATATTACTGCGGGCCCGCCGCCGGCACCGCCTGTTAACGCTGTTCCAACTGCACCCGCTGCTATTGTCGCCGAACCGCCCAAACCCGCTGCTGTCCCAAGACCGCCGCCTAAAGCACCGCCATTTGCGGTTAAAAAACTAGAACCAAAAGTAGATGCGACCCCAGCCGCCGCCGCTGACCCAGATGTTCCGCCGCCGCCACCGCCACCACCACCGCCGACCATTTTAACTTTTAAATATATCGCTCCGGACGGTTTTGTGTATGTCCCTGACCCAGATAAAAACTTTTGAATCGTCGGTGATTTTGGAAATGATTTAAATTCCATTTATTTTTCCTCATTCCTAATTACGTTTCCGCCGGCCACTGAATACCCGTATAGGACGCCTGTATTTCTAAAATAAATTAGTGTACCATTTGGCCACGGAATACCTTTTGTCGCGCCGGCATTTGTAACAGTTGAATCACCTATGAAAATATCAGCGCCAGAGTCGTTATAAAGCGTTGCGGTTTTTCTTAATGTATCGGCGGGTGCAATAATACCGGCCGTAGCCGCTGTTAACGTGACTCGAGTAGGTCCTGTTATTGTCGAACCATCGTTAATAGAAACGCCGCCGCCGGTAACTGAAATTTGAGACCCTGATCTATATTCACTTTCAATAAAGAAAATGAAAGTTATAGATTTTCCGCTTTGAGCCGACCACGACAAATAGGCTTCCGAGATTGGAAACTCATTTATAAAAGAGTCGTTTAATTTCATTGGAAAACTAGATTGAAGTGAATCGCTAGTTTGAAGTTTTACATCTACTGAAACGTAAACATCCGATGCGGTTTGAACGTAAATTGATTTAAAAGGAAACCCAATTTTATAGGGTCTTGTTTCTAAAACCGCCGTTGTTAAATCCAAAGTTAGTTTTTGAACGGTCATCGGTCTCTGTGTGCTTCCCTCAAAAATCCTAGCTCTTTGGATTTCACGAGCCGCATCCAAAATCATATTTGAGGTTTCTTTGTCCATAACTTGATTCATTTTAACCTCGGCTTTTTTTAGAAAATAAAAAGAAACTAATTCCAACCGCTAGGGCTATAGGCAAAAAGTATTGTTGAAGTCCACTTGATAACTGGGAAGCTTGAGAAGAATTTTGAA